>Ga0310344_10002602_pt1 | contig 13554 bp, 16 predicted proteins | sample HC15DNA20200_MG_FD_203801 | JGI IMG/M metagenome (GOLD analysis project Ga0310344, IMG submission 203801) | Marine microbial communities from station ALOHA, North Pacific Subtropical Gyre - HC15-DNA-20-200_MG | ecosystem: Environmental > Aquatic > Marine > Oceanic | place: Pacific Ocean: North... | reverse complement strand
GGTGCAAGTAATGCGGCTTTAATGGCAGTATCGATTTTGAGTCTTGATAATCCTGATTTAAAAAACAAACTCATAAAATTTCGAGAAAATAAAGCAAAAGCAGTTTTAGAATCTGAGCTTACATAACAGGCCAATGGCCCAATATATTAATGGGATACTTTGAATTTAATAAACAACGTGTTTTTTACGAAATTATTGGTGAAGGTAAACCCTTGGTATTACAGCATGGATATATGCAATGGGGAGGCGATTGGCATTATGCAGGATGGGTAAAAAATCTTCAAAAAAATCATAAATTAATAATTATAGATTCTATGGGTCATGGGAGAAGTTCTAATTCAGAAAAAATTGAGGATTACACTATAGAAAACGGAGTTGATTTAACGATAAAGCTTATTGATTTTCTCAAGATCACAAAATTTAATTTTTTTGGGTTTTCTATGGGAGGCAGAATTGGGTTTCAAATTTTATCTGATTATTCTGACAGAGTTGATAAAATTATAATAGGAGGAATGCACCCTAACCCCCCAATAAAATATAGAAAACAAATAAACTTTAAAGAAGATGCAAATATAATTATTGAAAAAACTAAACTAGTTAAACGACCAAGACCATCTTATAATATTAATGCTTTAAAATTATGTGATACTGCACAAATAAAATGGAAAGGGGTTCAGGCAGAGTTAAATCTTATTAATAATCAAATGTTATTATTTGCAGGTGATTTGGATCCATATTTTAATTGGATTAAAGAAGCCTCAGGGAAACTAAAAAATTCACAATTTTTAAATTTGAGTGGTGTAGGACACATAGGCTCATTTTACAGGATAAACAGATCTATAAATTTTATAAAAAATTTTCTTGAAGACAAAAGAGGTGATAATGAAAAATGATTCTGGCTATACAAAAGCAATGGTAGTAGTTGCTCATCCTGATGATGCAGAATATGGTTGTTCAGGTTCTGTTGCTGAATGGTGTCTCAAAGGATGGGATGTTGTTTACACTCTTTGTACTGATGGGAGCAAGGGAAGTGATGACCCAAATATGACTACTTCAAAATTAACTGAAATACGATATGCTGAGCAAATAGAAGCAGGAAAAATATTAGGATTAAAAAAAGTGGAATTTTTAGGTTATTCTGATGCATTTTTAGAACCAAGTTTGGAATTAAGAAAAGATATTGTAAGAATGATTAGAAAGCATAAGCCTGATATCTTGGTTTGCCAGTCTCCCTATAGGAGCTTAAGTACTAGTTATGCAGCAGGACACCCTGACCATTTAGCTGCCGGAGAAGCTTCAATGTCTGCAGTCTACCCGGCTTCTCGAGACAGATTAACTTATCCTGATTTACTTGAAGAAGGATTACTTCCTCATAAAGTTCGTGAGTTATGGATAATGAGTAGTGGCCCTGACGCTGACTATGTAAATGAGATTACTGAAGAAGGAATGGAGAAATCTAAAAATGCTCTTAAAGCTCATGTTAGTCAAGTAAATGAAGAATCGATTTCAAGAATGACTCAATGGAAAAAAGAAGCAGGTGAGCCTCATGGATTTGCTTATGCTGAGAAATTTAAAAAAATTCTGTTGAAATAGAAAAATGATAAATAGTTTTCTTTTTGATTTAGACGATACAATCATTAGCCGTGAAAAAGCATTTGATGGAGTTTTGAAAAGTTTAATTGTTAAATGGTTTGACTCATATTCTCCAAAGGAAAAAAATAATTTATTTACAGTTTTAAAGGATTGGGATCAAAGAGGTCTTGTTGATAGGCCAGAGTATTTACAGAAAATTTTAGATAATTACCAAAATATAGATAAAAATTTAAGTGAATTAACAAAATTTTATTGGAAAACTTTTGTAGAATCTGTAATACCAGATAAAAAAGCGAATAATTTCTTAAAAAAATTAAATCAGAAAAATATTTCATGGGGAATTGTTACAAATGGAGATGAAAATCAATATTCAAAGATACAAAAAGCAGAATTAACTGAGCTTTGCCCATTTGTTGTTGTTTCAGATATATTTGGAACGCGAAAACCTCATGAAAAAATATTTGAATATGCTTTAGAAAAATTAGGATCCAAAAAAGAAGAAACTTTATTTGTAGGAGACACTATAGAAACGGATATTATTGGCGCACAAAATTTTGGCATGAAGTCAGCATGGATTCACCATAATCGTATTTGGCCAACTCATATGAATTCTCCTGAAATGATTATTTCTCACATTACAGACTTAAATATATTGTTAAAATGAAAATATAATGTCCTTTTTATCAGAAGAATTAGAAAAATATATAGCCGATCACTCTGAAAAAACAGGCTTAAATGAGCAAAATCTTCGAGAAGAAACACTTGAATTGGGTTCATCATCTGGAATGATGTCTGGTGATTCAGTTGGAAATTTTCTTAAACTAATAATAAAAATTAACAATTGTAAAAATATATTAGAAATTGGCACATTTACAGGCTACAGTGCACTAATGATGGCCACGGCTCTTCCTGAAGATGGCAAGCTTATTACTTGTGATGTAAATAAAAAAACTTCAGAGATTGCGAAAAAACATTGGGCAAAGAGTCTTCATGGATCTAAAATTGAACTCCATTTAGGCCCCGCAATTGAAACTATAAATAAATTAAAAGGGAATTTTGATTTAATTTTTATTGATGCAGATAAAAATAATTATTCAAATTATTTTGAAATTTGTAAAAACAGATTATCTAAGAATGGAATAATTATTGCTGATAATGTTTTATGGTCTGGAAGAGTTTTAAATCCTCAAGATGATCAAACCAAGTCAATTGATTCATTTAATAAACTAATTAATAATGATAACGACTTTTGGAACACTATTGTTCCTATTAGGGATGGTTTAATGATTATTCAAAAAAAGGAAAGAGAATGAAAATTACAGATATACGAACAATTGTTGTAGGGAATCCATGGAAAAATTGGGTTTTTGTTGTAGTTGAAACATCTGATGGCATCTCAGGGCTTGGAGAGGCTACTGGAGGACTTTCAACAATGCCAAATAAAGAAGCGGTCGAAGAAATAAAACATTTAGCTATCGGAAAAAATCCTTTAGAAATATCTAATATTGTCGATGAATTATATAAAGCATTATTTTTAAAAATTACTCCTGCTGTTGCTGCAATTGAAATTGCATGCTGGGACATATTAGGAAAAAATTTGAAAGTACCTATTTATCAATTATTAGGGGGAAAAGTAAGAAATAAAGTAAGAGTATATGCAAATGGCTGGTATTCGGGTGAAAGAACGCCAGAAAATTTTGGAGAGAGAGCAAAATTGATAACTGACAAGGGGTATACTGCACTTAAATTTGATCCATTTGGGTCAGAATATTTAAGACTGAATAAAGAATCAGAAATCTTTATAAAAAATATTATTAAATCTGTTAGAGATGCTGTAGGCCCAAATGTTGAGTTAATGATAGAAGGTCATAAAAGATTTAATACGGTAGAAGCAATTAAAATTGCAAATTGGTTAAATGAATTTGAGGTCACTTGGTTTGAAGATCCTATTGATAATGACGACATTGATTCGTTAATTCACGTTTCTAATAATTCACCTGTAAGAATTATTGCCGGAGAGGGATTTAATAATCATAAAGACTTTACAAGATTTGTATCATCAAATGCAACTGACATAGTTAATCCTGAAGTCATGCGAATTGGGGGAATTAGCGGAGCTGTTAAAGTCGCAGGAATTTGCTCTTCTTTTGATGTTGACCTTGCTTTTCATAATGCAGAAAGTCCTTTAAAAACTATGACGAACTTACAACTTTGTGGGGCAATAAAAAATATATACATACAAGAATGTTTTGACGATTTTAATGAAAGCTGGATAGACGAATTATTTCCTGGTTACGAGAAAGTTAATAATGGTTATTTGTCTATACCTGATAAACCAGGATTAGGGATCTCAATTAATGAAAATGTGGCAAAAGATCACCCATACAATAAAAGTAATTTTCTAAGAATGTTTAAGCCAGGTTGGGAAAATAGAAAAGGTGCCTCATCTACAGAATAATTAAAGTTGAGGGTATACTTTTTCTAAAAATAATCTAAGTTGTTTTTCAGGAGAAAAAGAAGCAAATCTTAATATAATTCTAGAAATTTTAGTTTTCATGATTGTTTTTATTTCTTGAATTACTTCTTCTGGAGTTCCAAATGGCCCCCAAGTTTCTTCCCAAAAATTAAGTCCATAATATGACTTTATGAATTTATCACTTTCTTCTTTACTCTTTTTTTTGTCTTCATTAATATTCACTGTAAGATAAATTGTTCGATCCATTTGATTTATATTTTTTCCATTTTGTATCCAAACATTTTCTAAATTATCAATTAGTTTTGAAATAGTAGGTGCTTTTTCTGAAATAGTAATAAAACCATCGGCATATTTGGCCATTCTTTTATATTGATTATTATTTCCTGAGTGTGAATGACAAGCTAATAATAATTTTATATGTGGTTTTTGTACTGAAGCAGGTTTAATGTAAACATTTTTAAAATTAAAGTGATTTCCTGAAAACGAGAATTTATTTCCTGAAGAACTAAGCTTAAAAATTTCTATAATTTCTTCCAATCTCTTAGTTCTTTCTTTTGGATTAACATTAACATTTTTCCACTCATCTATTTGAGACGAAGTGAAGGCTCCTCCAACTCCTGCAGCGATTATAATTCTTCCTTCAGAAATTACATCAAGGGTATTTAAAGATCTGCAAAGAGTTAGAGGCTCTCTAAGGCCAGGTAATAGGACAGCAGTTCCTAGTAATATTTTTTTTGTGTAAGTTGATAGTGCTGATAAAGTAATCAGGGGATCTAATCTAGGTTTTGCTGTTAAACTATCCCCAACCCAAAGTGATTCAAAGTTTTCAGTTTCTGCAATATCAGCTATAGATAAAATTTTATTAAAATCAGGTTTAGAATTATTTAAAATAATTCCACGAGTTGGTAACAAGATTCCAAATTTAATATTCATTTCAAGTTAATAAATTTTTATAGATTTGATGATTATTATTTTTTAAATGATCTAGATTTTCTGTAGTGTCTAAATCAAAAGAAAGTTCGGAGTCAAATAATTTAAAATAATTCAATTTGTTTTTTGAAAAATATTCAGTGTATTTTTTATAACTATTTTTTCCAAAAAAACCATAGAACAAATCTTTTTTTTCATTACTCCAAGCTAAACTATTAGTTCCATAGTCTGATTTTGATGGAGCAATACAGACATCAAAATTTTTGTTCATAATATTTTTAATATTATTAATATTATTTTTATTTATTAAAGGTAAATCACAAGGAAGAAAAATAGGAATTTGATTTTTTGAAAAAGATATTTCGAATCCATCTTTTATTGCTTTATTCAAGTCCTCATTTTCTTGATAAACAAAAGTAACTTTATCTTTTGTTAATTTTGATTCAATTGTTTTGTCACTTGAAATGATTAGAACATTTGAAACTTTTGCTTCAAGAGCAACATTAATAGTTTGATCCATAAGATTAAGAGTTAAATTTTTAATCTTATTTTTAGACAATGAATCTCTTAAACGAGTTTTTGATTGATTTAAGTTTTTTATTGGCAAGATGATAGAAAATGAGAATTGCATTTGAATTTAATTAATTATAGAAATTATTTTTTTTGCCATTCTTATTTTATCATCTAAAGTTGTTAATTCTAAAGGCTCAAAAATAGGTTTTATTCCTTCTTTAATAATTTCATCTTTATATTTATAATCTTCTGGATCTAGAATGAAGATATTACATAGTCCTTTGTAAAATTTTATTAGACCCAATGGAGAAGGATCATAGTTTAATTCACGCATAATTTTTATTGTCGGACCCTTAAAAGCATTACCCTTTTTTATAGGACTTATCATTATTTTGTTACCTTCAAAATTTTGAATTTTTTTCTTTATTCCCTTTAATTTAATTATAGGAGCAATACTTAAAAGAGGATTGGAAGGGCAAAAAACTATTGATGAAGCTAATTTTAAAGATTTTTTGAATTGATCAGATGGGTTTGAGATGTTTTTTTGATTATCGTTTTCCCAAATTATTGAAGTAATAACAGGTTGGGATTTTTCTTTTACAAAATATTCTTGAAATGACATTTTTTTGTTTTTCGTGATTAATTTGGTTTTTATCCATTCATCACTCATAGGTAATATTTTAAATTTTAACCCATATAATTCTCGAATTTTATTTGTTGTTTCAGTAAGAGTTTTTCCTGATTTTAAGAAATGAGTTCTAATAAGATGTGTTATAAGATCATTATCTCCAATTTTAAACCATTGATTGATTCCCATTTTTCTAAGATTTTCAAAGATTTTCCAAGATTCTTTTTCTAACCCCCATCCTGTTTTTTTGTTTGATTGTCCTGATAATGTATATATTGTTGTGTCAATGTCAGGACATACTCGAAGTCCGAAAAACTCATCATCATCACCAGTATTTACTATGGTGATTAATTGATCAGGAGATAATATTTTTGTAAAACCTTGTATTAATTTTACTCCCCCTACACCTCCAGATAATGCTAATATTGGAAATTTTTTATTAAAGGACATTTCTATTGGCTTTAAACTCATATTTAAATTTTGAAGACTTGATCATTTCAAAATAAGAACCAAGTTGTTTTTGAGTAGAATCAGTTAGATTATCTAATGGATGAAGAGTATCTTTTTCAGGATTCTTAAAAACTTTTTTTAATTCATATGTTGTGTATCTTTCTGCAGGTATTTTGCCAGAATTTCTAGCTAATTTTTTAAGAATTTTTGGAGAAGCAAGTTGACCGTACTTTGATCCAGCTGATGTAGAAATGCTTTCGTTTATTAATGTTCCTCCCAAATCATTGACTCCGCATTTTAAAAGAGTTTGAGCAAATTCAAAACCTTCTTTTACCCATGAGACTTGTAAATTAGGTATGTAGTTTCCAAGTACAATTCTGGATATGGAATGCATTTTTATTGAATCTGTTTTATTTGATCTAGGAATCATTTTAATTATTTTTTTTGTAAACATAGGAGCTTCACTGCGAATGAAGTTTAGAGGTACAAATTCTGTAAATCCATTAGTTCTTATTTGAATATTTTTTATTAGATTTAGATGAATGGCTCTATCTAATGAAGATTCTATATGACCAAACATTATTGTTGATGTTGTAGGGATTTTTAATTTATGAGCAGTTGTAATCACCTGTTTCCATTTTTCAACAGAAATTCTACCTGGAGAGATTTTATCTCTTATTTTTTGAACTAATATTTCTGCTGATGTTCCAGGCAAACTGTCGACTCCTGACTCTTTTAAACCTGATAAGTAATCATGTATATTTTGTTTTGATCTCAATGAACCATATAAAACCTCTTCTGGAGAGAAAGCATGGATATGTAATTTAGGTAAAGCTTTTTTTACAGCTAAACATATTTCGTTATATAAATTTCCCTTCATTTTAGGAGCTAAGCCAGCTTGGATACAGATTTCGGTTGCACCTAATTTTTGTGCTTCTTTTGCTCTATTTACAATTTCAGAAATAGGGATGAAATACCCCTCAGACTCTTTGTACTCTCTACTAAATGCACAAAAACCACATCGTTTTATACATACATTTGTGAAATTAATATTTCTTGTAACTACATAAGTAACAATATTTCCTGTTTGCCTAAATCTTAATTCATCCGCAGTAGCGATTAATGCATTAAGATTTTGTGTTTCAAAGAGTTCTTTGATTTCATTAATATTTAAATCATAATTATTCAAGCTTTTATCTAAAATAGATGCTATTTTAGGGTCTGTATTTAGAAGAATTTGATCTAAGTTTTCTCTTGGTTTTTCAGGAATGATAATTTTCATAATATCCTTTGTTAATTTTTGGAAAACCGTCTGAATTCATGGAGTCTTTTAATTTTTTTTGGATTCTTTTACTTAAATTCATTTTATTTTCTTTTAAAATATCTGGATGAGTAGCTAGCCTAGGAGTTAACTCAAACCCAAAAAATTCTGTAGATTTTTTTAAAGTTTTAATAGTTGGCCAAGGAGATTCTGGGTTTACAAAATCTATTGTGATTGGTGATACTCCTCCCCAGTCATTAATTCCAGATAATAAGATTAGAGGGAAATTTTTATTTGTTAAATTAGGTGGAACTTGGATGTTTTTTTTAGGACCCAATATTAGTCTTGCTAATGCAGTAGTCCAAAGTAATTCTTCAAAAGTTGGTTTAGGATAATTCTTCATAAGAGTATTGATTTTTGGAACAAAATTTTGAATGATAATTTCATTTATATGATTAAAATGGGAATCTATTTCTTTTATTGCAAATAAGGAATCAATTCTTTCATTAAAAGTTTCGCCTATTCCTATTAGAATGCCGGTAGTAAATGGAATCCCTAGGTTTCCAGATATGTTTAGCATTTTTTTTCGTACTTTTGGCCATTTGCTGGGAGCAAAAAAATGAGGATTATTTAACTGAGTTAATCTTTCACTAGTGCTTTCAAGCATTAACCCTAGAGATAAATTTACTTCTTTTAGTTTTATCATTTCTTGTTTTGTCATATTTCCAGGATTTGAATGAGGAAATAATGATGAATTATCCAAAACATTTGAGCAAGCATGGAAAAGATAATCTAGTGTAGATTTGAATCCTTTTTTCTTTAGCCATTTTTTAGCTTGAGGGTATACTGATTCTGGTCTTTCCCCTAGTGTAAATAAAGCTTCTAAACAACCCAATTCTGATGCTTTTTTTGCAAGATTAACAACATAATCAATGCTTAAATAAGGTTCTTGGTTATCTGGTTCTTTTCTGAATGTACAATATCCACATTTATCTTTACATAATTGTGTTAAAGGAATAAAAATTTTAGGAGAGAAAGTTATTTTTTTCCCTTTTCCTGAATCACGGTACATACTAGCAACTTTACATACATAAGGTAGTTTTTCTGAAGATGGGATTATTAAAGATGAAACATCTGATGGGCTAAGAGGTTGATGCTGTACTAATTTTTCATAATTTATCGAAGAAATTTTACTTAAAGATTCATAAGGATCAGTAATACTTTCAAACTTGTCGAGAAACTCTTTATTTTTGGAAACTGTTTTTGAAATCATAATTTTGTTTATCTCAATTAACCATAACATTTACCATGATTTTTATTGAGAAAAAAGAAAAACACTATAAATGGTACTAAAAATTTAGGAAATTTTATTAGTCGTTGTGGCAAAATATAATTCTTGTGAATAAAAAATAATTTTTTCAATAATTATCAGGCTGGATTTACGAAATATGGATTTATCTAATCAAATTGTTAAAGAAAAATTATTAAATGAGAATAGCGAGTTAGAATTAAATTCACAAGAAATTATTGATGATCCTTCAATAGTTAATACTAATAATGTTAGTTTTCAGTTAAGTTTTGAAGAAAAAGACTTAGATAAACAAGCTCCCTTAATTCCCAAAAAAGAAGAAAATTTAATTAACCAACAACTTCTAGATGGTTTATCTAATAAAGAACTCAAAGAAATTATCTCTCATATTCAATTAAGAAGAGATTCTCCTGCATTAATTAATATAGATCAGATGGCTTCAGTTTTAAATGATGCGTCTCCAGAATTAGCAGCTGAAATTCTTCGAGGTATTGATTGGGCGCATGCTAGTCAAATCATAGCAAAAATCAGAGATAGAAGTGCTGTTGGAAATTTATATAGATTATCTCCTGGGGCAGAAGGATTAATGAAAGCTGAGGTTGTTGGGTTGAGAAGTGAATGGCCTATCTCTCATGCATTGTCTGTATTGAGGAAATCTGGTTTAAATTCTCCTGATTTACAGAACCTATTTGTTGTTGATAAAGGGGGATTGTTGCTTGGATCAATAGATTTGCCAGATTTAGTTTTTTCTGATCCTAGAAAACATGTTAGAGACGTAATGTCAATAAATACAGTGTCTGTAGAATTGGGAACAGATAGAGAAAAATGTGCTAGATTAATGGAAACTCATGGACTCAGAGCCATACCAGTAGTTAATAACTCTGGAGTGCTTCAAGGGGTGATTTCGATAGAAGAACTAGTTCAGGTAGCTGAAGATGAAGCAACAGAGGATATGTTCAAGATGGTTGGAATGAGTATTCAAGATAGAGTGATTGGTCCCTTGAAGAGTTCATTTAAGAGACGATTACCATGGTTAGCAATTAATTTAGGAACTGTTTTGTTAGCTGGCTTCGTCTTAAGTTTGTTTTCTTCTTCATTAACTAGATTTTCAGTTTTAGCAATTTTTTTACCTGTTGTTATGGGACAAGCAGGTATTGCTGGAACTCAAACACTTACTTTGGTAGTAAGATCTTTAGCTTTAGGGGACATTACTACTTCAGACACAAGAAAAATTCTTATTAGAGAAGGAATATTGGCACTGATTCAAGGTTTTTGTGTCACAGTTTTATTATTTGGAGTTGTTTTATTGTGGAAATCTGAGCTGTTTTTAGCACTTCTAGTTGCTACAGCAATGCTGTTGAATCTTTTTGTTGCAGCTGCTGGAGGAGTTTTAGTTCCCATAGCTATGAAATACTTCAAAATGGATCCAGCTTCTTCATCAGCAGTTGTTGTGACTACTATGACTGATATTGCAGGAATAGTTGTTTATTTAGGTTTAGCCAACTTGATGGTTGCTTATATTTAATTTGCTAATCGTAAGTTCCAGCATCACCATCAGCCCAACTTCCTCCGCTAGCCCCTACAGCTTGTTCATTTAAATTATATCTTGAATATCCGTCAGAAAGTTTAATAAATATCATAGATTCTAAAATTACAAATATAAATAAAGTTATAACAAGTGTAAGTAATAAATATTTTCTGTTTTTTGAAAGATAGTAATTTAAATTTTGAAGATTATTCATGAATTTATGATGTGATTTTTTGAAAAAAATATAAAGTTTATAAATATTTTTATTTCATAATGATATCTTTTATGATGTATTTATCAAATAAGGTTTTTTTAGGAGATTAAATTGAAAGAAAATTTTAAAGAAAATTCTGTTTCAGATAAAAGAAAGAAATACATAGAAAATTTGAAAACCAGATCTACAGAGAAGCCTAAAGGTTTTTGGAATTCTAGACCTTTAGGTTTTAGTATGCGTTCTTGGAGAATATTTTTTTTAATTGTTCTAATTATTGTTATTTGGCAAGTAGTAAATTTGGTACTTTTAAATAAATAATTGTATTTAAAGTAAAAATGAAAGAATTCATTAATAAATTTTCAAAGAAACGTTTTTTTGAAATTTTATTTTGGTTAATTTTAATTATTATCTTTTTATATCTTATTATTTCAGGGCAATTAGGCTATCAAGGTAACCCGATTTAATTTTTAATACTAATTAGAAGCAGGTGGAACATAATTAGCCATAGCAGTACCAGCTTTTTTAGCAATCTTGTTAATATCTACTGATTCCAATATTGTCATTTTTCCAGCACGTGTAGCTTCAAAAGTTAGTTTTACTGCAGCAAGATCTTCAAAATTTTCTGCTTCTATTGTTGCTATAAAATCATAAGATCCTCTCAAAAAATCCATTCCTGTGATCTTAGCTCCCATTGCTTTTGCTAATGCTTGAGCAAGAGCTTTTCTGTCTTGTTCAGGGTTTTTAATGAATCCTTCGTAACTTTCTGGTGAATAAGTGCCTAAAATAAAGAATTTTGACATGATTTCTCCTTAATTTAATTTTTTCTTTTTCTTCTAATAAACCAATACGACCATAATAACAATATTATGATAATAAATAATCCTAGAAAACTTAGAAATGATTTTTCGGTAATCATGAAGATAATGATTACAATTATCCAAGGAATAGTAAGCTTCATAAAAGTATTTAGTAAAAACCACATTTTAATATTTTAAATAAAACTGCAAATTAATATTTTTATTAGGTATTATTAAATAATATTTAATTTTCATATCAAATACATAATTATGAGATATTTATTTATTGTTATTAGTTTATTTATTGTTATTGGGTGTTCTCAGGAAGAAACTAAAGATACCAATAAAATATATTCAATGGAAGATGTTGCTCTTACAGGAATAAAAATCAAGAAAGATTTTCAAACAGATTTTCCGGAGGCAACTCATGCTAAATGGGGATTTCTTAAAGGAAGAGAAATAGCAGTATTTAGATATCCAACTATTGAATTAGCTAATACTTTAGGGAAAACTGCTGGAGAAGAACAGACAGAAGAAATAGAAGTAGTGGAAAAAAATATTGCTCATGGACCTAAAGTTGAAAAAACAGAATGTAGGGGGCATACACAAAATAAACCTAATTCATCTGATGTTTATAAGTTAAATATAAAATTAAATTCTAATTCTCAATTTTCTAATACATTCATCATCAATAAAGCAAAATTATTTGAAGATCAAATGAATTTATTTCCGTTAAAACCTAGTTGGATGGAGTGTGTAAGAAGAGCTCCAATGTATACAGAATTTATTATTATAGGGAATTTGGTAATTTTAAGTGAACCTTTAGCTACTGAGGATTCTGAAGGTACTTTGGCGTTCTTACAAGAAACTGCTGATAAATTACCTTAATGTTTAAATTTTTATTAATAGGAATGTAATTAATTAATATGAGAAACATATTAAGTGTAGGTTTGCCGGTTTTTAATGAAGAAAATTTTTTAGAAGAAACTTTAGTTTCTATTTTAAATCAATCTTTTTCTGAATTTGAATTAATTATTAGTGATAATAATTCTACTGATTCAACTCAGAAAATTATTGAAAAATTTTCAAAAAAAGATTCTAGAATAAGATTCTTAAAGAATAAAACTAATATAGGAATGATCAATAATTTTAATTTAGTTTTTAAGGAATCAAAAGGTAAGTATTTTATGTGGGCTGGAGCTCATGATATTTTTGAGCCCGATTGTTTTAAAATTTTAATTAAAGAAATAGAAAAAAATGATTTTCAGACGTCTCTAGTTTTTTCTGATGTTGGTCACATTGACGGTGAAGGAAAAGTACTTTTAAAACATAAATCAATTGGATTTGATACTGTAAAGTTAAATTATTTTGTAAAAAACTTTACTCTTCCATTTAGAATAAAAAATTCAGGCGATATGGTTTATGGAATATTTCAAAGAAATTATTTATTGAAAACCAAATTGTTATCTCAAATGCTTTGGCCAGATGTTTTACTTATTTATGAAGTAAGTTCTTTAGGCAAGGTCAAGAAAATAAATTCTCCTCTTCGTTCGCGTAGATACCCAGGAGAATACAATTATGGTAAAACAGTGCATGTTTATAATTCTTGGGAAGAGAAATATACAGTAACTACCAAAGGTCAAAGAAAAGCAATAAAAGAAAAAGAAAGTTGGGATTTATATTTACCAACACTAGTGATGACATTTAGAATTGTTTTTAGATTAGGAGTATTTAGAGTTAAAGATAACCCTCTTTTATTATTTTGGTCATTTTATTTTGCTTTAATATACTTATGGAAACATAAAGTTGCTTTATTCATAGATTTTAAGATTTTTTTTAAATATTTATTTAGTAA
>Ga0310344_10002601_pt1 | contig 13560 bp, 5 predicted proteins | sample HC15DNA20200_MG_FD_203801 | JGI IMG/M metagenome (GOLD analysis project Ga0310344, IMG submission 203801) | Marine microbial communities from station ALOHA, North Pacific Subtropical Gyre - HC15-DNA-20-200_MG | ecosystem: Environmental > Aquatic > Marine > Oceanic | place: Pacific Ocean: North... | reverse complement strand
CAGAAATCAGTGAAGTTCGCCCGAGGAAACTGGTTTTAATCGATAGTCTGGCCTATTCTCAGAAACTCCCTTCGTTTTTGCGATTGTTGAGAATTCCCTGGATCAGTCAGATAGCGCTGGACTGGGTGCCGTTGCGTTTGCAGATCAAGAATACCCTGGGTATGTGTTACCATCGATCAGACCGGATCACTCGAGAGCAGATAGAGGCCTATGTGGAACCCTTGAAAACTCCGGAAGGACGTTATGGTATCTGGCAGACAGCACAACAGATAGAGCCTGAAAACATGGACGAAATTATCGCACGATACCCGCGTATTGATTTGCCGACACTCATTTTATGGGGACGGCAGGATCGTGTAATTCCCCTGGTTCTGGGGGAGCGTTTACACGAGGCACTACCAGAATCGAAACTCGTGGTAATCGAACAGTGCGGCCATATTCCACATGAGGAGTGCCCGGAAGAGTCGTTGGACCATCTTTCGAAATTTGTTGCCTGTGAGGAGAGCTCCTGAGAGTATCATCCCGCGGCGGATTGGAGACGGTCGAACCGGCTATAGAATGTTGATAAACGAAGGTCTGCCTTACCATACAGGTGTCTTGCCAGGCTATTTGAAAGCAAGCCAAAATACGATGCGAGAGGGGTTGCTACGGTTGTGATGACATGTCGTTAACAGTTGCCTTCTACCCGAGCTCGCGATACTATTTCTTATGAGTGGTGACGTTCTGTTTGTCGTGGTTTCCTCGATCGACACAACGGTGTCGCTTCCCGTTTTTATTGAAGTTGTCCGGTTTTTCTCGAACCGGTCATTAAACGTTTTACGGTGCTCGAAGGAACTCATCAATGATCCGATTCGACCATTCCAAACGCGTTACCTTTTGTGATGGCTGGACTCGCAGAGATTTTCTGCATGTTGGATCCTTGTCATGTGCAGGGCTGTCATTGTCTCAGTTTAACGCGATGGCCTCTCAGGGTGACATTGATGAAAAGAAGGAAAAGAACTGCATTATGCTGTTCAATCTTGGCGGACCTAGCCAGCTGGATACTTGGGATCCGAAACCACTGGCACCAGCTGAGATCCGTGGTCCCTTCAATCCGATTGCTACGAATGTGAATGGCATTTCGATTTCTGAGATTTTTCCACGTATGGCACAGCATGCTGACAAGATGGGATTGGTTCGTTCCGTCTATCATACGGCGGCAGCCGTTCATGATACTGGTCACCAGATGATGCAGACCGGGCGATTGTTTGAGGCAGGAATTGAGTATCCCCATGCCGGGTGTGTTCATGGTTTTTTAAATGGTCCCCGTGGTGAGATACCGTCTCATGTCGTACTTCCGGAATCGATGGGACCGACAGGTGGAAATTTACCGCATGGTCAAAATGCGGGATTCCTTGGTAAAACGCATGATCCTTTCGTCCTGAATGCAGATCCATCCGAAGTGGATTTTAAAGTTCCTGATCTTCTTCCTCCTGAATATCTTACCGCGATACGCGTAGACAGGAGGAGGCGTTTGCGTGAATTGGTTGACGAGGAAGCTGAAAAATTTGAATCGAATTCGAATGCTCGCTTGTTGGATGCCAATTTTCAGCAGGCTTATACTCTGATGTCTTCACGTAATGCCCGTGAAGCATTTGATTTGTCTCTGGAAAAGACAGCGGTGCGTGAACGATACGGGATGAATCGATTTGGCCAATGTTGTCTTCTTGCAAGACGCTTGATTGAGGCGGGAGTTCGATTCGTAACCGTCAATACGTTTTTGACAGTATTTAATGAGATTACATGGGATATTCATGGATCAAAACCCTTCACGTCTGTTCAGGGAATGAAAACCATTGTGGCGCCCATGTTTGATCAGGCCTATTCGGCCCTTCTGGAAGATCTGCAGGACCGAGGTCTATTGGAAGATACGCTGATTGCCTCCTTAGGCGAATTTGGTCGCACTCCAAAGATCAACCCGGCGGGAGGTCGCGACCATTGGCCGCAATGCTGGTCCGTCTTTTTTGCGGGTGGTGGAATTCAGGGAGGGCAAGTGGTTGGAGAATCAGATGATATTGGTGGACATCCCAAAGATCGTCCCGTTACTCCGGCTGAGGTCGTAGCGAGTATTTACCAAGTTCTAGGAATCGATCTTGAGTCAGCATTGCCCGGTCCACAGGAACGACCGCTTCCGTTAGTCGAATACGGCGTGCAGCCCATCAGGGAGCTTCTCTAAGGTATCCGTTCGAGCGTGTTGGGCTGTCGATGATCTAAAATGTCGTATAGGCCGAGTGCAATCCCTTTGTTTTCCATTGCCTGGGAAGATCTATGAGTCAGGTATCTCGTATTACCGTTCTGCTGGTTTCCGTTTGTACTGCCATCGGGTTGTGTAGCGGAGGTGTTTTGAAAGCAGATAGTCAGAAGTCGCAGGATGTGGACCCTGTAATTGTCATTTTACCAACGGATGTTGTGTTGACAGGGCAACATGCCCGGCAGCGATTAATTGTTGAAGCTGTTGTGGATAAGCAGTTTGTAGCCGACTGGACAGAACGCGCTACATTCCGTAGTGCAGATGAACGGGTTGCCGTCGTGGATCAATCCGGGATGATAACCCCTGTATCAGATGGTCATACAAGGATAACGGCCCAGATCGATCAACTTCAGACCTCTATTTCCATAGAGGTGCGCAACATGAAAAAACCTTCTCGGTGGAATTTTCGTAATCATGTACTTTCTGTTCTGACAAAGATGGATTGTAATTCCGGTGCCTGTCATGGAGCAGCGGCAGGGAAACGTAATTTTCGTCTGACACTCCGTGGATACGATCCTCAATCAGATTATGAAACGCTGACTCGTGAGGTCCTTGGTCGTCGCGTTGTCAAAACACGGCCATCTCACAGTCTGGTTCTATTAAAGCCTACCGGAGCTGTCAGCCATGGAGGAGGAAAGCGATTTTCCACGGATTCTCTGGAATATCGTGTGATTTCAGAATGGATAGCATCCGGTACTTCAGGACCTTCAGAAAACGATAGTCTTATCGAAAGTATCGAGGTATTTCCGAAACAAGCCTTAATGAAAGTCAAGGAGACCCAGCAGCTGTCCGTCCAGGCCCGTTTTAGTGATGGCCATATTGAGGATGTGACCCGTTGGTGTAAATTTGAGACGGCAGATGCAAACATTGCCAGCGTTACTCCACAGGGGGCTGTGACGTTACAGGGATACGGTGAGGGAGTTGTCACGGTCTGGTATCTGAATCTGGTTGGTGTCGCGCGTGTAACATCACCGTTTCCTAACACCATTCCTGTGGAAGTGTTTCAACATGCCGAAAACTTCAATTTTATTGACCGTTATGTGTTACAGAAACTTGAAAGTTTGCAGATTCCTCCCTCCCCGTTATGCAGCGACAGTCAGTTTATACGTCGGGCGTTTCTGGACGCCATTGGAATTTTGCCTACCGTGCAGGAGACTACCAGTTTTCTAAAAGACCGTTCTTTAGAAAAGCGGCGTGCCTTGATTGACATGTTGTTGGCTCGTCCCGAATTTGTAGACTATTGGTCATACAAATGGTCGGATCTGTTGTTAGTATCATCCAGGCGACTTCCTGACGAAGCCATGTGGAGCTTTTACACCTGGGTGCGCAGATCGGTCGCATCTAATCAGCCATGGGATGCGTTTGCGCATGATCTGGTTACGGCACGAGGTAACACATTAAACAACGGTGCTAGTAATTTTTTTGTGTTGCATAAAGATCCCAAGGACCTGATTGAAAACACTTCAGTGGCATTGATGGGAATGTCCATAACTTGTGCGCGTTGTCACAATCACCCACTCGAAAAATGGACACAGGATGACTACTACGGCATGGTCAGTCTTTTCTCGAGAGTGAAGATGAAGAACGGGGATGCGGCTGGAGATGTCACCGTTTTTCTGAGCGACCAAGGGGAAGTTCCTCACCCCCGGCACGGTCGTCCTTTGAATCCGCAACCACTGGATGGATTACCTATTGCGATGGAAGGTACCGGGGATCGACGAGAGTTTTTTTCTCAATGGTTAACGGATTCTGAAAACCCCTATTTTTCAAGAGCTCTAGTGAATCGTGTTTGGGCGAATTTTATGGGACGTGGATTGGTCGAATCTGTCGATGATCTCCGAGTTACGAACCCGGCATCGAATGAAGCACTTTTTGCGGGATTGGCAGAAGCCTTTGTAGATTCTGGTTTTAATGTCAGGCAGTTGATTCGTACCGTAATGAATTCGGCCACTTACCAGCGGTCATCGGAAACTGTAAGCGGTAATGAGGACGACCAAAAGTACTACTCACACTACATTTTGAAGCGGCTTTCCGCAGAAGTGTTACTGGATTGCTTTTCTCAGGTGACAGGAGTGCCCACCGTATTTGCCAATTATCCACGGGGTTGGCGTGCGTTACAATTACCTGATTCGAGTATCGACTCCTATTTCCTGGATTCTTTTGGCCGGCCATTGCGGGAGACAACATGTGAATGTGAACGTAGTGAAGACCCCAGTCTTTCACAGGCATTACATCTGAGTAATGGTCCCACTCTTAACAACAAACTGAGAGAAAAAGGTGCGATCGATCGAATGCTCGAAAAGGGGCTGGCTGAAGAATCCGTGCTGGAGGAATTGTTTCTGGCAGCGCTCAGTAGATATCCCTCTGATCGGGAAAAAGAGGCGATTTTAGTTACGCTTCACGAGTTCATTCCTGCGGAAGTGAGCCAACCTGAAGACGAGAAAAAACAACGACGGCAATTGTACGAAGATCTGTTCTGGGCGATCCTGACAGGCCGTGAATTTTTGTTTAACCATTGAGGCTGCCACGGCTGAATTCGTTCCGTTGCCACTTCTCAAACGAATCGAGATACCCGATGCGCACGTACGCTAACCCATTCCTGATCGTTTGTTCTGTTTGGAGTCTTGTGCTAGTCGATGGGCTGAGTATGGTCCACGGGGCTGAGGAAAAATCAACGGTGACCGTTGAAGAGGTATTCTCTTTTTTCCACAAGTATTGCACCGTTTGTCACGATAAACAAGAAGCCAAGGGAGGTCTTGTTCTGGAAGATCTCGAAAGCCTGCTGGATGGAGGCAATCGTGGCCCTGTGGTGATCCCGGGGGACAGTAAGAACAGTTTGCTGATACAGCTGCTGGAAAGTACTGGGAAATCAAGGATGCCTCCGAAAGGGGCACTTCAACCGGATAAAGCCGGGTTAGAGAAAGTGAAGCAATGGATTAATGCCGGCATCGACAAGGATGCGGGTGGTTCGGATGGGGGCACAACCAGCGACGATGTTTCGGATCAAGTGTTACCGTCAGAAGTACCTCTTTTGAATCCAGTAAAATCAGCGGTCAAAGCTCTGGCTTTTCACCCTTATCAAAGATTACTTGCTGTCGGTTTGTATCGTAAAGTTCTTTTGCTGAGTCCCGTTGATGGACGTCAACTGGGGGTCTTTGATGGTTTTCGGGAAGAGGTTTCAGCAGTTACCTTTACCCGCGACGGCAGGCACCTGATTGCAGCTGGTGGTGCCGCGGGTCAGTTTGGTGAAGTTGCCGTGGCCTCTGTACTTCCTTGGGATAAAGCCGCTGAACCGGCGGATGTGGTCCAACTGGTAGAAATAAGAAGATGGCAAGCTCACCAAGATGCCGTGTATTCAGTCGCTGTGAGTCCTGATGGAGTAACCATTGCAACGGCCAGCTATGACAGAGGGATCAAATTATGGGACCTCGAAACAGGGCGTGAACGTGCTGCGCTGAAAGACCATACAGGAGCGGTGTATTCAGTTGCGTTCAGTCCCGATGGTAAACTACTCGCAACCGCCTCTGCAGATTTCTCCGTGAAAATATGGGATGTAGTGACGGGGGATCGTCTTTATACCTTGTCAGACGCGCTCGATTATGTGTATGCCGTGGCATTCCATCCGAGTGGTCACCAAATCGCATCTGCAGGAGCTGATAAACGTATTCGAATCTGGAATATTTCGTATGATTCAGGAACGCTCGTAAGGTCTTCCTTCGCACATGAGGGGGCTGTCATCGGACTTCGCTATGCACCGGATGGCAAAAGGATTTATTCCAGTGGCCAGGATCGTCAAGTCAAGGTATGGGATGCCGTATCGCTGCGAGAAGAGCAAAATTTTGGCGAGCAGTCAGACTGGCCTTTATCACTGGCCTCCAGTATTTGGAAGGCAGGTGAAACATCCTGGTTGGCGGTCGGTCGTTATGATGGATCTCTTGCTGTTTATGACAGTCAAAACGGATCGCATTTGCGGAATTTAATCGAGCCGCTTCCCGAACCAGATCCTCTCGACAGCGTAGCGGTTACACAACGGAGTGAGGTGACGGATGGAAAACCACGTCTGGTTCTGTCCTCGCTAACCTCTGTAGTGCCATCAGGAATGCAGCGTGGAACAACCAAGAAATTCACACTGACGGGAGTTAATATTTCGGATGCCACGGCTGTTGTTTTTGAAACGGAGCATCTCCGCGCCGCATTGGTTAAGTCCGATTCACAGGAGGAAGTGAATTCCAGAGTATTGGAAATTGAAGTGACGGCAGCACCAGATGTCCCGTCAGGTGTTCATCGATTGTTTGTTCGGTCAGCACTGGGCATGACGGGAAGTGTTTCGATTCTTGTCGGGTCACTGAAAGAAAAGGCGGAAACAGATGTTTCAGAACAGAATCCAGAGGTCGAAGTGGAGGCATTACCACTGACGTTTACGGGGATAGTTAGTGAGACAGCTGAGAAGGATATTTTCTTTTTTGATGCTATCACTGGTGAATATCTGGTTTTTGAAAGTGTTGCAGGACAAGTGGGGTCACCGTTATCGCCCCTGATGCTTGTACAGGACTCGTCGGGAACCACTGTACCATCAGAGCTTAAGGACCTTACGTCTGGTGTTTCAGTGTTGTCCTGTGTCATACCTCGTAATGGAAGATACCGTTTTTCAGTGAGTGATCGCAGATATCGTGGAGGGTCTAATTTTTTCTACCGAATTCGATCAGGCCGTTTACCAAGAATAACGGAGATATCTTCTAGGGGTGTGAAGCGTGGCACGACATCTGAGCTGATGATTGAGGGGCATAATTTGGGTCAGAAAACGATCACGATTCGAGTTCCTGAAGAGGCGGCCGTTGGTTCTCCGATACCGATTGAACTTGAGAATGGAAAAGAACTGGTTTCTGGTGCCAAAAGAGTTGTCGTAGGAGAATGGGATGAACAAATCGAAGTGGAACCGAATGACGTGACCGCCCAGATTGTGGAGATCCCCGTTACTATCAATGGGCGGATCACACAACACAGTGAAATCAAGCGATCGTCGCTCGATGTGGATAAAAAGGATGTGGATCGTTTTCAATTTCGTGCCCGGGGAAAAGACCGCTTAGTGATTGAAGTTCAGGCAAGTCGATTGGGTTCCGATCTGGATTCGATCGTTGATATTCTTGATGGACAGGGTGAACTGGTCCCTCGTGCAAGAGTCCGTGCCATATCCGAAACCTATCTTGTGTTACGGGATCATGGGTCGCGAGACCGGGCAATGCGTATTCAATCCTGGTCAGATCTTGCGGTAGATGATTTTGTGATGATTGGCGAAGAACTGCTGAAGATAGAGTCATTACCGCGAGGTCCGGATAGTGATATGGTGTTTCAGAATTTCCGTGATCAGCGTTTGGGGTTACTTGGGACTACGCCGGCCTCACATGCACTGGGGACATCCTTGTATAAGGTACAGGTGTTCCCTGCCGATAGTCGTTTTCCAGACAATGGAATGCCCGTCGTAAACCTGGGATTTCAAAATGATGATGGAGGGCCGACTTACGGGGCAGATTCATTTTTGCTTTTTGATGTTCCGAAGGACGATGACTATATTGTTCGGTTACGAGATGTACGTGGTGATGGTGGGCCTTCATTCTTTTATCGGGTTACCGTGCGCAAACCACGTCCGGATTTTGCTATCAGCATGACTCCCGTCAATCCAAATATTCCGGAGGGTGGTCGTATTCCTATCACGGTCACCGCTGAACGGTTCGACGGTTTTGAAGGCCCAATTCAAGTCTGGATGGACGGTCTTCCCTCAGGTGTGTCATGTGAGCCGGGCAGTATTTCAGAAGGGATGTTTTCTGCGACGTTGGTGCTTTCACATCGGCAACAGGAAGGTTCTCAAACCGATATAGACGGTTTTCCACATTTGTATGCCCAGGCCATGATTGACGGACGTGCGGTAACCCACGTGCTGGAGGCCAGTTCAACATCACATGTGGTTTCGATATTACCTAGACCGGATATCCATGTACGGGTAGAACCAAAGGAATTAACCATGGTTCCCGGACAGGAGCAGGTGCTGAAAGTTTTTGTGGATCGTGTCGATGGTTTCAGTCAGCGTGTGCCGATACAGATTCAGAATCTTCCGAGGGGGGTTCGTGTGCTGGATGTGGGATTAAATGGGGTGCTGGTTACAGAAGAGCAATCAAGCCGCGAGTTTGTGCTGTTTGCCGAACCATGGGCACGTCCACAGAGTCGATCTTTTTGCGCGGTAGGCCGAGTGGAAGCGTCCTCGACAACAGCAGCTGAACAAGCCTCATCAGGGATTGTGTTGACGATCACCGATCCGGTAACCACGGGGTCGATATCAGACTGAATTTAATAGATGATGGATGACCAGAATGGTTACGGGTATCTGGTAGCAGAAATGGAATAATCACGCATGAGGGATGCGTGACTATTGTTAAGACCCTGTATTCTATTTGAGATGCGGACGATTGTGGATCGTTTTCCAGTTCCAACTACCCATCTGACGGTTGCGGATCAGTTTGATGGCGTGCGCCTTGACCAGTTTCTCGCACACCTCTTTCCAGATATCAGTCGTATGCGATTTGGTCGAGCAATCCGAGCTCGGTCCGTGCAGTTAAACGGGCACTGTGCAAAAGCGAGCGCGCGTGTATCTGCTGGGGATCAAGTTGTAGTGACGCTGTCTCCGGATGATCGCGAGATAGTGAGTCCGGAACCTATGCCACTGGATATATGTTATGAGGATGAAGATCTGGCGGTGATAAACAAGGCCGCAGGTATCGTGGTTCATCCCGGGCGTGGAAACTGGAAAGGGACACTGGTTGCGGGTCTGACGTATCACTTCTCTCAATTGAGCAACGCTGCGGGATCAGCTCGCCCAGGAATTGTCCATCGACTTGACCGCGACACGAGTGGCGTAATGATAGTCGCGAAGAATGATGCTGCCCATGTCAACCTGGCCGGGCAGTTTGAGCAAAGGAAAGTGTACAAGGAATACTGGGCCCTTACGAGTGGCGTGATTGATCGAGACAGTGATTTTGTGGATGTGCGTCTCGGGCCACACCCACGTCAACGTGAGAAGCGTGCGATCCGTAATCGTGGTAATGATGGAAAGGCTTCACGCAGTTACTACGAAGTAATGGAAAGATTTGTCGGCCACACACTTGTAAAAGTGGTTCCGCATACAGGAAGAACTCATCAGATTCGTGTGCATCTGGCCAGTATCGGATGTCCTGTACTTGCTGACAAGCAATACGGTGGGCGTTCGTCGTTACAACTCTCTGACCTGAGTTCCGCGTTTGATTCGAATGAAGTGTTAATGAATCGTCAGTGTCTGCATGCACGTGTATTGCGACTGGCACATCCACGCAGCGGTAAACAAATGGAATGGGAAGCTCCGATTCCTGATGATTTCAAAAACAGTCTCGATGTGCTGCGATCTATAAAAAAAGGGCATCGTTGACCGCAACAGAATCAATCGGAGTTGAGGTGGACGAGAAGACAGAGATGCCTTAGGTTTTTTGTTACCGATGGTTTCGTCATCAAGAGGCCTTTGTTTGCTATGTCAGGATCTAAATGAAGGCGTGAATGGACTTTGTGAGACCGATTTCCTTGAAGAACAGAACTACCGGAGCAATCGTCTGGTACGCTCACAGAAGGTCTTTCCGGTGTGGAGGGATTGGCAAACAGGTTTGAGAATACGCCATCAGTGGCCCTGCAGGGAGATGGCTGCGAGTGGTGTTGTGAATCACAGGTAGCGAGCGTGATGGAATCAACCGCTACAGAGTATTTCTAAGTAACGGGTAAAACAAAATGGGGCGTAAAAGAAAGCAGTCCATGGAAGTGAAATCGGATTTCACAGATGGGCAAGAGATGATTTCGGTACGAGGGGCACGTGTACACAACTTACGTGATTTGAATGTTGATATCCCGCGAGATGCGTTTGTTGTGTTTACGGGAGTAAGTGGCTCCGGAAAGAGTTCCTTGGTGTTTGATACGGTTTTTGCTGAGGGACAGCGACGCTATCTTGAGAGCTTATCCGTTTATGCAAGACAGTATCTCGATCAATTGCAAAGGGCAGATGTGGATATTGTGGAAGGGCTTCCGCCGACCATAAGTATTGATCAGCGAGGTGGTTCGATGAATCCACGAAGTACCGTAGCAACCGTGACAGAAATATACGATTACATGCGTGTCTTGTGGGCACGACTGGGAGTGGCTTATTGCTGGAAATGTGATGAACCGATCCGTCAGCAGTCTCCGGAACAGATCGTCGATCGCACGATGAGTCTTGGAGAAGGTCGCCGAGTTCTAGTTCTGGCTCCCTGGGTGCGTGGCCGCAAGGGTAGGCATGCGGAAGTGTTTGAAAAAATTCGAAAAACGGGATTATTAAGGGTTCGAGTGGACGGCGAATTCTATGAAGTGGAGGAAGTACCGGATCTTGCGCCGAATCGGATTCATACGATTGATGCGGTTGTGGATCGAGTCATTGTGCGGGAGGACATTCGAACACGGTTAAAGGACGCTATATCTGCAGCACTTAAATTGGGTGATGAGACGGTTATTATTTGTTATGAGGAGAAAGAGAAAAAGTCACGGAACAAAAAGGTCTCCCGACAGCGCAAAACCAGCAAGAGATCCCAAAGATCGGTCACTTCATCGTTGATGTCCGGAGTACAATGGCAGGACTGGCTTTTCAGTTCACGGTGGGCCTGTCCGAAGTGTAGTTTCGCTCTGGACGAATTAGCTCCTCGAAGCTTCAGTTTTAACAGTCCTTACGGAGCCTGTCCAAGTTGTGAGGGGCTGGGGTACCATTGGGCATTCGATCCAGATCTCGTTTTTCCAGATTTGCACCGGACCTTGTCCAATGGCGCAGTTGGCCCCTGGTGTAATGCTCGAGGTAGGACACGTGCCGCGCCGTTACGGTGGTTGAAATCATTTGCAGAGCAACACGCACTGGAATGGAAGACGCCATTAATAGATTTTTCTCGACGTTTGTTCAAGAAGCTGACGCACGGGGATTCAAAATCTCCGGGAGTATTGGCCCTGCTTCAGGATGAACTGGATCGAACACAAGATGATGAACGCTACAACGAACTCGTTGAATATATGGGGCCGATAGCATGTGACGATTGTGAGGGTACTCGTCTTGGAATAGAAGGACGTTCCGTGTTAGTAGCGGAAAAGCCTATCTATCAGATAACGGCGATGACGGTTGAAAATGCAAAACATTGGTTTGAGCAGCTGGTTTTTGATGGCGATGATGCGATCATCGCGGAGCCGGTGTTAAAAGAACTTCGTAATCGTCTTACTTTTTTGAGTGATGTGGGCTTGGGGTATCTGTCTTTGGACCGTCGAGCCAATACCCTTTCAGGCGGGGAATCACAGCGGATCCGACTCGCAGCACAACTGGGAGCTGGTTTGATAGGAGTTTGTTATATTCTGGATGAACCAACGATAGGACTTCACCCTCGTGACAATCATCAGCTCTTAGACGCGCTTGAAAATCTCAAGGACCAGGGTAACAGTGTGCTGGTTGTAGAACATGATGAGGAGACCATGCGCAGGGCAGATTATGTCATGGATATTGGTCCGGGTGCCGGGATTGAGGGGGGGAAGTTGGTAGCCGCTGGATCGATCGACAACATCATATCGGACGGATCATCGGTAACCGGGCAGTACTTAAGCGGTGAACGTGTGATTGCCGTGCCGTCGACCCGTCGGGATATGGATCCGGGCCAATGTCTGTCCATTACCGGGATTAATACTAATAATCTGAAAAATCTGACAGTGAAGTTTCCGCTTGGTCATTTGATCGTTGTGACTGGAGTGAGTGGCTCAGGTAAGAGTTCGCTTGTCAATGAGACGCTTGCACGTGCTGTGGCACGTGTGTTACAGGGTAAGCAAGGGAGTTGCTCCGGGTATAGTAGGATCAAGGGTGCGGAACAGATTGAGAAGCTTGTTGAGATCGATCAGTCACCTATTGGTCGAACTCCTCGGTCTAATCCTGCAACGTATACGGGGGTATTTGATGAGGTTCGTGGTGCTTTTTCAAAGACCCGTGAATCAAGATTGAGAGGTTATAAGGCCGGTCGCTTTAGTTTCAATGTGCGCGGAGGACGATGCGAATCATGTAAGGGGCACGGTACACGCAAGATGGAAATGCATTTCCTTCCCGATATCTACGTTCCTTGTGAGGTGTGTCACGGTGCCCGCTTTAACCGTCAGACACTTGAAATTCGCTATCGTGGAAAATCGATTGCGGATGTGTTACAGATGCGAGTTGACGAAGCACGAAGTTTCTTTTCCGCCTTTCCTCGATTGTTCCGCTTGTTGACTACTTTGCAGAATGTTGGTTTGGGATACTTGACCCTTGGACAGTCATCTACCACGCTATCAGGGGGAGAGTCACAACGTATCAAATTGGCAGCGGATTTAGGGAAAACTTCTATGGGAAAGACGCTCTATCTTCTGGACGAACCAACGACAGGATTACATTTTTCCGATATTGAAAAACTACTTCAGGTTCTGGGAGAACTGGTAGATAGAGGAAACACCGTGGTGGTAATTGAGCATAATCTGGATGTGATTAAGTGTGCCGATTACCTTATAGACCTGGGACCGGGAGCAGGGGATGATGGGGGGACTGTCGTAGCTTGTGGCAGTCCGGAAGAAGTGGTTAAACACGACGGTAGTCAAACGGCGAAGTTCCTCAGAGAGGTTCTTTCGGTTGCATGACCTCGACGGCAATTGCGGAGGCCAAACGGAATCAGCAGGTAGCATGTCTTGGGAGGTAAGTATCGGGCCGGCAGGCTGTTTACGGAACGTTCTTGGTTCCCAGTACATTGACTCCACTGCCTATGATGAGATCGTGATTGTAGGCCCAGAGATAAAAACGTCCGGATTTTTCAGGTGGAAGTTCGCGTAATGAAGAGAATCCTTCTTCTTCGAACCACTGTTTCAGTTCTGAGAGAGTATGGTGGGACTGATAGCGGGGACTGTACCAGTCAAAGGTGTCACATACTCGGATCTCCCAGTTGGGGTGATTACTGAAATTTGCGATCTTGTTGAGTGTTCTGTTCAGCAATGGAATACCTCCCAGCACGGCACCCAGGTAGCAGACCTTTTCCAGACTTTTACTGGAAAATCGCGTGGAGAACCATCGCAGGCAATGATTGATTTGTTCTTGTATGAAAGTGTTGCGGCGATATAACCAGATGGCCAGTTGTCCACCGGGTTTTACTCTAGCGGCTAACTCGTGAAAAGCCTTGCGAGGATCG
>Ga0310344_10002600_pt1 | contig 13560 bp, 17 predicted proteins | sample HC15DNA20200_MG_FD_203801 | JGI IMG/M metagenome (GOLD analysis project Ga0310344, IMG submission 203801) | Marine microbial communities from station ALOHA, North Pacific Subtropical Gyre - HC15-DNA-20-200_MG | ecosystem: Environmental > Aquatic > Marine > Oceanic | place: Pacific Ocean: North... | reverse complement strand
AAATTTATTCATTATATCCTATTTCTTCAAATATTCCTTCTATTTTTTCTCTTAATTCTACTAAATTATAAGAAAGATCTAATATTGTTGTTAAACCTTGTAATTCATAAGGTGATAATTGCTCACCGTATTCATTTCTACCATCATGTGATAAAGTATTAAGTGCGTCAACGCAATCTTGTAAATCTCGTGCAGTGTTTTCAAATCTGCAATAACTCATATTACCCATTTTTATTGATTTTAATTATTAAATAATTTATATATAATTGCCATGATTAATATCATAAACAATAATGTTATAATTGCTCCTGTTTCTACCATTGTATTTATTTTAAATTAGTGGCGAGGGAAGGATTCGAACCTTCGACCTTTGGGTTATGAGCCCAACGAGCTACCACTGCTCTACCTCGCAATAAGTTAGGGAATGGGTGAAACTGGAATGATGTAGATGCCGCCTTGCAGTGGGTCTTACACTTTGTCTCTGTTTATATCACCTTTTCTCCTTTCGGCTTCCAGACTTTTCCCTAAATATGATTTAAAACGTGAGCAATAACTTGTCTTGCATCACCAATCATAGTTGTTTTATCACCATACAAACCAGTATATGTTAATTCATATTCCTTAGGTTGTAATTTCTCGTATTCTATACTATATTTATTTCCTGCCATTTTTTAAAATTCAAATCCACTTGCATTCATTGCATTACCTGTTTGTTCTGGATTTAGTATCATTGTTCCAAATACTAATATTAATCCACCAATAGCTGTTAAAGATAACACACCAATCCAAGTGTATATTAATATTTCACTTATTGTTAAACCTTTTACAAAATTGTATTTCTTATTTAAATGAAATCCAATTCTAAATTTTGATCTATTTATTACTTTATTCATAATTTTATTTCTTTTATTAATTCTTCTATTTCTTCTACTTCGACTCTAAGTGGATTATCATTTGAGCAATATCCATCTATCATCATTTTTAAAGTCCATAGTTTACCTTCTATCTTTCCAAGTATTCTACCGTTCTTAAAATCCCATTTAGTATTTTTCATATCCTACTATTGTATTAGCACTCGCTTTATTAAAAGCATGTACATTTTTTCTATATTTCTCATCAGTACAATATTTCTTCATTGCTCTGGTTCGAGTGTTTTCACCCCATTTTGCTTCAAATTCTGCTATTTGTAGCAATTTCGCATCCATCATTTCTTTTGTTATATTCATATCTGTTATTATTATCTATTATTAGTCGTATTTAAATTGTATCTTCTCCACCATTCATCTTCAATCATTCTAAAATGTTCTTTAGAATATTTAAAAATGACAGTTCTTTTTCTATTGTATTTCTTCTCCTGTTTCATAATAATGTTTTATTAATTCTTCTGTATCTATCCATTTACCAATTTCATGACAATATGTCATACCATCGATTGAATTTTGTCTTAGCATTGCGCCATAATATAAATCTTTCATCATTTTCTATTTATTATATATTTGATTTCATTAATTTTATCTTCTAAATTTATTTGTTTTAAAGCATTTTCTTCAGCATTTCTAGTTCTTGAATAATCTATACTCCAAAGTAAATGTTTTATATAACTTTCTAACATTTTAATTTTATGTGTCATTTTGTCACAATTTTTATCATTAAATGCTTGAAGTAATGACAATCTGTCACTTCTTTTTGGTATTAATATTCTTCTGTGAAAATTCCATGATTGATATTTATCATCTTTATATTTTTCTACTTTATTTATTTGATACCATCTGCTATTTTTAGTGGAATTACGGTGAAAATATTTACCATTTTTAATTCCATGATTTAATATTGTTACTCTAACATAACCACTTGGATAAATTTTACCAAGTCTACCATCGTCTAATCGATACATTTCTGTACCATTTATATTCTCTTCTATTAATTTCATTTTATTTTATTTTTAATTTTTTCAAGTACTAATTGCATTAAATAGCTGTGTGCTTCGTTAAAATCCACATTTTCTATTAATTCATCTTCACCTGTTAAAGCAAAGTCACAAGCTTTATACACTTTATCTATTATTAATTCACTGCATTCTTCTGCAATACGATCAAATTCTTTTGTTTTACTCATTTTATCTATTTATTATATTATCTTTTATATCTTCTAATTCATCTATTGTTTGATTTTTTAAGAAGTTTATATCTCTTTCTTTATCATTCTTTAAAATAAATTCTATTAAGTCATTTATTTCTTCTTTTTCTATATCAATTTTCATTATTATTTATTTATTTGTATTATTTTTTTATTTACATCATTATAAAACTTTAATAATTCTTTAGAATTTAATTTATTTAAGTTTTTATCAAATGTTATATGTATATTTTTATTTTTATTCATAATTTTATTTTTTAGTTGAGTAGTGAGAATCGAACTCACATTAACCATTTACTCAAGTATACTAGTTCACAAGTTTTTAAAGTGGTATCAGAGAACTCATATTCAATCTTCCACATTTATATTATCTAATACTTTACGTATTTAGTTTGTATTAAACTAATTTCTCTAAGTTTCTTACAAAAGTTGGTAAGTTATTAGTTGAAGTATAAGTATTGTATTTTTTCCAACAATTCATATTTTCAAATCTTTCTTTTAATTGAGTGAAAATTACGAATTGATTATATACAAATCTTTCACCTTTTTTATTCACGAATTCATTAGTTACTTTATTTTCTATACCTTTTTTACTAATGACAAATCTATTTGTTACTTTATTATTATTCATATTATTTATTATTTATTATTATTACTTAATTTCTTACATCTATATTATCTGTTAGACATCGTATTTAGTTTGTATAAAAGGTGTAGAATTATTTGTAAGATAAATTTGTTTGGTATGTATACCACATGACATCATGTCATATAATTAATAATTAATGTCATATTGTCATAAAGTGAAATGAAGATTCATGAATAATCTATATTATCAATGTTAGTTTAGTACTATACATAGAAAAGTTGAAACATTCCAAGGTAATATAAGAAAAAGTCAAAAGTTTTCAATGAAATAATGGAGAAAATGGGGCGGTGGGCCAAATAAAAACCGTTTTGTATAAGGGCTTGATAGTCAGGAGGATAGGTGGAATACAACACCCCTAACTATCTAACAACGGAAATACGAAAGCAGTGTGACAATAGCTAATAAAGATACCTTAAGTAACTACCTTATGTCACTATTAGTTATATTATGTATTATATTCTATATAATACCATTATAAGTAGTATAAGAGTAACTACCTAATGTCATGTTTTTTGTAAATAGAGTATTTTATACGTAAAAACAAGTGGTTTTGTGTGAATATAGTAAGTATACACTTTAAAATTAAAAACATGAGTAAAAAATCACCATTTTATAAAACAGGACCATTATTCTACAAGCCAGGGGCTATGTCACCTTTGAACAATGAAGTGGAAGTAACAGATGAAAATACTCAATCTGATGCTAGTCCAGCTACAGAAGCTAGTAATGCTAGTTTAGGTCGGTCAACAAGGCAACGTAAGATAGATAACTTAAAAGGTAAACTAACTGACGTTAAAGCTAAAACTATGTCTTTAGCAAGTCAATCTAAGAAGACCGGAGATGAGAAAGAAGTTGCACAAAAGTATAATATTTTAAGCAAACGTGATCAAGCAAGCAGGATAGAAAAAAGAATTGCGCGTAAAGAAGGTAGAGAAGAAAGAAAAGCTATCAGACAATCTTTAAAAGGAAAAGAAAACAGAGGCGAAAGAAGAAAGCAAATTATAGAAAGCAGACAAGGACAAAGAAAAAAAGTAAAGTCTATTAATAATCCTAAGTCTAAAGTTAATAAAGCTAATAACGCTGAATCAAAAACTTCTATTACTAGTTTTAGAGATGAACAACAAAAAAAATTAATGTCAAGTTCAGGTTTCTTAAAACTAGGTAGAGCACCTTCATCACAAAGTGATACAGTGACTTTAAGTGCAGGAAGAAATAATAAAGGTTATAGTTCTAAAAAATAATAATAATGGCAGCATCGATAAATTTAGCAGATAATTCGTACACTATAACAGCTCTATATGTTGGTGACGGGCTTAGTGCACCACCTCAGAACGTTATAACAGAAGCTTATTTAGGAGACATACAAGTTTATCCATAATAAAAAAAATAAATGGCACAAATTCCTTCGTATAGTACCGGAAGCCTGAAGCTATCTGATTACCTTATTGGTACAGATGTTAGCGCAGAGAATGTAACAAGGAGTATGCCAGTATCAGATATTGTAGCATCAATACTTGCTATAAAAAGTATTGGTACAGTAACATCGATATCAACAAGTAATTCTACATTTATTAATTTAGCAGGTGGGCCGATCACCACAACTGGTTCTTTAACCGCAAGCCTGTCTGCCAGTGGCACACCCTCTTCAGCCACCTATTTAAGAGGGGATGGGACCTGGGCAGAACCGGGTCCTACGCCCACTGATATAATAACATATTCAACATCAGTACCACTTACAACAGATACTGCTCAGTGGAAATTTACTGGTACTGGCGTTACAGCCTCATCGATTAATGATAATGTAAAAGTAGATATCCCCGGTTTACTTGCTTCTGTAGATTCAGTGGTAAATGGTGTGGCTATAACAGCAACTGGAACTGTAACAACAAATCCGTCAACAGGTAATGTAACAATTGTAAATTCTGGTGTATATCAAGCAACAGCAGGTGGAAACGTTACTTTAACAGGTAGCGCAACACCACTTCAATATTCAAGTAATGTTACTGTAAGCACAACGGCTAATGCGGGTACTATTGTCTCTGTTAATCAAGGTCAGGGAACAGATGTAACTAATAATTCTACAAATCCTGTATTAGATGTGGATTACACTGGGATTGATAATTTTATTTTAACTAATGCTGAAACTATAACTTCAGATGATATTATAGCTTTTCAAGATTTATCAGCTAGCGGGGTTAAAACAGCTAAATTAAATACTATAACCCCTTCTTCACTTATAGATGTAAAAAATACTATAGATACTCAAGATAATGGTAAAGTAAAAAATATTGATACTTTTACTGATGTTTGGAAAGCAAAACAAATAGTTACACTTACAATAAGTGACTACAATGGTATTCCAACTAAGGATAAGAATACTTTATATTTAATATCAGGTCCAGGTACAGCGTATACCGCAACTCTTAATCCAACATATAATGTTACAGGTGGTGCTGTAAATGTAGGGTATACAACTCTTGTAGAAGTAAACGATGGAACAGGTTGGATTCCTTCATCTTCATTAACAGCAGTAGCAGGTACAACTTATGAGTTTAGAATTACACTATCGCTTATAAATGGTTATACTTTAACATCTGGATCTTTAACTGCTAGCACGGGTACACTTACAATGCCAAGTAGCAATACTACAGATAATTTATCTATTACAGCAGTAATTCAAGCGCCAGCAGTATCACAATGTGTAGTAACTCTTGCGGATAATTTACAGTTTGGTGGACCTGGTCCCTATTGGTCATATGGTGGTCAGACACCTGGCGCTCAAGTTACGGTAAATCAAGGTGCCCAATATGATAGTTCTTTTACTTATAGTATTGTAGCTACCTATGGATGGGCAAGTGGTCCTTTTTATTCATGGTCGAATGGCGGGTATGCACCTGCGTCTAGTACTTATACTGGTACTGTAACTGTTACAGGTACAATAAATGGACCTGCTTTATATAGCGCTACATTAGGTGTATCTAATGGAAGTACTTTAAACGTAACTGGTGGTGGTACATTATCAGGGGCTAATATTACTTATTCAGCATCTTCAACACAACCTTCAGGACATGGAATGTTTATTCCTGCGGTTATACCAGCTGGAGATCCGTATGGTTGGAATAATATAACAGGTACTATAAATGGAACAAATTATAGTGGAACTATAACATTTAGCTCTGATGTAGGTGGATCAAGTCCTATTACAACTGTAAGTGGTAATATTCCTGGGGGAGGAGGTAATCAAGTTGAAACTATTTATGCTCAAGGAACAATTACATATACCCCAGTTAATCCAAATCAATATAGACAAGCAGATTGGTTATCACAATTACAAGGATTAACAACTGGTTCAAGTAATGCGACATTTTCAAATGCACAACAAGGTCCAGTTAACGGTACTACAACTTATACATATAGTAAACCTACGGTTACAGCAAATACAGGGTATCGTTTAACCTCTTCTGGAACTATAAATGCATGGCCAACTGGTACATCAGGAGGTGTGGTGACTTTTAATAGTACTCCTTTTGCTAGTGGTTTAGGAACTTCAGTAAGTCCTGCAATAGAAAACCCGTGTGACATCACAGGTAATTGGACAGTAGTAGAAAATCAAGTAACTGTTGTTGTGAGTCACACTTTATGTAGTGCGTGCGCAGACGCACCAACTTGGCAAGTTACAGCTAGTACAACAGGTTCTTCAGGAGGTGGTGGTACAAATTCGCAAACATGGACATTAAATGGAAGTGGCTCACAAACAAATACATTTAATATAGGTGGAAGTGCTCAAGTTACTTTTACTATTTCAAGAACTGGAGCCCAATACTGTTTAAGTAGTGCGTGTATGGGTGGTTCATTATATCAGTGGCCATGTCCAAGTAATTATCGCTGCCCAGCAAATAATCCAAAATATTCTGGAAGTTGGACCGTTACAAGTCCAGGAAGTAATACAGGAAATCAATCATGGACTGGGGCTTCTGTAAATGGATTAGGTACTATAATACCTGGTGGTACTCAAGCTTATGCAAGTGGATTAAGCAATGGAGATACAGTCACATTAACACTAATAGAACAATAATAAAAATAAAAAAACAATGGCAATAATTTATAGTTATCCAATCGAAGCTACACCAACAACTTCAGATTTGTTATTAGGAACTTCAGTAGCAGATGATAACAAACCGACAAAAAGTTTTACAATAGCTAGTTTAGCAGCTCTTGTAAGCGCAAATGCCGGAACTGGTACGGTAACAAATGTTGCCACAGCCAACTCAACTTTTATTAATATGACAGGAGGTGCTATAAGCACTAGTGGTACTTTACAAGCTTCTTTATCAGCTAGTGGTACCCCATCAAGCTCTACTTTCTTAAGAGGTGATAATACTTGGTCACCAGCTACAAGTACTGGATCTCCTAATATTGCAGTATTGGATGAAGGTAGTCCAATAACTACAGCTGTTGAAAGTTTAAATTTTACAGGTGGAGGTGTTATAATGAGTAATTCAGGAAATGATGTTGTAATAGATATACCGGCCCCAACAAGTGCAGTATCAAGTTTAATTGCAGGTACAGGAATAAGTGTGGATCAAGCAACTGGTGATGTTACAGTTACAAATACTGGAGTAACATCATTAATTGCTGGAACAAATATTACTTTATCACCAACTAGTGGTGTAGGTAATGTAACAATAAATGCAACAAATAACCCAGGTACAGTACAAAGTGTAATTCCAGGTAGTGGATTACAATTAGATTCCGGTTCATTAACTTCAGATCCTAGTATTGGAGTTGAATATAATGGATCAAATAATTATATATTAGTAGGTAAAGCATCTGGAGCAACACCAGCAACGGTTGCTACATCTGATGATTTTATAGCGTTTAATCAATTATCATCAAGTAATGTAAAAACTACAACACTTGCTACAGTTCCAGCAAGTGCATTAACTTTAGTAGAACAATACATAAATGATGGTGATGCAAATAGTATTAAAAACACTGATGATAATTATACTACAACACCTAAAGTAACTAAAATAGTTACATTAACAGTTTCACAATACGCAACTGCCCCTAAAGATACAAATACGTTATATATAGTGGTAGATGATGTAGACGCATGTACAGAAACTACAACTAATTTTACAATAGACACTGCTGGACCTCCTGGTATAACTGGTGGTACAGCCGGGGTTGATTATACTTTAGAAACAAAAGTAAATGGAGTTGTTGCAACTTCTTTTGTAAGTTGTGAAGGAGAATCATATGAAGTAATAACTACAGCAACGCCTGCTGCAGGAAAATATTTTTCTACTCCAGTTACTGGTAATATAACATCTGGAACTAGTGGTGCACCAGGTGGTTCACCTTATGCTGTAACTCAAAGTCTAACTGGTGTAATAGCAGATAACCCAACACCTGAGATTAAAGCAACTTTACTAGTTGTAACTAATATTCAAGGTCCAGGCGGTGATGGCAGTGGATTTACAATAACAGGTGATGACACCGGTGCTACAAATACAACTTCTAGCGCAACTTCTTTAGCGTATTCATTTACAACTGCATGTGCAGCAAAAGCAGGTTATACTTTTTCATCAGGCCCTACATATTCACCAACACAACCAACTACAGGTACAATAAACGGTTCACAAACAGTAGTTACAACAATTACAGGAACATTAGAATTAACATAGAAAACAAAATAAAAAATGGCAATAATTTATAGCTACCCGGCAGAGTCTAGTCCACAACCTGGTGATTTAATACTGGGTACTTCTACAGCTACTGTTGATGGTAAACAAACAAACGTAACAAGAACCTACACAATGCAGGTGATAACTGATTATATAAAATCACTTGGTGGAATTGGTGTAGAATCAATTACTTTTTCAGCACCACTCACTGGTGGTACAATAACTCAAACAGGTACTGTTAGTATCCCTCAAGCTTCATCTGCAGTTGATGGATATTTATCTTCTGGAGATTGGACAACTTTTAATAATAAACTTGGCGGAGTATCGGGTACACCAGATTCTATTCCACTTTTTGCCACTTCAGTTAGTTTAGGTAATTCTTCTATAGCTGAACCTTCAGGTGGAACCACAGTAACAATTGGTAAAGCTTTAACCCCTTTAACCGATGCAACATATGATCTTGGTATTACAGGTACTCAAAGATGGAGAAATATGTTTTTATCTGGTACTGCTAATGCTGTGGATTTCTCAGGTACTAACTTAACCATAACTGGAACATTAAGTGCAAATGGTTCTACTGGTACTTCAGGTTATATACTACAATCTAAAGGGGCTTCTGCTGTAGAATGGGTGGATCTTTCTTCAGCTTATGATACATATGATGTTAATGTTACAACACAAGGTTCTGATGTTGATTTAAATCTTACTTCAACATCTGGTACAGATAATTCAAAAGTACAAATAACAGCTGGTAGTGGTATAGGTTTAACAGCTAATTCATCAGGACAAATGACCATTGATGTAATTGCTCCTTTTACAGGATCTGTTACAGATGTTACATCTACAAATACAAATATTTTAACTATTGCTAATTCTACAACAACACCTGCTTTAACACCTGTAATGGGTAGTGTTGCAGCTGCTAATACAGGTCTTGTTACCGGTGGGGATGTTGACACGGCAATACAAGCAGCACTTACTGGTTTAGTAGATTTTAAAGGTGGTTTTGATGGTAGCACAGGTAAAGTAGCTGGTACTGCAGATTTCTTAGATAGTAGAGGAACACAAATTGCCGCTGCTGTAGGAGATTATTATGTAGTAACTGTTGCAGGAACATTTTATACAGAAGCAGTAGAAATAGGGGATTCATTAATATGTCAAACCGCTACAAGTTCTGGAACAGGTAGTTTAAGTGATTGGGTTACTGTTCAAAGTAATATTGGTGTTGCTACAACTACTACAACAGGTATAGCCTCATTTCCAACAGGTAACGATGGTCTTGATATAACAGCAGGTGGTGCTGTAACAGCAAAAGTATTTTCTGGCGCTAATTTAACAGGTGGTTATGTTCCTGATGCATCAGCTTTAAGTGGAGATGAATTTTTAAGTAGAGATGGTACTTTTAAAGCAGGTCCAGTATCTGGTGTATCTGAAATTATAGCTGGTAATGGTTTAAGCGGTGGAACAATAACTACTTCAGGTACAATTGCACCAGATTATACTAGTGCAAATAATATTGTATTATCCGCTGCAGATGGAACTAGTGATACTTTAGCCGATGCTGATGATTTTATATTTAGTGTTGGAAATAATGTTAAATATGGAAATTTATCACAACTTAAAACTTATATAGGTGCTGGATCTGGAACAGTTACAGGTAGTGGTACAACTAATACATTACCTAAATTTACTAGTAGCACTGCGATTGGAGATTCTAATATAGCTGATACTGGGACATTAGTTACAGTAACAGGTGATGCAAAAGTAACTGGTAATTTAGAATTAGATGGAGATTTATTAGATGTAAATGGATCAGCAGGTGTAGCTGGTCAAGTGTTATCTTCTCTTGGTGGCGCGGGTGCTGGTGTTGATTGGATTCCTGCTCCAGTGTGTTATACAGATTGGAAATTAGATGGTGATAGTGGAACGCAACAAGATATTACAGATGGATCAGCGGTTGGATTTAAAGGTGGAACAGAAGCTGGAGGTGCTGGTATTGTTACAGAGGCTAATCAACCTGCAGGTAAAAATATTACTATTTCTTTAGTTAATACAGGTGGTACAGCATCAGCTAGTACATTTTATAGAGGTGATGGACAATGGGCAGCAGCTGGTGGTGGTAGTAGAAAAGTAGATACTGGAACTGGTGATGGTACAACAGTTGATTTTACAATGACGCAAGCATTTACAAGTGTAGATTACGTTGATGTTTATATATCAGGTGTATATCAACAAAAATCGACTTATACTCAACCTAATGGTACAGGTACTACATTGCTAAGATTTACTACTGCGCCTCCTGTTACAGCAAGTAATGGTATAGACTTTGTTATAAATTATTAATAAATGGCTTTAACCAAAATAATAACCGATACTATAGACCTTAGCTCGGATACAACCGCGTTAAAGATGCCTAAAGGTACTACAGCTCAAAGACCAGATGGTATTGAGATTGATTATTTAATAGTAGCTGGAGGTGGTGGTGGTGCTGGTACAGCTGGAAATGGTAATGGTGCTGGTGGTGGTGGTGCTGGTGGATTGTTAACAGGATTTACTAAAGTTGATGGCGCAGTAGGAACTCAAACATTTGATATAGAAGTTGGATTAGGTGGTGCTGGGGGCGCAAGTTCAACTGCTCCGGGTAGTTATGATGGAAATCCAGGAGTTAGTGGTTCTAATTCTATTTTCAGTGATTTTACTGCTGATGGTGGTGGAGGTGGTGGTAATAGAAATTCAAATGGTCTTACTGGTGGTTCTGGTGGAGGAAGTGGATGTTATGGAGGATCCCCATATGGTCTACCAGGCAGCGGTACATCTGGTCAAGGAAACGATGGTGGAACAGGAGAAGCATATGCTGGACCTAATTATTATGGAGGTGGTGGTGGTGGAGCTAATGCAGCTGGATCCGCTAGTGCAGGTGGTAATGGTGTTACAAGCAGTTTAATTACTACCTCAATGGCTACAACATACAGTGTTGGTGAAATAGATAGTTCAACTGTTTATTTTGCTGGCGGTGGTGGTGGTGGTAGATATACTGGAGGTTCTGGAACTGGAACTGCAGGATTAGGCGGTGGTGGAACCGGTGGAACTAGTAGTGATAATAAAACAGCAGGAACTGATGGAACTGGAGGAGGCGGTGGTGGCGCTTCTTGGCCTACAGCTACTGGAACTGGATATAGCGGTGCAGATGGAGGAAATGGAGTTATCATTCTTAGTACAAACGAAGCATCAGCAGTTGTAACAGCAGGCGTAACTGTTAATGGAACTGCAGGCGCTGGCACTAGATCAGGACTTGTTAACGGTGATAAATACGTATATATTATAACTGTAGCAACAGCAGGTGATACAATTTCTTTTACTCAAGCCCCTGGTGATGTACCCGATACTGTTCCTGTAGTAGGAACAATGAGAGAAAACACTACAACTAGTAAAATGGAAATATATACTGGTGCTAAAGGTTGGAGAGCATTACAACAAACAGGGCAAGATGTAGGTGTTGTACCATCTAATAATTTTAATACAGTTTTATACACTGGAACTTCTTCTACTCCAACTGTTATTACAGGTGTAGGATTTAAACCAGATCTTACATGGTTAAAAGCACGTAATAATGCATGGCCCCATGGTTTATTTAGTACACTAATGCCTATTTATGCAACAACAGGAGGATATGAATTTATGTATTCTAATACTACTTCTGCATCTACAGCCTCTTGGGGAAGTTTACAATTTGATAGTGATGGATGGTCAGGATTAGGAGGAAGCTATGATGGAACATTTGCACATGATTTTGGCGCAAGTCCTTATAATTATGTATCATGGAATTGGAAAGCTGGGGGTACTGCAGTGCAAAATAATGATGGTACAATAAATGGTACTGATTGTATGGTAAGTGCCAATCCCGATGCAGGTTTTTCTATAATAAAATGGACAGGTTCTACATCTTCAAGTTCTGAATCTGTTGGTCATGGCCTGGGAAAAGCTCCAGAATTAGTAATTTTAAAAAATATAGATGCAACCGATGCTTGGTACACGTATGCAGAAGGAGTTACGGGTAATAATCAATATTTAAAATTAAATACAACTGATGCTGTGACTACAGCGGGATCAGATTCTTGGGGTGCAGGACCTACGTCTAGTGTAATGGGGTTAAGACCAGCAACATTTGCAGGTACAACAGCACAAAATTTAATAATGTATTGTTGGACTTCTATTCCAGGTTATTCTTTAATAGGTACTTATACTGGAACAGAAACCGCAGATTTTCCTATTATCTATACAGGTTTTGAACCTGCTTGGTTAATGATTAAACAAACTGATTCTACCAACGATTGGTATATATGGGATAATAAAAGATCTACTTCAAATCCAAGACAAGATACATTAGATGCTAATACTTCAGATGTGGAATTAAATGGTGTTGGAATAGCCGGCGTTAGATTTTTAAATAATGGTTTTCAAATTCAATCTATTTATACTTACAATAATGCTGCAGGAGGAAATTATATTTTCATGTGTTTTGCATCTTAAATAATAAAATATGGCTTTAACAAAGGTAATTAACGATCTTGCCGATTTAAATCAATCAGGTTCTACTAATGCTTTAAAAGGATGTGCTGGCACAACTGCTCAGCAACCAGCTAGTTCTTCATCTATTGAATATTTAATAGTTGGAGGAGGTGGTATGGCTATGGGCGATGGTAGCGGAGGTGGTGGTGCTGGTGGTCTTTTAACCGGAAGTACAACAGTCTATCATGGAACACCAACTGTAATAACTGTAGGTGAAGGTGCTCCAGCTAAAAGTACAGGGTATGCATGTTGTGGACCTTATAGCGGAAATGGTAGTGATTCTGGATTTAATGGTATTAGAGCTTTAGGTGGTGGTTCAGCTGCGTGGCGATTTGCTGCTTCTGGGTCTTGGGCATACTATACACAATCAAATGGAGGTGGATCTGGAGCTGGTGGTGGACAAAGTCAAGGAGGCGCAGGAAGTGACTCTTCATTACCTGGAGATGGAACATCAGGTCAAGGACTTGGGGGCGGTGCTTCGGCTTCTGGGGCTTCAAACGTATATGCCACGGGTGG
>Ga0310344_10002599_pt1 | contig 13562 bp, 9 predicted proteins | sample HC15DNA20200_MG_FD_203801 | JGI IMG/M metagenome (GOLD analysis project Ga0310344, IMG submission 203801) | Marine microbial communities from station ALOHA, North Pacific Subtropical Gyre - HC15-DNA-20-200_MG | ecosystem: Environmental > Aquatic > Marine > Oceanic | place: Pacific Ocean: North... | reverse complement strand
TGCTGGGGCATGATGATCGTCCGAGTGCCCCTGATTTATCATTGGGCTGTGCGGAGGGTTTGCGCCGAGTAGGTTGTAAAGTGTTAAACATTGGTCCCGCAACAGAAGCATGTCTCAGATATCACGGGAGATATCATGAAGCAGACGGAGGAGTTTTTGTTGGTGGAGGTGATCAGCGGGAACATATCAACGGATTATCTTTTTTTGGATCCAATGGACACCCTGTTACAGAAGCAAACGGATTGCAGAGGATATGGGATCAACATCTTGAATCACACACGATGCGCAGGCGCCACTGGGGTGCCGTGCAGCATTTTCAAGCCGTAGTCCCTTATGTTGCTAGTTTATTGAGATTCTATCATGCCCTCAGACCATTGAGGATCGTGATGGAAGTGGCTTCTACGGTTCTCAGAACCCAAGTTGAGCGCGTATTCAAGGAGACTCCGTGTGTTCTCACGTGGATCCATCCCGAACGAGGGTTGCGATCTAAGGAAGTACTGCCAACAGTGGTTAAATCGTCCTTGGAATCAAGTCGTGAAGATGTCGTACAATCAAAAAGAGTGTCTTTGAGATGGAGCCAGCGCCAAGAAACTATCTGGAATGATGTGGTCGCAAACAATGCGGATTTAGGTGTTGCCATTGACAATGAAGAAAGGATTTTTGTTTTCGATGAAAAGGGTCGAAAACTGAACCAGGATACGCATGTCAGCTTGCTTGCGTCTATGGCTTTGCAACGCCAGACATCGAGAACGGTGGTAGTGCCCGAAGAGTTTAAGGAAATAGGGGCAAAGTATTTCAAAGATAAGAGCGTTGACGTTGTTTCGTGTGCAACAGATTCTTCTGAAATATGGACTGAGATGAAAGAGCATTGTGCGGTTTTGGGAATAGGGGGATACGGAAGATTCTGGTTTCAGGACAGCACTCCCGTGTCAGACCCTCTGGTCAGCCTGGCGATTACGCTGGCTTCGTTGAGCGTTACGGATCAACCGATTTCAGAAGTGGTCGGTGCCGTTTAGCGCGCGAGTAGAATAGTGGTTTGAACAGATCAAATAGTTTCTGCGATTCCGGTTCGACGTACCGTTCAAGAGCAATTGCAATGTGTTATGATATTCCTTCGGCAGTGCTGTGAAGTACGAAGACGGCGAATTGTGCTTGCAAACATAAAGTATCGTGTGGATTGAGCCAGCATCATCGTGTTGTTAATTCCGATCACCAAAGAACCGGGCTGCGTTAAAGTTGTTACGGGGCCACGATAGTGAGACCAGCGATTGATTGAGGTGCCAATTTGTCAGCGGAAAAAAAAGAGAGACACGCGAAATGGATTGCATCCCGGATGCATCAAATCGATTCTTCTGGAATTCGCAAAGTGTTTGATTTGGCTGCGGGTTTGGTTGACCCCATTGATCTATCTATTGGACAGCCTCATTTTGAAGTTCCGGAGGAAGTCAAAAAAGCAGCTATTCTAGCCATTAATCAAGGAAAGAATGGGTACACGGTAACCCAGGGACTGGCCGAATTACGCAATGCTTTACAAGAATGGGTCGATCAGCTTTATGGTCATTCGGATCGACAGGTTTTTGTGACCAGTGGGACTAGTGGCGGGTTGGTGCTCGCGCTTTCTGCACTGATTAATCCAGGGGATGAAGTAATTATTTTCGATCCATCATTTGTTATGTACAAGCATCTCGTAAACTTTTCGGGAGGCAAACCCATAATGGTGGACACGTACCCTGATTTCCGGATTGACTTGAAACGCGTACAAAATGCACTGTCAGATCGTACCAAATGTATAATCACCAACAGCCCGGCTAATCCTACAGGGGCAGTCACGAGTGTGGAGGAAACCCAGGGACTAGCGAAGCTTGCTCAAGATGCAGGTGTTGCATTGATCAGTGATGAGGTCTATCGATGGTTTTGTTATGACCAGCCCTTCTGTAGTCCGGCACAATGGAATGAGGAAAGTATCGTCATCGATGGATTCAGCAAAAGTTGGGGAATGACCGGATGGCGAGTGGGATTTGTCCATGGCCCTTCACGTATTATTCAGGAGATGATCAAGCTTCAGCAGTTCAGTTTCGTCTGTGCCCCACAACCTATGCAATGGGCGGGTGTAACCGCGTGGCAAACAGATATTTCCGACTATGTCCAGGACTATCGACGTAAACGAGATATGATGGTCAAAGCGCTTGAAGGGGACTATGACATTCCTCGACATGACGGTGCGTTCTATCTTTTTCCTCGCGTGCCTTGGGGAGATGCGAGCACATTTGTTCAGGAGGCGATTGCCAAGGATCTCCTGATTATTCCCGGAAATATTTTCAGCAGCCGTGATTCGCATTTTCGGTTGAGTTATGCGACTCAAGATGAAACCTTGCAGAGAGGGATTGAAGTGTTGCAGAATCTTGCCAGGAAAAGTAGTTAGTATGTAAGTAGAGGTGGGGCTGTCTCGCTAGTGTTAGCAGGTTCCTGTCTCTGAAAGGAAGGACACTCAGAGTGTCTGTTGTAAGCTGTTCGGTTACAAGGCATATCACTCCGTGACCGCTATCCGTTATTCAAAGAAAATACGTTGGATTGTGGTAGCTTGCTATATGTGGTTCTTGGCCATAATTCTGCTCATACCCATTCCGGGCTGGCTATTTCCAGAGTCCGACTTTGATTCCTCAAACTGGTGGAATGCTCTGGCTATTTCAGAAATGACAGCGTATCTGGTTCATTTTCTCGCATTTGCCTTGTTTTCAACATTGCTGTTGTGGGTAATCGATCCCTCTAGAGTGTCTTACCGGACTGTTGTTCCGGTAATTTCTTCCTGTTACGGCCTTACCCTGGAGTTATTACAACTGACTGTTTCCTATCGTACTTTCGATATGTGGGACATCGTAGCGAATGGTCTGGGATCTCTGTTGGGATGGTGGCTGATTCGGAAATAATCGAGCATCCGGTGAAAGGGAAACAATAGCAAAGAGTGGAATCGCGTTATTTGGACTCGATGAGCAAGGTTCTCAAAAGAGGAAGAGGCATTCACCGAGACAACTCGTTCTTACCGCGATAGAATCGCTATTGAGAGAAGGATGGAGTCCGTGTTGAAATGGTGCGAATCGTGTTACCTTCTTTAACAAATATATAGTTTGGTAGTGGGATGAATAAGCAGGAAAACGAATTGAATCAGAGTTCGTTAACGGAAGAGTTACCTCCGGTGAAGCCTCCGAGTGGAACCTACATTCTCCAGCTCTTTTTGATTCCTTCGGTGATTGTTGCGGCTATTTTTCTGGTGGTAGGTTTATTTGGGATGCTGGTTGACGGTGGCGCAGATCCGTTGATGCAGGTGTCAGATTTATTGCATTCGAATCCTCAGAAAAGATGGCGCGCGGCCCATGCCCTGGCCAATCTACTGGCAGCCGATCGGCGGGCGACTTTTGGATTGCGACAATATACCAATAATCGTGATTTGGCGATAAGCATGTCCGATACTTTGAAAGACATTCAGGACAAAAAAACACAAGTGGGAGCGACGGACTCTGAAGAGGATGTTCTATTACGCACGTATCTGGTAACAGCACTTGGTATGTTCGATCACCCTGATGGCTTTGAAGTGCTGGTTCGTGCAACCGAAGAGGATGTGACGGAGGTGAAGGTAAAAGCTGTCGAATCGCTGGGGCTTCTGGCGGATCGTAATCCTGAAATGGATATGTCTGTCCTTAAAGAGTATTTAACGGTGTTAAGTAAAGATCGTGAGTCCGTTGTGCGTAAAATGTGTGCCTATGTAATGGGAGTGGTTGCCGATGAAGATTTTATAGGTGACCCTCCTGGTCGACCCGGCCCACTGGTTATGTTGCTCGAAGATGTTAATCGTGATGTTACGTACAACGCAGCTACAGCACTGGCTCGAATGGGAAGTGGTGAAGGACTGGGAACACTGAACCGAATGCTGACTGCAAATGTGGATCGTCCCGATATTTTGCAGGAAGAGGAGGAGGGGCTTCAAGCTTTCAAAGCAGATACTTTAGTAATAGGGGCACTGCAATCAATGAAGCAGCTTATTACGATTAACAATCAAGTGGATATGACTTCTTCGTTGCCCCATTTAGAGGTGCTGACTCGGTCAAAAGTTTTACAGATTCAGGTAGTAGCGGTAGAAATCAAACGTTTGATAGAGAACCGTTGACACGGACCCTGGCCATCCGTTTCAAGTTTATTGTCAGTTTTGCTTTCGGTTCGATTGGCCGATTTCTTTAATTTATACAATATTCTATAAGTTTATTTGTAGTAGTTGTTTGCGCCTTATTTCTAAACGATCTATTCTATTTTTTCCTTGCCTTTTTGATTCAGGTTTTCGAAAATCCTATAGACCCGCAGCCACATAGAGGATGCGTACCATTCCAAGCCAGGTCTCCGTTGTTTGATGCCCTTTCGGGAGGAGGCCTTAGATGTGGCGATATCGTTCTCTGGCTGCCGTGTTGGCTCTGTTGGTTCTGAGTGGAACGGCTGATCGAGCTGGGTCGAGTGAAATATTTCCAGGTCCGAGTCCTCTTTCCGGCCTGTTTTCTTTGGGCTGCCCCAACTGTTCCTTGGAAATGGCGCAGGTGTGTCGAACGGTCTATCGACCGGTCCTCTATAGCGAGTGTGAGCAAAGGACGGTTACACGGCAACAGGTGAAGCTGGAGCGGATCTACGAACCACGAGAAGCGGTGTGTTATCGTACTGTATCTGAAACGGCCTATCGAGAGCGTCGTTACACCGTTCGCAAACCGGTCTATGAAACCACGGAGAAGCAATACCGGTACAAAGTTCGTAAACCGGTCTGGGAAACGCGTCAACGAGAACGGGTAAGGATTGTTCGTAAACCGGTCTACGAAACCGTCGAGCATGAACAGAAATACAAGGAGGTACGTCCGGTTTGGGAAACACGCTATCGTGAAAAGAAAGAAACCATTTATCGGACGGTTTGGGAAAATGCTGAGCGTGAGATGTCCTATTCGCGACGTGAACCGGTTACCCAGTATCGTACCGTGAAGACGGATTCGGGACATTGGGAGGAACAAAAGGTGTTTCACCCCGGTTCTGTGGTTACACACTATGAACGGGAGCCGGCAGAGTGGGTATATGACCCATGTACAGGACGCTGTTTTTATCGTGCCGGCTTATGCAGAGAAGTTCAAATTCAGCAATCTGGGTATCATACAATACAACGAAAGTGGGTCTCGAACATCGTGGAGAAAAAGGTTCCTTACACACGGTACGTAACAAGGAACTACATGAAAAAGGTCCCAGTCAAGATCCGTCGCTATGTTGCGGAGACCAGAGTGAATCGGATTCCGGTGCGTGTGTGTCGCATGGTTGAAGAAGAGCGAGTAAGAAAAGTTGCTGTAAGAACATGTCGCTGGATTAAGGAGGAACAGCGAACCATGGTGTCTGAACGCGTCTGCCGTATGGTTGAAGAGGAAATGGTAAAGAGGGTTCCGGTTAAAACGCGACGCTATGTCGATGAAGAAAAAGTGGAACGGGTGCCGTACCAGGTTAATAAACGCGTACCCTATATGGTTCGTTATATGACTTCCCGATTGGTTCTCAGCAATGTTCCTGAAACGCGAGTCGTTCAGTTGCGTAGACCAGTGTTAGGATGGGAACCAAAAACAGTTTGCTTTACGGTCCCACGGATGGTTCGGTGTCCCAAGCATTCTCCTTTTGAGATGGTGGAACCGGCGGAACTCGAAAGACCTTTGTCTATTCCTGGACAACAAACAGGTGAGATGCAACAGGAGGACACGACAAGGCGGGGACAGCAGAAAGAGGATTCTAAAGAATGGGTACCGGCTAATCCCAAGGATGCCTTGTAGAAAAGTCAGGGCGGTACGTGGTGAATGGCTCCGCTACTGTCCGTTTGACAGATCAGCCTTTTTGGGCCAGTTCTGCTGCATCCATCGTACCAACAGAGAAATCTGCTGATCATTCAGTTGCTTACTGAACGAGGGCATCCGGTCATTATGGCTTCCATAGAGCTGTTCATGTGCCGGATCAAGGATCATTCTGGTTAACCATTTCCCATCGGGTGCCAGATAACCTGTAAGGTCTGGTCCGGGTTCAATTCCATCGCTAACCAAGCTTCCAACAGCATGGCAGGAAAGACAGGACATCGCCTCAGAATCTTCCTGGGCATTTTCAAAACCCAGTTCAAAAACATCGAGTCCCGCACGTATCAGTGCAGCCTGAGGAGATGCTGGTTCCGGGGGTGCATCCTGGTCACGGAAGTTTTCTTCCGTGGCAATGTCCTCAGTGCTGGCCAGAAGTAATGCCACCAAGGCATCGATTTCATTTTTACTGGCTTTGTTCATATGGGCCTTCACGAACTGAACCATGGCACCGTCAGCATATGCAGTATTACCCAGATACTGGGGATCATCCGGTTTTTCCAGCATACCTCTAATCCATTTTTCCGGTTCTTTTCCCAATTGATACAGATCAGAGGCAGTTGGCTTACCGTCAACCGGGTAGCCACGGCCATCATGGCCATTCCATCGGTGGCACATTTTGCAGTTTTCACTAAACAAATAGGGGCCCTGGGTTTTGGGATCTTCCAGCATTAAACGGGATGCTCCCCCTTCGGGGACACCGAGAACCGATGCCAATTCAGCAGCTCGCTTGCCATTTTTTTCGGCCTCTGCAACCGCTAGGTTGTAATTGTTATCTTTGTTGTCTTCGTAAAGTGCAATCCACGTGAGATAACCTGTTCCCAGAAGAAGACCTGAAAGGATAAAAATGTTAAGCATGTGACCAATCTGATAGCGTCCGATCCATGGGAATGCTGCCAGTACAATCAGAACAACAGTAGGAATAATAATCGCGCCAATTATTTCCTGGGTACCAGGAAAGTATTTAAGGAATTGAAACAGAAACAGGAAGTACCATTCGGGACGTGCCGCGTCATAGCTTCTGGAAGGATCTGCTGGAGCGCCGAGATTGGCCCCGCCCTCGGGTCCAAATCCGTGCCTAAGGACCAGCAAGAGAATGACCACCAGCACTCCTAGACAAGCGACGGTGTCTCTGCAGACCTGTTCCGGCCAGAAAGTCGTTTCACCGCTATCTCTGGGAGAATACGTGACACCATGGCGTCGGAAAACCGCAATGTGAGCCACAAGTAAGGCGATAAGGGTGGCGGGTAACAGGCCGGCGTGCAGCGCGAAGAAGCGGGTGAGGGTGTGATGTCCATATTCGGTGCCCCCAACAACCAATGCCTGCAGCTTACCTCCTCCGGGAGCAATGGCCATGATATTTGTTGCCACTTTGGTGGCCCAGTACCCTTTCTCATCCCAGGGAAGCAAGTATCCGGTTAAAGAGAGCCCGAGTGTGACCAGTAGTAACAAGATACCCAGAAGCCAGTTGACTTCCCTGGGTGCACGGTAGGCACCGTAAAGAACCACCTGTAAAACATGAATGGCCAGCAGAACCACCATTATTTGAGCAGTGTAGTGATGAATTCCTCTCAACAACCATCCGAAGGACATTTCGTGTTGAATGTAGTAAACACTTTCCCACGCGGTCTGTGATGAAGGACTGTAGGCGGCCCAGAGGCACAATCCGGTCACCATTTGTATACCGAAGGTGAACATGAGTGTGCTGCCCCAGACATATCGCCAGTGCGCACCACCGGGAATGCGTTCGTAAAGTGCTTCATGCAGGACATGGCGTATGCCCGTTCGGTCGTCGAACCAATCAGCAAGTTTCATCAGTGTTTTCATGAGACAGAGATTTTCTCCGGTGTGCCTTTAACGAATTTTTCAAACTTGACGAAAACAAACCCATCTTCAATCTTAGTTTCCAGATGGTCGAGTCCTCGAGCTGCCGGACTGTTCTGGTTGGCAATCTTTCCATCAAGAGAAAAGGAACTTTCATGGCAGGGGCATTGAAAATTATTGCTGCTGCTTCGGAAACTGACTGCGCAGCCAGCATGAGGACAATCTGCCTGAAAGGCTGAGACAGTCGGACTATCCGCCGCGTCCGTTTCCCGGATGATGTAAACAGCTCCCAGTTGTCTACTGTAGCGGTTCCAGGCATCGGTTACGTTTCCTGAAATGGTAAATCGTCTGGGAATACCTGGAGTCAGTGTTTCAACAGGAGTCACTTTCTGAAAGCCGGAATCACGGGAGGCTTTATGCCGGGTGATAGGTGACAGCAGGAAGGCGATGCCAGAACCCAGAGGGGGAATTCCAAGTAACGCACCGAGTCCTATGGATAGCTTGGCGAACCAGGATCTTCGATTGTCAGTAGGATGTGAATCCGGTTGGCTCGGAGATGTGCTGGCTGTCATGGGAGGATTTCCTTAAAGGGGATCAGGTAATGCTGACAGCTTAGAGCTGACCAGGAATGATGCAAAGGACATAACATGGGGCTTCAGGGCCGCTTGCTAGCGGTCTGAAGCAGATATATGAAGAGTTGAGGATTATAAAGTTATCCATGATGGGGCGGTAGGCTATCAATGACTTTTGTTACAGCTTCTTCCAGGGAACAAGTGACAATGGCGCCGGCTGCCTGCTGATGTCCACCTCCACCAAAGGTCTCTGCCCATCTTCGGCAATCAATTTCGTTACGTGACCGGAAACTGACCTTAATGCCACCGCGCAACTGTTCGATGAAGATCAGTCCCGCATTAATTCCTTCCATGGTCAGGGTCAGGTTGACCAGATCTTCTGTATCAGGAGGAATGGCGCCGGTTTTTTCAAAATCGTCACGACGGATGATCGTATAAGCCAACTGTTTGTCTTCGATCACCTTCAGTCGTTCCAGCGCAGTGCCCATTAGTTTTAGACGGCCTAGCGTGTCGAGTTCATATAACTGGCGATGAAGTTTATCGGGTTCCGCCCCGGTTTCGACTAAATGTGCGGCGACACGATAGGTTCGGCTGTCAACCGAACGGAATCGAAACCATCCTGTGTCGGTAGCGACCGCTGAGAAGAGCGGGGCTGAAATGGAGGGGTCGAAAGGTATTCCAAGAAATGTTCCCAGCTCTGTGATCAATTCTCCAGTGGCTGACGCAGTGGTGTCTTTGAACATTTCTGCTCCAAGGTCATCCGCGCTCAGATGGTGATCTATCACGATCCGCTTCGCAGTCGATCCTTTGATAAAATCCGCCATGCTGTCCAGTTGTTTCCAGGAACTGGTGTCGAGCACGATGATGGCATCTATCGGTGTCGTTTCCGGAGAAGGAGTTTGTTCATCCAACGTTTCTATCTCGCTCGACGGATCAAGGAAGGTCAGACGCGGAGGGGTAGGGGACGCATTCAATATACGTACCGACTTACCCATTTTTTTCAGAATTCCAGCTAGTCCCAGCTCTGATCCCAGGGCGTCGGCATCGGGACGAACATGGCTAGTAAGGACAAAATGCTGAAGAGATTCTGTCAGGTCTTGAAACGGTTTCCAGTCGATTGGTGAGGAGTCATTCAAAGTAGTGTATCCCAAAAACAGACAATCAAAGAGCAGGGTTTTCAAACCATCTATTTACAGCTGCTACATCCGCCTCCAGTTGCCGGACAAGTGCGTCCGGGTTTTCAAAAGACCGGGTGTCACGCAGACGTTCATGAAGCTCAAGGAAGAGAGGAAGATTATAAAGATTACCTTCGAATCCGACGAGGTGGGCTTCGATCTTTTGTTGGTACTCCTGAAAAGTGGGATTGGGTCCTATGTTTACTGCGGCTGGGAAAACGTCTTTTTCAACCTTGGCAGATGCGATATAGACTCCGTCAGCTGGAACCAGTGTCTCAACCTGTGACAGATTGGCAGTGGGAAAACCGATCGACCGGCCACGTTCAGAACCACGGCAGACAACACCTTGTAAACCGTAAGGACGATTCAGGCCAAAGTTGGCTTGTTGAATTTCACCGGCATGTAAGCGTTGTCGGATCCAGCTGCTTGAGATCACCTGATTATCGTGCAGATAAGGCTCTACGACATGCAATTCGACATTACAGGGTCGGGTTAAGGTTTCCAGTGTATCGATATTTCCTGCCCGTCTATTACCAAAACAGAAGTTAGGGCCTTCAACTAATGCCAGTGCTCTAAGCTGTTTGAGGATGATTTCCTCAAAGAAAACTTCTGGTGCCATGGCCAGGAATGTGGAATCGGTTGGATATGCAACAATGGTGTCAATGCCCTCACGTTCGATCAATTGTGCCCGCAGGGACATAGTGGTCAGTGCATGAGGGGCTGTGTCCGCCCTTAAAATCTCTGATGGAGAGGGGTCAAAAGTGAAGATAACCGCCTGTGCTTTGTGCCGCTCGGCGATGGATTTTGTTTGTTGAATTAAACGTTGGTGCCCGAGATGAACCCCATCAAAATTACCGATAGAGACAACGCTATTTTGGATGTCGGAGAGCTGTTCGTGACAGCGTAGAAGTCTCACAGGAAGTCAACCACTGAATAAAGAGGAACAGGAGGGTTCGGGCCAAAATATGTGTCTGCCCAAGGGGCCGTTGTATCCCGAAAACATGTTCCTTGCCAAGGGGGGGTGACCCGTGAAGGTTTCCTTGAATGGAGGAGGACGGTGTTCCGGTTACGGCATTATCATGCAGCTAAACGGATCGGTCAACGCCATCGGTTGAGAACGAGCATTTTATGGAATAAACATGAATACCCTGGATCTCATGAAGCGATGGTTAAGGAGATTCTTCTTGGATAGGAAAAGTCCCTTTCGCCTTCTGGCGGGACCAGCTCGGACCCCGCAGGAATGGCGTGGATTGTGAGGTATCGGTGGTGTCGGGAACACGTTCAATGCTAGCCCCGAGCGCGCGAAGCTTCTCGTCGAGATGGTCATATCCGCGATCGAGATGGTAGATCCGTCTGATAGACGTAGTTCCGTCCGCTGCCAGTCCTGCCAGGACTAATGCAGCACTCGCTCTCAAATCAGATGCCATGACCGAGGCACCACTGAATTGTCGTACTCCGCTGATAATGGCGTGATTACCCTCGCGTCGTACCTGTGCCCCGAGTCTTGCCAGTTCGGAGATGTGCATGAAGCGATCGGGAAACACCTTGTCCGTTACAATGCTGATGCCTTCGCACAGTGACAGTAAAGCAGTGAGTTGGGCCTGAGCGTCCGTTGGAAATCCGGGATAAGGTAATGCGATGATATCGGTTGCCGTGAGTCTGGAACCACTCTGTATTCGTATGTCATGAAACACACTTTCTGTTCGACTGGTAGAAGCATGGCCAGGGAAAGATTTTTCTAACTCGATTGAAACACCGATTTCTCGAAGTGTTTCCAGAACGGCAGTGAGATATTCCGTCGGGACCTGTTTGAGTATTACCTGATCACCTGCTATTGCAGCAGCAATAAGCAGGGTAGCTGCTTCGATGCGATCTGGGATTACGTGGTATTGCGTACCGTGAAGTTGATCGACACCTTCGATCGAGATACGTGGAGTTCCAAGACCTCTTATTTGGGCGCCCATGGCGTTCAGATAATTTCCCAGATCGACAACTTCGGGTTCACAGGCGGCGGATTCAAGAATCGTTGTTCCCTTTGCGAGCGTTGCTGCAGACATGATATTGCAGGTTCCCGTTACCGTACTTCCAAAGGGACCGCCAAGAAAAATATGAGCACCTTGAAGTTGAGTTGCATGTGCATAAACATAGCCATGCTGAATCTGAATATCAGCACCCAGTGCACGGAGACCTTTTAAATGCAGTTCAATCGGTCTGTGGCCCAGGTTACAGCCACCGGGAAGGGAGACAGACGCTCTCCCGCGACGAGCCAGAAGCGGTCCCAGAACGCAGATACTAGCACGCATACGTCGGACAAGATCATAAGGTGCCTGAAAGGAGGTTTCGTCTATTAGCTTCAGTTCCAGAGAGCTGGAGTGGCCGGTCGTGTCTGCCGTTTTTTCTAATCGGCTGACAGAAAGGCCTAGTTCACACAGAACGGCACCCAGTGTGTCGACATCTGCTAAATCCGGAACCGAATGAAGGACGGTGGTTCCTTGCGCCATCAGCGAAGCAGCCATGATCGGAAGTACCGCATTCTTGGAGCCACTTAAAGTGACTTCTCCGTTCAATTTGCGACCGCCGTGAACAACGAATTTTTCCATCCCTGGATCCTTATTGCAGGAAGTCGTAAAACGATTTCCCAGCGATTTTCGAAGATGTCACATGAGGTTGTGAGGCGCGGTATTTTACTGTCTTACCCTTCTGCGGCAATAGGGATGTTTGGTTTCAGGCCGTGGTCGTGATGTGAAGTGTACGGCGAGCCACGCTGCACACGTCGGGATGTTCCGGATGACAGGTGAGCAAATCGAGTCAGTGTATGTCTTTCTTCACCGTCGAGAGTCTAATCGATGACGCAGTGACTTGTGCGATTGGTGGAAGTAGTCCAGCACCTTTTGTTTTTCCGCGAAATTTCGAAGTTGTACTACCTCGATACGTTCTTCGAGCTTCTTCATCAGCCACATAATGGATTCTGTGTTGCGCGGTTCTTTTCCCTGCCACTGAATATAGATCGGGTTGGTATGTGCTTCTGCGTCGGGACGGCTTTTAGAGTCTTTGGAGTAGGCGCGTGCCGCGATCCATCCTGGTTTTTCGACAGGTAGGTTCCATGTGAGGTTCCAAGGTCCTTTCCCGGAAAGAGACGCATGTTTCAGAACTCGTCCATCTTGTATGACTTCAATATCGGTGACCGGTACAACGGGGGACTCAATGTTAAGATTGGCAGTAACCGAGGAGGCTTGATGGAGAGCGAGCGCACCTCCAGGAGCGATACGGTTAACTTCGAATCGCAACAGAGGGCCATTGGTGAAGAAACTGTTTCCGGCGGCGGCGCCCTGAATCCATTTTTTTACGGTTAGTTCTCCGGGGATTCGTACATAAGTACGGCAGTCCCCCAGAGCGCGGCAGTAGGGGTAGTCACTGGCTCCGATTCCCGGGAATCGGTATCCAGCATTGAGAATGTGATACCATCCCTCGATCCCGATTCCGCGATATTCTGCAAATTGAAGAAGCTCAACGCCGTCTGTCTTCTGCTGCGGTACATCTCCATAAATTCCTTTTGCATAACCACCATGCGCATGGAATGCGAATCCACCGAGCTGATGTAACTCATCAGCAACCAGGCCAAAAACAGGCCAGTTGTTCGGATCCGTCATCAGCCCGTCTGCCTGTACGAGTTGTTCTCCTGCAAGCATCAGGATATGTCCATAAGTGTTGGCGCGGTATTCCTGTGATGAAATCATGTGGTAGTTCCCGCGCTGGCGAATCGAGGTATTACCGTACAGGGTCTGAGGCCATATTTGATCTGTCATTCGCGGGCTGTAACTTTCCGGTGCATTCATTGCAAGTATGAATCCTGCGTGAATGTCTTCAGCTGCAAGCAGTTTAAATAACAAACGGTCCGTTCCTGATGTGCCATCCCGAACAAAATGTAAATGGGTGTCGCCACTGAAATAACCGTGTTGGCGGATGCTTGAAACGCGTTTCAAACGTAACGTAACCAATGCTGGTGATCGGGTGCTGACTTCAAGAGTCTGTCGGATGGGTTGGTATTCAAGCCCTTTCCATGCTTCTAGTTGAATCGTTCCCGG
>Ga0310344_10002598_pt1 | contig 13563 bp, 18 predicted proteins | sample HC15DNA20200_MG_FD_203801 | JGI IMG/M metagenome (GOLD analysis project Ga0310344, IMG submission 203801) | Marine microbial communities from station ALOHA, North Pacific Subtropical Gyre - HC15-DNA-20-200_MG | ecosystem: Environmental > Aquatic > Marine > Oceanic | place: Pacific Ocean: North... | reverse complement strand
AGTTTTAGAAATTTGCCATCATAATAACACGGTGAGGTGCCTAGGGTGCTTTAATATGCCGCGTCGGCGGTAGGGATCAGACACACATTAAGTAATTTTTGGATTGGTGTTCGAAAACATAGACTGAAACTAATGAAAGAACCTTTAGCCCATCAGTTTTTCTCTGTCAATCCCGTTTAAGGCGACAAACAATTAAGCGCCCGGCCTTACTATCACCAAAATAACAATACCGATCATCAATACTGTGGGCACCTCATTGACAATCCGAAGTGTTTTCGCGCTGATTTGGTTTTGATCTTCCGCAAACCCTTTAAGCCAGACAGCAAACAAAAGGTGTACGAAAAAAAGTAAAATTAGGAGTAAAATCTTTCCATAAACCCACCAAGCCGCCCAATCAATTACTCCGGGGGTTAGGAGCAGCACAAACCCAAAAAAGAAACTCAAACCCATTGCCGGGTTCATTATCACAAACAAAAGCCGTCTCTCCATTACTTTAAACGTCTCCGACTTCTCCGACCCGGGACTTGCATCGCAATGATAAATAAATAAGCGCGGCAGATACAACAAACCCGCCATCCACGCCATTACAGAAATAATATGGAAGGCCTTGATCCACGGATAAATTGTCAACAACCAATCCATCTTTATGTTATCGCCTGATTAATTGGGCATGCGGGACAACCCCTGTCGCAGACAAGCCCCCCCGAACAAAAGGCCCCCCTAGCCTGCACAGCCTCTCTGACCATTTGCGCTATACCCGTTATAAACAGCGTGTTTGCTCCGACTGTGGGAGTCCGGACATAGCCTGCCGCCCCATGTTTCATCGCCAGATCTCGATATTCAATATCAAGCTCTACAAGAGTCTCAGAATGTTCGGAAACAAAAGCCACCGGCACAACAATTATCGTTTGCCCCTTCCTCGCAGCCCTAATAATAACTTCATCAGTGTACGGCCTCAGCCATTCTATCGGCCCGACGCGACTTTGATAACACACAGTATGATCAAGATCCGGCATGTCCAAATCCTGCAGTATGGCGTTCACCGTTGCGTTTACATGGGACTCGTAAGGGTCGCCATCTACAACAAATTTTTTAGGTAGCCCGTGTGCAGAAAAAAGGATTTTTAGTTTGTTGGGTGGCCCGCCCGCATTTTGCAAACTGGTCTGCAAAAGACCGCTAATCGTTTTAATAAACTCGTCCTGGCGCGGATAACAACATATCATGGTGGTGCTTACATCGAATCCTTTTTTCTCGACAACGCCCCTCCATACACGGAGGAAAGATTCTGTAGTGGTGGTTGAAAATTGAGGATAAAGGGGGACTAAAATCACTTGTTCTGGGTTATAGTCTATGACCTCCTTCAAACACTCTTCAGCAAAAGGGTGCCAATACCGCATTGCTATGAAGACTCGATAGCTTCCCTCTTGGCCCAACGCCAGGCTTAACGCCTTTGCCTGTTTTTCTGTTTCCGTCAAAATGGGGGAACCGCCACCAATCTTCGAATAAATTTCTTTAGCTACAGGCGTTCGGCGGCTAGAAATGATTTTTGCCAAAACCCATCTAATTGGTGCTGCTTGACGGAGAATTAGCGGATCATTGAACAGGTTAAAAAGGAAAGGTTGCACCGCTTCTAGTTTGTCCGGCCCGCCCAAATTATACAAAATAACAGCTATTCGCCTCATTAACTAGATTCCCGTTGAAATCTGGTGATTATATCGCAAAGCTCGGAGACATGTTCTGTTGGTGTATTAGGCAAGACACCATGTCCTAAATTGAAAATAAATGGAGATGGGGCCAGGCAATCTAGAATTCTATTAACCTCCTCCCGCATCGCTTTCCCCCCGGCGAGTAAATAAATTGGATCCAAGTTTCCCTGAACGATAACTTTCGATTGTAAGTGTTCATGGACCCACCCCAAGGACAATGTATGATCTAAACTAACCGCAGAGATTCCCTCTATTTCAACAACATCTAAATATCTTCGTCCAGCCAAACGCGGAAATATTATTATAGGGATTTCGGGAAATTCTTTAAGAACGCCCCGCACAATTTTTCTTATTGGGGCTAAGCACCACCTTTCAAAGGCCCGCTCTGACAAAAGACCCGCCCAACTATCAAAGATTTGTAAAATATCAGCACCGCCCTTTATTTGTGATATCAGGTGTTCTGTTATCGCCGACACTAGAATCTCAATCAAATTATTAAATTCGTCAGGCGCCGCGCACGCCCATAATTTTGTATTTGTAAAGTCTCTGCTCGTTCCGCCCTCAACCATATATGTAGCGATCGTCCAAGGTGCCCCAGAAAAACCTATAAGCGACTTATTTTCAGCTAGTTCAGATCGCACGCTAGAAACCGCCTCATACACCGGGGCTAAATGGGTTTTAAGCCGGTCCAACTTTAAATGGGCTAAGGAGTTTACGCCTCTTATTGGCTCTAAAACCGGCCCCACACCAGGTTTAAAGTCTACGGGCTGTCCAAGGGCATCTGGAATAACCAAAATATCGGAAAAAATGATGGCCGCGTCAAAATTAAATCGATGAATTGGTTGAAGCGTAACTTTTTTTGCCAGGTCTGGTGAATAACAAATATCCAGAAAGCTTCCCGCATTCTTTCTGATTTGTTGATATTCTTCCAAATACCGCCCTGCTTGTCTCATTAACCATATTGGTACTCGTTTTGTTTTTATACCGTTGAGAACATTAATCATGGGCTGTTTAGAAATTAGCACTGCTCATCACCCTCGCTATATAATTCCGCTATTATAATCTTCTATTAATATAATATTAAAAAGGATGTAGTAGTAGTTGTTCAGTGAAACCCGGGGATTAAATTTAAACAAGGAATTATCCACCGAGGAAAAGTTTGTTGATAAGATCAAAATAAGATGTGGGTTGTTTTTTTCCATCTTTAATTATTGAATTTAAAAAAGAAATCGATTGGTTTATGAAGAAATTTAAACCCCAGTTTGTGGACATAATTTTTATACAGTCTTGTGAGTTAAGTTTTTACAAATTAAAACCTTGTGGAACTAATAGGGGTATACGTGGGCACCTTTTTTCATTGGCGCACAAAGGTCATTTATCCCCAATTTTAAGGATTTAAAACATGACCTTTCAACAGGCACCCTATGGGATATGATTGATTAAATTAAGGATTTCTATTTTTAAAATTTGGGTTGGAGCCTTATCGATGGATAACATAGTACTGGCATCGAGCAGCACTGTTAGACAAAAGATATTGACAGCTGCTGGAATTACTTTTGAGCTAAAACCCGCTCAAATCGACGAGCATGAAATAAAATCCGCTCTTCTTCTAGAGGGCGCTGCCCCCTCCCTTGTCGCTGAAGCGCTTGCTGAGCACAAATCATGTTCTGTATCAAGGCGATTGCCGGAGCGCCTGGTGGTAGGCGCCGATCAGGTTCTGGAGTGTGAAAAAAAGTTTTATAGCAAGCCAAAGAGCTTGGATAATGTCAGAGAACAATTAATTTCACTTCGGGGAAAAGAGCATTATTTAACCAGCTCAGTTGTCGTGTCTCAGAATGGGGAACGAGTATGGCACCACAATGATACCGCTCTGTTAAAAATGAGGGATTTCTCGGACCAGTTTTTAGACTCTTATATCTCCAAAGAGGGAGACCGCCTGCTGGATAGTCCCGGCTGTTATCGGGTAGAAGGTTTGGGCATTCAATTGTTTTCGGGGATAGAAGGAAATTTTTTTACTATTCTTGGATTGCCCCTATTGCCCCTTCTTAATTACCTACGCTTGTGCGGAGGTATGGCTGAATGAATAATCTCCAAAAACCCAGACTCGCAGGCGTGATGGGGTGGCCTGTAGACCACTCCCTGTCGCCAGCCTTACATGGGTTCTGGCTTAAGGAAAACCAATTGGGCGGGTCTTATGTACCCCTAGCTGTTCAGCCAGAAAATTTGCAAAAAGCTATTTTAGCGCTGCCGATGTTGGGGTTTGCAGGGGTAAACCTAACGGTGCCCCACAAAGAGGCAGGCATTGCAATCGTGAGCCGAGCTGATGGCGTGGCGAGAAGGGTTGGGGCAGTTAATACGTTAATAGTTTTGGGCGACGGTACGATAGAAGGAAGGAATACAGATGGGTATGGGTTTATCCAGTCTCTGGCCGTGCACGCCGATCTTAATATTCTGAAAAACCGGCCAGTAGCGGTATTGGGTGCCGGGGGCGCTGCTCGATCAATAGTTGTCGCGCTACAAGATTTTGGGGTTTCTCAAATATATGTGATTAATCGGACTCTGGAGCGCGCGGAAGTCCTGCGTGAAGATATTGGTGGCGATATTATCGCCGTCAACTGGAAAGAGAGAGACGATGTTCTCGCAGAAAAAAAACTATTGGTAAACGCAACAACGTTGGGAATGATCGGCCAACCAGCCCTTGAAATAAACCTCGGGGCCTTGCCGACCACGGCAATTGTCACCGATATCGTCTATAAACCCCTAATGACACCCCTTTTGGAAAAGGCGTTTCTTCGCGGAAACTTGATAGTAGACGGGCTCGGTATGTTGATTCACCAGGGCAGGCCGGGGTTTAGGGAGTGGTTTGGGGCAGAGCCCATAGATTCCAATGGCCTTCGGGCACACCTTTTGGCGGCAGGGGCGCGTTAACGGTGACAGTAATTGTTGGGCTTACTGGTTCAATAGGTATGGGGAAAACGTCGGCCGCCTTAATGTTGCGCAGCCTAGGCTTGCCCATTTGTGATTCTGATGGCCTGGTTCATAATTTAATGAAAAAGGGGGGCGCGGCAGTTTCACAGATTGGGGCAGAGTTTGAGGGGGTCGTCTTGGGTGGTGAGGTCGATAGGGCGGTTCTGGGTAAGATGGTATTTGAAAACACTGCGGCATTATCCAGCCTGGAGCACATCTTGCATCCGCTGGTTAGGGCCTCTCAACAACAATTCATTAAAAGATGCAAGTCACGCAGATTACCAGCAGCCGTCCTTGATGTCCCGCTGCTATTCGAGGTGGAAACTGACCGGATTTGTGATTTTACAATAGTTGTTTCTGCGCCAGAATTTATCCAGCGTCAGCGTGTAATGGCGCGTCCAGGGATGACGCCCCAGCGACTAGCTGCAACAATTGGGCGCCAAATGTCAGATCTTGAAAAAAGAAAAAAGGCCGATTTCGTGGTATATACAGGCTTGAATAAAAGACATACTTTCAACCAACTGTATAGAATAAATAAATTGATATATATGTAAGGCCCGGGCCGTCATGCGAGAGATCGTTCTAGATACCGAGACAACGGGATTGTCTGCAAGCGCCGGCGATAGATTGGTGGAAATAGGCTGTTTAGAGCTGTTTAATCATCTGCCGACAGGCGAAACATATCATCAATACATAAATCCAACAATTCCCATGCCTTCAGAGGCGCAGAAAATTCATGGACTTAGCGACGAGTTTCTCAACGACAAACCAGTGTTTTCCCAGGTCGCTAAAAACTTTTTAGATTTTATCTCAGACGCGCCTTTGGTAATTCACAACGCGACATTTGATATGGGGTTTATTAATGCGGAGCTTGAAAAGATTGAGCTTCCCCAAATTCCAAGTAGCAGGGCCGTAGATACAATAGCTCTGGCGCGCAAAAAATTTCCAGGGGCCCCCGCTAGCTTGGACGCCCTTTGTCGGCGCTTTAAGATTGATAACTCAGCCAGAGCACTTCACGGTGCGCTAATCGACGCGGAATTATTGGCGGAGGTATATTTAGAGTTGGTTGGTGGTCGTCAACCGGGCCTAGTGCTCGGGTCCGCCACTTTGTCCCAAACAAACAAAAAAGGAGCAATAAGGAAAGCATTAGTGCCGAGGCCACACCAACCCACTTGCGAGGAACTGGAGAAACATAAAAATTTTCTTAAGAACTTAAAAAAACCTCTCTGGGAAAATTGACGATAGACAGGTTAGGATTTATCCACACCGTTGGCTTCCTCCTCGAGCAGGTGCTGTTCGCGATACAGCTGAACAAAATCGATTGGGTTGATAAACAGGGGCGGAAAGCCCCCATCCCTTGAAACATCGGCGACGATATTCCTGGCAAATGGAAATAATAGACGGGCCCCTTCGATCAATAAAATGGGGCCTATTGCATCTTCAGGCGCATTAGAGATCATTAAGACTCCCGCATATGTGAGCTCAATGATAAAAATCGTTCCCTCAGATGATTTGGCTTCGCCCCGTATAACTAATGTTACTTCGAATTTGTTTTTTTCTAGAGAACGAGCGCTGGTAGTAACCTCAATACTCACCTCTGGCTGCTCTTCTATCGCTGCGACGTTGGGGGCCGCAGGATTTTCGTAGGAGAGGTCTTTAATATACTGTGATTCAACTATGATATTTGGCTGAATATATTCTTCGCTCGTCTCATTTTGGGCGTCCCTTGATTTAGAGTCATCGTCAGGAATATCGATCATTAATCTCTCCAGCGTATTTTAAGATCCGTCGCTAGCATGTATTATTATTGGTGACAAGAAAGCATATTAGTGTGCGAGAGTATTTTGGTATATGCCCTCATTTATCGTTGGCGTTCTTGTCAATACCGGGCGTCTCTTTCTCCGATTTTACTTCGCGAAATCTTCCATCAATAGTTTCATTCCGGTTACTGGCATTTTGAGAAGAGCTAGAAGTTTCGTTGTCTTTCCATAAGCGAGCGCTTTCTGTACGACATAATGCTGCCCAAAGCCAGGCACGCAATGCTATTCGCGTTGGTGGCACAGAGAGCAAGAACCCTATAAGGTCTGTAACAAAACCGGGGGTTAAAAGTAAAATGCCCGCAACCAGGAGACAAATTCCATCAAAAAGTTCGGTGACAGGGAATATATGGCGGCCTAGACTCTCTTGAGCACGCCTAAGTGTAGTCAGTCCCTGGGTTTTTAAAAGCCATGCGCCAATTATGGCGGTGATGACGATTAAACATATAGTATTCCATATGCCGATTTCACCGCCAAGCGCAATAAAAACTGCGATTTCGATTATGGGTGTCAATATTAAGGCAATTGGTATTATGAGAGCCATACTTGCGATTTAGTCTAGAAGACCTTAATTTCTATCTATCGTAACTTTGTTTCGAATATTAATAGCGCACAATACCAACGATATGAATTTTAACCTATAACAAATTTTAGCAGTAATGGATCAAATGGTATATTGATATGGGCGACGGTTTCCAAGCACTTGACATTATTTTATTTGCTATGATTGCGGCTTTTTTGGTGCTGAGATTGCGAAGCGTTTTGGGCAAGCGCACAGGGCATCAAAAGAGGCGTCCAAATATGGTTTCGAATAGCAAGCCAGAGCCAAACCATAACGATGAAGTCGCCGAATTACCTCCGGAGACTCAGGAAATTGGTGCAAAAGAAACAGAAAATGTCGATCCAGGTGATCCGGTGGCTTCCGGGCTGGCCGCCGTAAGGGAGGTGGACTCGTCGTTTGATGCAAACAACTTTATTGCTGGCGCAAGGGCGGCATTTGAAATTGTTGTTAAGGCCTTCGCTGACGGGGAGAAGGGTAAATTGCGCGACTTATTGAACAACGAGGTTTACGATAATTTTTCTGATGCAATTGACCGTCGTGAAAAAAATGGAGAAGTGTTAGAAACAGCAGTTATAGGGATTAAAAGTGCTCATATTCTTGAGGCTAGGGTCGAAGGCCGAACAGCGTTTGTTACTGTTAAGGTGGTTTCTGAGCAAGTAAATGCAACTAAGGATAAGGACGGGCTGACCGTCGACGGGGATGAAAATCAGGTTTCGGACGTTATAGACATTTGGACTTTTGCTAGAAACACTCGAGCGCACGATCCTAATTGGACTTTGGTTGAGACAAGAAGCCCCCAATAAGTTTTTAAACCTATTTCCCCAAATCCTTTCTTTATTTATTTTGGGTGGGTGTACAGGGGCGCTTGTCGACGACAACAAAAAGTCAATTAGTCTAACACCTATAGATTTTAAAAATTTGCCAGGATGGTCGGAGGGTCAACAAGGGGGCGCCCTAGGGCCTTTGTTGCGTAGCTGCAAAAAGATTATAGTCGAAGCTAAACCCAGTTCCCAGCGGGGCCCAAACTTCGGGTCAACGAATGCATGGCGAGCGGCATGTAAAAAATTGGATAGCGGTAGATTTAATAACCATAGAAATGCAAGAAAGTACTTTGAGGAAAATTTTCGTCCTTTTCTCGTTGGCGGGGGTAGCCGTAAAAATTCCCAAGGGCTTTTCACGGGGTATTATGAACCAGAGTTTGAAGGGGCAACCAAGAACTATGGTAAATTTCAGACCCCAATTTATCCTACTCCGTATAATCTATATAAGATTGCTGGAAAATATTATTCGCGAAAACAGATAAATAGTGGCGTATTAAGAAGTTATGTTAAACCCATCGCCTGGTTGTCTGACCCCATTGATGTTTTTTTTCTTCATATTCAGGGGTCAGGGCGTATTAAACTTCCTAACAATTCGGTAATTCGGGTGGGCTACGCAGGGCATAATCGTCATTCCTATACCTCTATTGGTCGGATACTAATACAGCGTGGCGAAATACCGAGAGCACTCCTTTCGATGCAGACTATACGCTCCTGGCTACGACGAAACCCAACGAAAGTATCCGAGCTATTGGAACGGAATGCGCGCTACGTGTTCTTTCGCCAACTGACTTCCGGTGGTCCGCTGGGCGCCCAGGGGGTTCCTTTGACGCCCGGGCGAAGTTTGGCCATTGATCCAAATTTTCTTACCTATGGACTGCCGACATGGGTTGATACTAAAGACCCCCTAGATGCGGATAAGACATTACGCCGCCTATTCATAGCACAAGATACGGGTGCCGCCATAAAGGGAGTGGTGCGGGGAGATGTGTTTTTTGGTCATGGCCGTATGGCAGCCAAGCGCGCGGGCTATATGAATCGTCAGGGCCGTTATTATGTTTTGGTGCCAATATAAGATAAAATTTTATTTAGTTTTTATACTCGGAAGCTTTAATTTCTCCATGTAACCCTTTTTATCCTTTATTGGTTTATTATGGCAAAAAAGAAGATTAATCGCGGCGACAGAATCCCCTCCTCATCAATTCTGCGGCCTGAAGATGAGGCTCTCTTTCTTGATGCGATGAATGATATTGGTAAATTTCCGACGTCAATAGACAAAACAACGCCCGCTAAAAAAATAACAAAAAAAGTACCAGATAAAACCAATTCCCTACCAAAGCGTCCTCTAAATTTGGATGATCTCCCCGTTGGTGGATCTGCAGACGTTGATAAAAAGACTTTCGATCGTTTGCGACGCGGTCGTCTTCGGCCAGAAGCACGGCTTGATTTACATGGCATGACACAGGACCAAGCCCATAAAGCGTTAATAAAGTTTATTGAGGGATCTCAAGAAGAGGGGCGGCGCTGCGTTATAGTAATTACAGGTCGTGGTAGGGTTAGCGAGGGTGGCGGCGTATTGCGGAGGGAGGTCCCCGGTTGGCTCAATAGTCCTAGGGTTCGTCCAATAGTTTTGGCCATATCATTGGCCACCCCACGAGATGGCGGCCCCGGCGCCATGTATGTTTTACTCCGGCGTTTGCGGCAATTATAAAATAAATTTACTCAGATCTGCATTCTTGGCAAGATCGCTAACACGCTCCTTTACTGTTTCTGCATTAATAATTACCTTTTCGCCGCTTCGGTCTGTTGCGGTAAAACTAATATCATCTAATAAGCGCTCCATGACGGTTTGTAACCGCCTGGCGCCTATATTTTCAACGGCCTGATTTACTGAAGCGGCGACCGAGGCTATCTCGCTTATAGCATCATCAGTAAACTCCAATTCAACATCTTCGGTGCCTATCAACCCTATATATTGACGTATAAGATTGGCTTCTGGTTCTATGAGGATTGCTTTCAAATCAGAAATTTCCAGCGCCTTTAGCTCTACGCGGATTGGCAATCGACCCTGTAGTTCCGGGAGCAGGTCCGAAGGCTTAGCAATATGGAAAGCCCCTGACGCTATGAACAGGATATGATCGGTTTTGACCGGACCATGTTTCGTGGAAACCGTGGTGCCCTCGATCAGTGGTAGCAAATCTCGCTGGACGCCCTCTCTGCTGACGTCGGCCCCGTGTCGTTCGCTGGCAGCGCAGATTTTATCAACTTCATCTAAAAAAACGATACCGTTTTGTTCAACGGCCTCGGTTGCCTCGCGCAAAATGGTCTCCTCATCGAGGAGTTTGTCGCTCTCGTCGGCCACCAGAACCTCGTGCGATTCTGCTACAGTAAATTTCCGTTTTTTTGTTTGGCCTCCAAAGGCTTTTCCCAACATATCATTGAGATTCAACATACCCATTTGAGCTCCCGGCATCCCGGGTACGTCAAACGTTGGTAGAGAGCTTCCTGAATTATCTGTCAAATCAAGTTCGATCTCGCGTTCATCCAAACCCCCTTCGCGCAGCATTTTACGAAAACGTTGTCGAGTTTCTTCACCTGCATTTTCTCCAACCAAGGCTTCGATTACGCGCTCTTCCGCCGCCAGTTCAGCTTTCGCCCGAACAGCTTTTCTCAACCTTTCCTTGGTTTCATGAATTGCCACCTCCATCAGGTCGCGGACGATTTGTTCAACGTCTCGTCCAACATAACCCACCTCGGTAAATTTAGTTGCTTCCACCTTTACAAAGGGCGCTTGCGCCAAGCGAGCTAATCTACGAGCAATTTCGGTTTTTCCGACGCCTGTAGGACCAATCATCAAGATATTCTTTGGAAGGATTTCCTCACGCAGGTCATCTTCTAATTGTTGACGCCGCCAGCGATTTCTTAGCGCTATAGCAACTGCGCGTTTTGCATCGCGTTGGCCAACAATGTATCTATCAAGCTCAGATACTATCTCTCGGGGGCTGAAGCTAGTCACCTTTTGGCAAACTTTCGATAGTTATATTAGTGTTAGTATATATACAAATTCCCGCTGCTATTCCCATTGCCTTTCGCGCAATATCTTCCGCATTCAATCCATCAATATCGTGTAATGCTTGGGCCGCAGCGAGAGCATATGAACCCCCAGACCCGATACCAATAAGACCCTGGTCGGGTTCCAAAACATCACCAGTTCCTGTCATGACTAAAGATACATTTTTGTCAGCCACCGCCATCATGGCTTCTAAACGCCGAAGATAACGGTCAGTTCTCCAGTCTTTAGCTAAATCTACGCATGCCCGGGTTAATTGTCCGGGGTGCTGTTCTAATTTTGCCTCAAGGCGTTCAAAAAGAGTAAATGCATCAGCAGTCGCTCCCGCAAATCCAGCAATAACTGAGCCATCACCAAGAGGTCGAACTTTACGCGCAGTTGCTTTAACTACCGTTGGCCCTAATGTGACCTGCCCGTCCCCAGCAATAACCACCTCACCATTTTTCCGCACTGATAGAATCGTAGTACCATGCCAGTTGCTTGGGCCTTTATTTGTCATATTCTTCCTATGCCCTGGAGGGCTCATTTATTATTAAAGTAGACTTCCATCAAGAGATTACTCTACAGAATGTAGGTTTTATAACGCTTTGTTCAAGTTTTATTGTTTAAGTTCTATACTCAAACCCATTAAGTATAAATTAATCCCATTTTGGGATTATATACTATAACCAGGGCCTTGGTGATATAAAGTTAAAACAATGTCTTTATTTGCCATAAAACAATAACGAAATCCCAATAAGGATAAATTTTGACTGAAGATCGTCCCGGACCCTCTTGCAAATTAAATTGGAAATGCTGGCCGTAATTGTTTTGTCCTGTTAAAACGACGCGGTTTAGAGAAGGAAGCCCGATATGCGCAAAGGAAACGTTACCAGAAAAACAAATGAAACATCGATTGATGTTCGTGTTAATCTTGATGGTTCAGGTGACTACGATGTTTCGACGGGAATTGGGTTTTTAGACCATATGCTGGAGCAGCTTTCTCGGCACAGCTTAGTAGATTTGTACGTTCGGGCCAAAGGGGATTTGCATATTGACTTTCATCATACAACCGAAGATACGGGCATTGCGATCGGTCAGGCTGTTTCCAAGGCATTAGGAGATAAAGCTGGCATAATGCGTTTTGGGTCTGCATATATTCCGATGGATGAAACTCTTTCAAGAGTCGCGCTGGATATATCCGCAAGACCCTATCTTATCTGGCGGGTACAATTTTCTAAACCAAAGCTGGGGGATATGGATACGGAGTTATTCAAAGAGTGGTTTCAGGCTTTTGCACAATCGGCCGGGATTACTTTACATGTAGAAAATTTATATGGGGAAAATAACCATCATGTGGTGGAGTCCTGTTTCAAGGGCTTGGCGCGATCCCTCCGGGCGGCTATAGCAATCGATCCCAGAGCATCGGATGTGGTTCCATCAACAAAAGGAGCTCTCGGAGGCTAACCATGCGTATTTATTTAGTACATACCAAAGTTGGACATGATCCAATTGTGGTTAGGGAGGGTTTTTCCCTGTCCGCGTGCCTTTTTACCGGAGTCTGGGCTCTTTGGCATCGGATGTGGTCTATAGCGGTAATTATCTTTTTTGGATGGGGGAGCTTGAGCATTTTGATGGGCATAATAGACGTACCGGCAGGGTTTGGTTTTATTATCCTTTTTACCGTTTCGACCCTGATTGGTTTTAGCGCTAACGATTGGCGGAGTAAAAGTTTATTGGGGGGGGGGTATACCCTTTCAGGTATAATTGCAGAGCGGTACAAAGACGCTGCCCTTCGTCGTTGGTTTGACCTCAACGGTCGTGTGGGGATGTAGGGGCTTCGGATAAGGTTAAAATATGAAAGTCGTTGTGGTTGATTACGGGTCAGGGAATCTGCGGTCTGCTTCAAAGGCACTTGAGCTAGCCGCGTCTGACTTAAACAGAGGATATGAGGTAATTGTTTCCAGCAAACCTTTAGAGTTGCGGGAAGCAGATTATATTATTTTACCAGGGGTGGGGGCGTTTGGCGATTGTTTTGCTGGTTTAACTGCCATAGAGGGGATGGAGGAGGCCTTAAAAGATGCTGTGATTTTGCGCGGCAAACCTTTTCTTGGTATTTGTGTGGGTATGCAGCTTATGGCTAACCGCAGTTTAGAACATGGCGAACATACGGGGCTTGGCTGGGTTTCTGGTGACGTTCGGCCGATTGAGATCGTCAATAATAGTATTAAGGTTCCACATATGGGCTGGAATGAACTGGAGGTTAATGGGGTCGACCATCCTGTTCTTTATGGTTTGAATAACGGCGATCATGCTTACTTTGTGCATAGTTTTTCTTTGCAATGCGCTCATAAAAACCATGTTTTAGCGACAACAAACTATGGAAGAGACATTGCTGCAATTGTCGGTCGGGATAACTTAATTGGAACCCAGTTTCATCCCGAAAAAAGTCAAGAAACTGGCCGCGTGGTTTTAAGGAATTTTCTAAATTGGCGTCCCTAGCAAACAAGTAATTTACGATATGGGTTTTGCATGAATAATATTAGTTCGCGGTGTTCTGTGGAGCAATCTTACAACCTCTCTGATGTTGATGTCGCGGACCTGTGCGATGCAGCGGAATCCGCTATTCTAGATGGAGGGGGCT
>Ga0310344_10002597_pt1 | contig 13564 bp, 15 predicted proteins | sample HC15DNA20200_MG_FD_203801 | JGI IMG/M metagenome (GOLD analysis project Ga0310344, IMG submission 203801) | Marine microbial communities from station ALOHA, North Pacific Subtropical Gyre - HC15-DNA-20-200_MG | ecosystem: Environmental > Aquatic > Marine > Oceanic | place: Pacific Ocean: North... | reverse complement strand
TTTTGCATATGTTAATTGCTCAACAGAATATTCTTTTGATTTCTTAAACTTAACAGGAGATCCAGTAAAATCATCCAAACTATAAATTACGTCGCTAGTTACAATTTTTCCAACTCCTACAGGCGCATCATCGTTACCCGAAGAACATCCTGTAATTAATATAAGGCTAAAAGTTATTAAAATTGTTTTATATATATTATTCATTTTTATTATTTCCTTATTCTACATTTTTTAAGAATTTTATTTATTTGAACCAAAACGATTTTCTTCTTGGTTGCCTTCTTGAACTAAAAACATAAATATTGGAAAGCAATACCACAATGCGGTTGCAACTATACCAAACACATATGTCAAAATTAGAAAAATTTGGAAAATATCCATCTGCACAGAAGTTTGATTACCTGGAGAAATCAAAGATAGCAAAAAAATTGACATATATGCTATTAAAACAAAAGGGCCAAACCCAATAAGCCATAAAGCGCTCTTATTCACATCATGCAATCTCCTTACAGTGACAGCCATAGATGGAATCAAAAGTATTAAGATATAAATAATAAAAAATATTACTAACGGTTTTGCTCTAAGAGACATGATTAGCAAAATTAAAGACGTTAATTGTGTAAAAAGCCAAAAACTCCAATACTCTTTCCTGGAAGCTCTGCCTGAAAAATCAAAAGTTTTTTCAAATAAGACTATTCTTATTTGTTTGAAAAAATCATTCAACTTCAGTGCCTTGGATCAAAGAAAGGAGGTCAACACAATGAATTCTAGATTCAGTTTCATTTTCACCTTGGCATAATGCAATCATATTCCCTATAACAAAAAATTCATTGTATTTTGGCGAAGAACAACTTCCAACTGCATGGTCTCCGGCTGCACCTACTCCACCACCACTAACTCCTCCTCCTGCTCCACCACACTGCCTAGCATCCTTCAAGCCTTCAGCCCACGTTGCTTCATCTTTCTTTAATTTAGCATATGGCCCAACTCTTTCTTTAGCTATGTCTAACCCAGGCGACATAGCTAAATCATGATTAGGATAAAATCTTATCTCGTATTCAATTGCTTCTTTTGCCCCAGGTTTCTTGTAAAAAACAAAGTATGCGCTTTCTGCATCTTGCAGATCCTTAACCTTGTAAGTTTTCCCCTTTTTTACGCCTAAACTTTTCAAATCCTCTAACGTATAAACCTTTTCTGATGGATTAATTTGTGTAAAAGCTACGTCCGAACTGTCTTCTCCGCCACAGGCAAATAGTCCTAGCGTCAGGACAAATAATATAGATGTGATTGTAATTCTCATAAATATCCCCCAAAATAAAAATTAATTAATATTTTATCACTCATAATTTATTTAATAAAAATGACAAATAAATCAAAAATAAAAATTGCTGCACAAGTAAGTCCTAACCCCAGTGAAGAAGACATTGCATTTATAAAAGAATTAGGGCTTGATTATGTGACTCTTTTTGCAGGGAGAGGAGAAGCAAGTTACGACTTTTTTATGAAGCAAAGAGAGATATTTGAGCCTCATGACTTAAAAATATATGGATTTGGGAATTCAAGTATACATAATCATGATTCTTTAGTTTTAAATTTAAATGATAGGGATCAGGTAATAGAAGATTATAAACAATATATTAGAGATTTGAGTAAAGCAGGAATTTTTTATTCTACTTACGCACACATGGCCAGTGGAGTTTGGAGTACTGCAAAGGAGCCAACAAGAGGAGGAGCCCTTGGAAGATCATTTAATGTAAATGCTGAAACTTTTTATCTTAACGACCGAAAAGGACCAAGAACTATCTCAAAAGGAGAACTAACTCATTCAAGAGAATATTTTGAGGAGGAGTTATGGGAAAATTTTGAATATTACATCAAGGCTGTTAAGCCAACTATTGAAGAGTCAGGAGTAAAAATAGGGATTCATCCTGATGATCCTCCTGGGTTAAAGTTAGGCGGAGTTCCTCGTTGCATATTTAGCACATTTAGTGGATATCAAAGAGCTTTAGAAATTGCAGATAGTCCTAATATAGGAATTTGCTTATGCGCAGGAACTTGGCTTGAAGGCGGAGATACGACAGAAAAAAATGTAACTGAAATGGCAAAATATTTTGGAGATCAAAATAAATTATTCAAGATTCATTTTAGGAATGTTGATAAACCGCTTCCTCATTTTAAAGAAACCTTCTTAGATGATGGTTATATGGATATGTATAAGATTATAAAAGTACTAAAAGAAGTTGATTTTGATGGAATAATCATACCTGATCATAATCCAACAATGGGATCACTTGCAGACCGAAATTCAACAGATCCTCATTGGCATCACAAAGAAGAAAAGTATGGTGTGGCAAATAGAATTCCAACTGCATTTGCAATAGGGTATATGAAGGCTTTAGTTGAAAGAGTCGAAGAAGAAGAATAAATATGACTGTCAATATAGACGAATTTATTAAGGATGGTACCAGTGCAAGAATTGGTATTAATGAATGGTCCAAGTATAAAAAAAAATTACAAGAAAATTTAACTAAAACAGTAATAATAACTAGTAAAAGTTGTAAAAAATATTTATCAGATATCGATTCAGAAAAGGTATTAGAAGTAAGGGGAGAGCCTACTTTCCAATCTGTAGATAAATCATTAGAAGAGATTTATCCAATATATAAGAAAGCAAACCAAGAGAAAGATCAAATGATCTTAATTGCCTTAGGAGGAGGAAGTGTTATAGACACTGCAAAAATCCTCTCTCTAATGTTAAGCAATAACATAAAAACTTCAATGGATGCCTTAAAAAAATCTAACGATTCTAAATTAAATGAAAAAGTTAAGATAATTTGTGTACCTTCAACAGCTGGAACTGGCGCAGAGACAACTCAATTCTCGACAATTTGGGATAAAGGAGAAGGATTAAAATATTCAATAGTATCTAATAAATTAAATAGGGTAATCATCTTAGATTCAGAGGTGTCTTTAACACTACCAAATGAAATAAGAATATCAACAAGCATTGATGCATTATGCCAATTATTGGAATCTACATGGAGCAAAAAGGCAGATAAATTTTCTATTAAATCTGCAAAACTAGGCTACCAAATCTTAAAAAATAATATAACCAATGCTATTAATAATCCTAAAAATAAAGATTCAAAATTATCTATGTTGATATCTAGTTATTTAAGCGGAATGTCGATATCTAAAGCCAACACTACCCTATGCCATTCAATTTCATACCCCCTAACTGCATTGTTAGGAATGCCTCATGGATTAGCGTGCGGATTAACTTTAATTGAGACTATAAGATTTAATTCGATAGAAGAAGATAAGTTCTTAACAAACACTTTACAGGCAACAAATCATGGTGATTCAGAAGAATTAATTAATGAAATTGAAGATATACTCGGAAGAATAAATTTTGGAAAACAATTACAAATTTATAAAAAAGATTTGGAGCAAAATCTAGACAGAATTTTGCCTTTAACTACTAACACTTCAAGAGCAAATAATAATCCAGTAAAAGCTGAAATCGAAGACATAAAAAATATAATAAAAAGATCTATAAATGGAATAAATAATTCTTAAGTTAACTTGGCTTTCTATTTTTATCTTTTATGTTTAAATGTGTGTATAATTTCTCTTAGAATTTTAACCAAATATTATTAGTTTTTATTTTATATGACTTTTGAATCAAAGAAGTTGCCTGGAGACAGGATTTCTTCCCTTAAAAAAATTTTAGATAAAAAAGGAAATGCAATTGGGCTAGAAGCTCATAGCGGTCTTAGTGGAATAGTTGTTGAAAAATCTGCATTTGATTTTGTATGGGAAAGTAGTCTTACTGACTCCGCAAGCAAGGGATTGCCAGATGCATCAATTGTTAGTAATGAAAGCAGACTTCATACTATCGAGGAAATATTAAATGTAACCACCAAACCAATGATAGTTGATGGAGATACTGGCGGAGATGAAGATAATTTTAGATTTCTAGTAAAAAGATTAGAGAATCAAGGCGTTTCAGCGGTAATTGTAGAAGATAAAATATTCCCTAAAAGAAATAGTTTTGGTGGAACAGTTGGAGCAGGCATGGAAGACCCTGACATTTTCTCTAAAAAATTATCGGTTGGAATGGAGACAAAGTCTACCTCTGATTTCTTGATAATTGCTAGACTCGAGAGCCTAATTGCGGGTTTAGGCATGAAAGAAACTATGTCTAGGGCAGAAAAGTATATTGATTCTGGGGTGGATGGGATCATGATTCACTCAAAATTAAAAACTCCTGATGAAATAATAGAGTTCATTCCTAAATATGAACAATTGTGTTCAAAAATTGGAAGAAGACCATACTTAATAGCCGTTCCTACGACTTATAATTCAATTTCTGATAAAGAGTTAATAGATCTTGGGGTAGATATAATAATTCACGCAAATCATTTGAGTAGAGCATCATTTCAATCTATGCTTGATACTGCCAACCTAATCTCTGAATCTGGAAGAAGTTTGGAATCAGACGAGAATATCGCTACAGTTAAAGAACTTTTTGCTGCAGTTGGTTATGACAAGATACTCGAGAGGGATTCGGAAAAAACAACCAATATATCTGCAATAATTGCATCTGCAGGAAATCAGTCAGATGATGAAAAGCCAAGGTCACTCGTAAGTATTTCTGGAAAACCTCTTGCACATCATCAAATTGAAACTTTAAGAAAAGTTGGAATAGAAGATATTGTTATCATTGTTAACGATTTAGATAAATTCAAAGATATTGAAAATTCTGGTGCTAAACTTATCGAGTCTAATTTTCCAGAAGAGAAGAAATTGCTTCATTCAATTATGTCAGCTGATAAATATTTAAGCGAACATACTCTAATAACATATGGGGACATATTGTTTAATGAAAAAATTGTTTCAAGCCTAATTTCTAGCAATGAAGATATAGTAATTGCTGTAGATTCTTCTTATAGATATCACAAACATAATGTTGATAAAAAATTAGAATTAGTTTCATATTCTGAAAAAAAATCTCCAAACAATAGGCGTCAATTAAGAATGTCAGAATTGTATGAAGTTTCAAAACTTGGAAAAAATCTTGATTTAGAATCTGCAGAAGCAGAGTTTATTGGTGTAGCTTATTTTTCACCAAAAGGAATAAAAGATTTAAAGGAATCTTTTTCAAAAATGAACAAGATGGGGACTTCAGAAGGCTTATTAATAGATATATTAAATTTCATGATAAAAGAAGGAATAAAAATAAATTCTATGGAGTTTGATGGCGGATGGATTGAGTTGCATACTAAAGACGATTTCAAAATGGCAGAAGAGGAACTAAACCTTGAGTATTAGTGCTGATAACTTTATTACATCATTAAAAAATCACTCATTTTATAATGTAGCAGGGGTGCCCGATTCAACTTTCGGCGGACTATTTAATAAAGTTGATAGAGATTCTGAAATAAATTATTTCCGAGCAAATAGAGAAGATACTGCACTTGGTATAGCATCAGGAATTTCTATATCAAATAAAAATTGTTGTGTATTAATGCAGAATTCTGGGATTGGAAACATCATCAATCCTCTAACATCTTTTAATCTTCTTTATAATATTCCGGTGTTGCTGATAATCGGATGGCGAGGATATGGAGGAAAGCCAAATGATGCTCCAGAACATTGGATAATGGGAGAAAAAACTGAAGAATATTTTAAAATGCTCGATATTCCTATTTGCACATTTGAAAATTCTGAAGAAGACCCTGAAAAGATAAGTGAAAAGTTAAATTCTGAACTAAATTCATACGACAAATCACCAAATACTAAAGCTCTAATTTTTAAATCAGGAGTAATTGTTTGATGATCACTAGGAATGAAGTCATAAAATTAATAATGAACAAATTAAAAGATGAAGATCTTGTGATTTCTACTACAGGAATGATATCTAGAGAAATCTTTTCATGCAAAGACAAGAATAGTAATTTTTATATGATCGGTTCTATGGGGCTTGCAAATTCTTTCGCCACTGGAGTAGCAATCTCTAACCCTAAAAAGAATGTGGTAATTTTCGATGGCGATGGCAGTTTATTAATGAATTTAGGTTCTGTTACATGTACTGGATATTATGCTCCAAAAAATCTAACTCATATTATACTTGATAATTATTCTTATCAATCAACAGGAGACCAGCCTTCGATATCCAAGTCCATAGATATTTGCGGAATAGCGACTGCTTCAGGATACCAAATGGTTAAAGATTTTCCTGAATTTAAAGAGGAAGATTTAGATGTAATAAATATTTCAACTAATAGTCTTTCTATGTATAGGATTCATGTGTCTACTGAAGACACTCATAACATTCCAAGAGTTAGCCACTTGCCACATGAAATTACAAATAATTTTAAATCCAAAATATTATGAAAAATGAATTTTTAAAAAATAATAATAGGCCATTTGCTTTTGTAACCATGTGCGCAGACCCAATACATCATGGACATATAAATATACTACATGAGGCAAAAAAATATGGATCTGTAATTGTAGGATTAATGACAGACGATGCTATGAAAAGTTATAAAGGAGAGCCACTGTCATCATTTAAAGAAAGATCAAAAGTTTTATCTGAATTAAGATCAGTATCTGGAATTATTCCAGTTGAAAGTATTGATTTTGTACCCTATCTAAAAGAATACAAGTTTGAGTACTTTCTGCACGGAGATGATTGGAAGCAAGGGGTGCAAAAAGAATCTAGACAAAACGCCATATCGGCTATGTCAGAATGGGGAGGAAAAGTTATTGATGTTCCCTACACTGAAGGGATTTCATCTTCAGATTTGAAGAAAGGGATTAATTAGAGTGGTGGGCGATGAGGGACTCGAACCCCCGACCCTCTCGGTGTAAACGAGATGCTCTACCAACTGAGCTAATCGCCCTTAATTTGCAAACTCTAATTATAACTATTGTTAAAAATATTACTATAGCAAGTTAACTAATTAATATATTCCTCGATCTGTTCAAGTGAAGCATAACCTTGAAATTTAGCAATGATCATACCTGATTTTGATACTACATATAACCACTGACCTTCATCGACGCCCCATTCTCTAATAACTGGATTAATCTTTTTCTTATCAAAATCATTTTTCAACTCAACAGGATTCAAATAAGTTTCAATATGAACTATCGGCAAAGATCTATATTTATCACCTAACTCATAGAGAGTATCTATTTGAGGTCCACAAGTAGGATCTATACAAAAAGCTGGGCTCATGAAAGATACAATGAATAACTCATTCACTTTTAAAAGTTCACTAACTTTGTTCTTATAAAATGAATCATTTAGCGGAGTCCCAGTTGAAAGATTTTCGATAGATGTATCATCAATAGTTAGGTTATTTGATGCCGGCGCTCTATCACCTACTCTTAGGGATTCAGAAATCTCTTTCACAGAAAAACTTGCATCTCCATCACCCAAACTGATTTTCCATTCTCCGCTTTTTTCAAACTCAATTATTTCAGTATATAAACCGTTATTTAATCCTGCATCGTAATAGTCTGGGAAGGGAACAAATATTAGTTCTTTCTTAAATTTTGGGTACCCTCCTGCTCCGCTAAATGAAACTTCTAGAGACTCTTCATTTACTAATCCATTAGTATCTGCAAAAGCAACAGAAAACCTATTTGTACCTAACTGAAGATCTTCTGTCGCTATAAAAATCTGTACATTTTCATGGGTTGAGCATGAGAATAAAAATAATGAAACGAATGATATTAATAATATATATATTTTCATTAAAATCCTTCCTCATAAGAACCAAATGTGAAAGCAAAAACAGATATTCCTTTATCTTGTGGAAGTAAAGTGATCACTTTCTCGGTATATTCTGGAAGAATTAGAAGGGAGTACATTTTGGGCTCGTTAATATTTATATAACTCCTTCCTTTGTTATCAAAATTAATATCCAAACCAGCCTCATTCTCTTCCAAAAATTTTCCATCTAATTTAACAAAAAGTTTAGATTCATTGTCGCTTGAGAAAACACCATTAACACTCTTAGATCTAAATTTAAAAGATAAATATTCGTTTTCAGAAGGAGAATTACTTCCAGAAATTACACTCTCAAAATCATTATTCCAATTTCCACTTAAATAAAATTTATTATGAGAATATTCATAGTCATCAATATAGTTATGGGGGCTTCCTATGTTGTCATAATAAAGATTTCTCTCACTTCCCATATATAACTCTCTAGTCATTCTATAAAATGGCCTCTCACCATCTGCGTTCTTATCATTCATTCCAGAATTTTCAGCATAAAAGCCACCAAAAACAGATTCGTCTATTTCTTGGTTCTCAATCTTTCCTAATTCCTTATTTGATAGATCTTTATTTTTTTCTTCTAAAAGTTTTCGGATTTCTTTTTCAGCTTCAATATACCCACCCTCTCCAAAATGAGCGTACACAACCTGGCCTTCAGAATTAAATAAATATTTTGCTGGCCAATATCTGTTATTGAACTCGTTCCAAATGTCAAAATCATTATCTAGAACTATTGGATAATCTAAATTATTTTCTTCAACTGATTTTTTTATATTCTTGATTTTTTTCTCAAACTCAAACTCAGGAGTGTGAACGCCAATTATTACTAAGCCATCATCCTTGTACTTACTATTCCACTCATTAATAAAAGGAAAGGTTCTTATGCAATTAACACAGGTATAAGTCCAAAAATCTACCAAAACAATCTTGCCTTCGCCCACTTGGCCACCAATAGAAATTGGGTCAGAATTAATCCATTCTGTGTTTTCATAGTTTGGAATCTCATGTTGAGGAGTAATGTATATTTCAGGCTCAGACTTAATATCTTCCGAGCAAGAAAATAAAATTGCTGCCAAAATTAATATGGATAAATATTTTTTAAGCAATTTCCAATCCAGCATATTGTTTTATCCATTCCAAGCCTTCCTCGGTAGTTTTTTCAGGCTTGTATTCAGCACCAATAAACCCTTCATAGCCCAAATCATCAATGAAATTAAATATATTTGAATAACCAATTTCTCCCTTTCCTGGCTCCAGTCTTCCTGGAACATCTGCGATTTGAAAGTGACCAATAATATCTATATGCTTCTTGATATTATTCATGATATTGCCTTCCATTAACTGCATATGATAAACGTCGTATTGGAGTCCAAAATTATCATCAGAAACATCTGAGACAACTTTTGCACCATCAGTAGAATTTGATATAAAAAAGCCTGGCTGATCAAAAGTATTTATTGGCTCAATAAGCAACTTGGTGCCAGATTCTTTAAACAAAGGTGCGGCATATGAAAGATTTTCTATAAGAGTTTGATATTGCACTGACCTTTCCAAATCATCAATCGAGGGGCCAGGGGTACAGTTAATTACCTTTACACCCAACTCAGCACAGTACATTAAAGAATTATCAACACTTAATTTAAATTTATCTATTCCTCTAGGGTCAATAGCCAGATTCATTTTGCCTGTTTCATTATTATTTACATCAATATTAATAAGGACCTGAAGCATATCTAAGTCAGTAATTAAAGATGATAATAAATTTAAATCTAAAGAATATGGATGTTGCAATTCAACAAATTTAAAACCTAATTCATGAGACTTCTTATATCTGTCTAGAATTTCATATTCGTTAAATAAAAACTGCAAATTTAAATCTATTTTAGCCATAATCTAATTGTACTTCATTATTTAGATATTTTGACAAAAAAAGAAGGCATTCACTAATGAATGCCTTCTAAAATCTAAGTTAATTTTAATAAACTTATTCTGATGACCTTAAATTAGCGACACCAGTTAAAACTAAAACAAGGACCAAGCCAAGCCATACTATTATCCCAATAACGCTAGTACCTAAGTCTACACCTGCTAACGTTGAGATAATCATTACTAGAGTTAGTAATCCTAGTAAGTAACCCAATACTTTTTGAAACATATCACTTGCTTGAGCAATCATAGGTAAGCTTAAACAAAGGTATGTAAGCCCAAAGAGCATTCCAAAAGAAGCTCCACTATAATATGACACTTGAGCCCCCACCATTGCACTAGCCGCATCACCTGCAGATCCAGCTGCAAGAGCTGAAAGACCTAAGTCATTTGAACCCATAATAGCAGCACCAAGCACTATCCCGAGAATAGCTGCAATATTTCCGAATGCAGCTCCAGAGTCTCCTTCACCAAGTTGGCGCGCAAACATTACTGTTCCTACTATTTGAGTAAGAAAAAACACCCCACCTAACAAGCCCAATAATGCTCCTACATCTCCTGCCTCGCCCATCATCCCCAAAAATTCTTGTGGACTAGTGTAATCTCCAACTATCACTGGCTCTAATCCTACCCAAATTACCAAAGTCAGAATAGCGCCCAAAATCAGTAACCAGCTAGATAGAGTTTTATTACTTATATTCATAAATTCCCTCCCGATAAATTTATTAACTTTTAATTAACCATGAAGCATTATTAATTAATTTGCAAATTAAAACCTATCTTGGTCATATCTAATTTACTCCATTATTAAAATATTTTGATAAAAAAAAGGGAGGCATTAAATAATGCCTCCCTAAAATTTATTTATATTTTTTTAGTCGCCCCTATAGTTCAGTACACCTACTGCAACAAATACAAGAGATGCGCCAAGCCAAATTATTATTTCTACTATTTCACCAAGTGATACACCAAGGAGTTCAGTAATAAAAAGTAATATCATCAATAAGGCGAAAGTAAAGCCTAGATACTTTTTAATACTTGTAGATGCTTGACCAATCATAGGTATGGTTACTAGACCATTAGCCAATGAAAAGATAATGCCAAATGTTGCTCCAGATCCAAGCGACACTTGAGCTAGTGCCATTGCCTCAGCAGTTAATCCCTTATCGCCAAGCGCTAATGCTGAAAGACCTAAGTCTGTCCCCCAAGTTATCATTGCCAATAGAACTATCCCTAAAATTGCAGATAAATTAGCAAACGCTGCACCTGCAGATCCTTCTACTGAAAGTTGTCTTGCAAAAAGAACTAGACCAATTATTTGAGCTCCAAAAAATAGTAATCCAAATAGTTCAAGAAATCCTGCAATACTGCCAGCACTACTTGCATTTTGCAAAAATAATCCTGCATTTGATACTCCATCAACATCATTTGAGCCAACAATAGCTTCAGTCAAAATCCCCCATATTGTAAACACTCCAATAGGGCCAGCTATCATCAGGATACTCGTTAATTTTCTTGTACTTATATTCATAAATTCCCTCCCGATCGATTTATATAATATGAGTTAACCCTAGATATTTACTCGATTATTTGCAAATAATGTGGCGCGCTTGAGTGGAATCGAACCACCAACCTCAGCCTTCGCAGGGCTGCGCTCTATCCTTTGAGCTACAAGCGCATTGAAACATAAAATCTTAATTTGTAGAATTGAATTATGTTAAGAATATATATTACAACTTTGATAATAACTTTGATTTTAATTTCATGCTCATCCGCAGAAGGTGAATCTAATTCTGAAAGTCTAGATGTTGTAACTAATTCAGAAAAAATATTTTCGATGGAAGATTTTTATTCAGTAGGTTTTAAAGATAATAGAAGTTATGATGTTTCAGAACTACCGGGAGCATCAGATGCTGTTTTTGGGTTTTGGGGCAAGACTAAGAGTGAATCGAAGACTTACGAAATTAGGATCTATAAATCTCACGAAGATGCTGTTTCTTTAGGAGAAAGTTTTGCTAAAGAAGTTACAGGAAATGATGCAATAATAAAGAGTTCGGCTTCATCATGGAAGGAAGGCATTAAAGATAGAAGAAAGATTGGTGGGCCTGGAAGTAGTGGAGGAGGGAGAAGCGGAACCTTTCCTAGATATGGAAATTATGCAATATATGGAAATGTAGTAATGCTTTGCGAGGGCACTGAAGAAATAGCCTTGGAAATATGCTGGAACTTAATAGAAGAAATATCTAATTAATTTTCATTTGGATTAAATAAATTTCCTATAAATGATCCAATAATCGCTCCAATAATTGGGCCAACAAAGTAGATCCATATATCTTTGTATTCTCCAAAAGCGACTGCAGGTCCTAAAGATCTAGCAGGATTCAAACTTCCTCCTGTAAAAGGTAGTGATGCAATTATACCCAAACATACAGTTACACCAATTGCTAATGCTGTCATAAAATGTGATTCATTATCTATTGTAGAAAAAATTACGGCTGTAAGAAAAGCAGTGCAAATTATTTCTAATGACAATCCTGCTATAACAGATGTTGTAAATAATTCAGAAGATAAAGAATGGACACCTACTGGTGAATTAAATATTAAACTCCAAACAATTCCGCCTAAAATTCCACCTATAAATTGAGCAACTAAATAAAATAATGCCTTTTTAGATGAAATTTTTTTATGTACCCACATTGAAATTGTCACTGCAGGATTAATATGGGCTCCAGATATTCTAGAAAAGCTAGCAATAGCAACAAAGATATAAAATCCATGAGCAAAAGCAATAATGAAAGTATTTAGTATATTAAATCCTGCATCAATTCCACCTAGAAAATAAAAACTACCTAGAGCAACTGCACCTAAGCCAAAAAAAACTAAGCCAAAAACTGCTACCATCTCAACAATGCTGTCTCTAAGGTCAATATTGTTGTTTAAAAATTTAGACATTTAATTTACCCCCATAAACTCGTCTCCTTTAATCTTAACGGAGACTATAAACTATGAGAAGGAGAAAAACTATGGAAGTAGTTGTGAGATTTTTTCTAATTCTTTTTCGTAGTTAGCATCTCCTATTGGAACGTATCCTACTTCATCAACATACTGAGTTCCGTCTGTAAGAAAGAACTCAATGAAAGCTGCAATTTCTGGTCTAGAACTATATTCATCATTATTTACGTAGATAAATACTGGTCTAGCTAAAGGAGAATAAGAACCATTTGCAATTGTATCAATACTTGGCTCAATGCATCCTTCTCCTCCATCAATTTTAACTACTTTAAGTTTGTCTTTGTTTTCAATGTAGTAAGCATACCCAAAGTAACCAAGAGAGTTTTTATCTCCGGATACACCCATTACCAATACATTATCGTCTTCACTTGCAACATAATCAGCCCTGCTTACACCTTCATCTCCATTGATTTCATCAGTAAAGTAGTCGAATGTTCCTGAGTCAGTACCTGGCCCATAAAGACTTAACTTAGCATCTGGAAATGAAGGGTCTATTTCATTCCAGTTTTCAGCTGGATTCTCTGGATTCCAAATTTTATTTAATTGCTCAACAGTTAAGCATTCCGCCCAATCATTATCAAGATTAACAATTACTGAGATCCCATCATAAGCAACTATAAGTTCTGTGTAAGAGATACCATTATCTTTAGCAGTGGCAACTTCTTCATCTTTGATTGGCCTTGAGGCATTTGAAATTGCAGTGTCCCCCACTATAAATCTCTTAAATCCTCCTCCAGTTCCAGAAACCCCTACAGGAATTCTGACATCAGGGTTTATAGCGATATATTCTTCAGCAACAGCCTGTGTGATTGGAAATACAGTTGATGA
>Ga0310344_10002596_pt1 | contig 13567 bp, 14 predicted proteins | sample HC15DNA20200_MG_FD_203801 | JGI IMG/M metagenome (GOLD analysis project Ga0310344, IMG submission 203801) | Marine microbial communities from station ALOHA, North Pacific Subtropical Gyre - HC15-DNA-20-200_MG | ecosystem: Environmental > Aquatic > Marine > Oceanic | place: Pacific Ocean: North... | reverse complement strand
AATACAACTAGAGGGTCATGTTACGCGGCTGTTGGGTCGCGAGAGTTCAGAGGCGAAATTACGGTTTGAAACTAAATTCTTTTTCACTAGAAATAGAGATAAAGTGCCGCCGGAGTTGCAACGGGCATTAGAAAAGGTGGCATGGTACGTTTTGATTCCGGAGAAAATGTATTTTATCGATAACTCTGTAGCATTTGGGCACCGCGAGGAAGTAAGCTTGCCGCAGTTCGAGTAGACAAGATTTTGTGTTTGAATGTATGATAAAAATGATGATAAACTAGGTGGTAAGTGCAAGCTAGGATGGTTGTGCGGTATATTCACGGAGAAAAAAGCTGTTTTGTGCTAGTTGCCGGCATTAGTATGTAGTTGTCCGGTTCCTGCCCGTCGAAATAGTTGTCCTGCCAATTGCAGAAATAATTGACGGAATATTAAGGTGTTGTGGGTCTGGGAAAAGATAAGAAGCATCTGCAGTGAGATAAATATTGGGTTAAATTGGAGCTAAGGAGAAATGAGAAAGCTAGTTGTAGGAGTTTCCGGGGCAAGTGGCGTGATATACGCGATTCGGATGCTAGAGGTGCTTCGCGGAGTGGAGGATTTGGAAACCCACTTAATATTGAGTACCGCTGCTCGGACTACTATTTCTCTAGAAACGGATTACGCGGTGTCAGACGTTGAGGAACTAGCGGATTTTCAGTATGGGCTAAATAACGTGGCCGCGGCTGTGTCGTCGGGTTCTTTCGAAACAATGGGCATGGTTGTTATTCCGTGTACGATGAAGACGATGTCGGGGATAGTTAGTTCATACAGTGCTAATCTACTATTACGAGCGGCGGATGTGACTTTAAAGGATCGACGGCCTTTGGTACTTATACCGAGAGAGACGCCGCTACATCTTGGCCATCTTCGCTTGATGGTGTCTGCAACAGAGATGGGGGCAATTATTCTGCCACCGATGCCTGCCTTTTATCATCGACCGAAGACATTAGACGATGTGATTGCTCAAACGGTCAATCGCGTGCTTGATGTACTACACATAAATCTGGAGAGGGATTTGTTCGAGCGTTGGCAGGGCGCACATAATCCCAGATCCGGCGAATCTGATAACACTAGATAGTTCAAAAACAACAAATTAATTGTTCTGCAATTCATTTGCCCCAAAGGGGGTTGTGCAGGTGCGAGTCGTGAGTTTTTCTGCAAACCCGCAAAGGGATTGTAGGTCTCTTGGGAATGATAAGGGATTAGGTGGAAGTTATGTTTTTGGAGGAAGGAGGCCGGAGGGAGTGTGCCCCCACGGGGGTTCGAACCCCGGTCTTGGCCTTGAGAGGGCCATGTCCTAGTCCACTAGACGATGGGGGCTGTGCTGCTGAGCATACAGATTCTACCATATCAAAATAATTAGTTTAGCCGCGCCATTGGGACTCGAGTGTGGCGAGTTGGCCCTCTGTTAATGAGGGGCGACGCGGAGTCTTGCGGAGGTAGTGGTTGAGGCGCTTGGCTTTAAGAACGGGAATGGGGGTGTTTTTCATTGTACCGAAGACTACTTTTGGGTTTGTGAACACCAATAACGGAAAGACTGGAGGCGCTTTGTCGCCGAAATGTTTTGTTAGAAATTTGGCTAGACGCTGTGCATCGGCTTCTGCTTCCAGTACTGGGCGACCGATTGACTCTTGGCCGAAAAAGCGTCGAAAGATACTGACACCTTGGTGGAGGAAGCGCTTTCGTTCTTCATTCCATTCAACTTTCCCGCCCTGGTATTTTGCGGTTATAGAGTAAACACCAGATGGTGCAATTAGGGCGTGCTGGGTTGGGAATCGGTAGTGATAGATCCGGTGACGGTCGTCTAGGCTTTTCGTCGCGTTATTTATAGCACGGTCTGGGCGGGGTTCGCGTACGTATCTATTGGTAAGGAACATCCCAGTGTTTGAGAGCATAAATCCGGTGAGGAGCGTGTAAAACGGCACGGAGACCCATTCTGGTCTTAGGAAAGAGGCGGCGAGGCCGGAGATGAGGACTAGTAAACCTAGAGCTGAGAGCACTCGGGATAGTAGCGCATATCGCTTTATGAGCGTGTTGTTGCTAAATATCTTCATTATTTATTGAAAACTCTTAGAACTAGGGCGGCATTTTGTCCGCCCAGGCCGAACGAATTGGTTAGCACTGTCTTGACTAATGTTTGCCGAGCATTGTGTGGAACATAATCTAAATCGCAAGTTGGGTCGGGATTGTCGAGATTACGAGTCGGGTGTAGTACTCCAGAACGCATACTCATTATACATGCGATTGCCTCTAATGCCCCCGAGGCGCCGAGCGGATGTCCAAGCATGCTCTTAGTGGCGGAAATAGGTAGGCTATATGCTTGATGGCCAAAGATAGTTTTGATTGCGAGTGTCTCAAGTGGATCGTTGGTCTGGGTACTAGTGCCGTGTGCGTTGATGTAGTCAATGTCTTCTGTGTTTACGCGTGCGTTTTGAAGTGCCCAGCGGATTGCGCGAACAGCCCCGTCCGCCTGTGGGTTGGGTTGAGTGATGTGGTAGGCATCGGCTGAGGCAGCGTGGCCTATTACCTCTGCTAAGATCTCTACCCCACGCTTTTGGGCGTGCTCTAGATTTTCTAGTACAAGAACGCCGCACCCCTCGGAGAAAACGAATCCTGATCGGTCGCGATCAAAAGGACGGGAGGCTTTCTCTGGGGAGTCATTAAAGGTGGTGGATAGTGCTCCCATACCAGAGAAGCCAGCTATACAGAAATCTCTGATCAGTGCTTCTACGCCACCAGTTACCATTACGTCTGCTGAGCCACGGCGGATGATTTCACTAGCTTCGCCAATGGCCTGGCTACCGGTGGCACAGGCGGTGGCGATGGTGAGTAATGGGCCTAGAGCCTGCAAGTCGCAGCTTACATGGTGTGAGGGCATGTTTGGTATACTGGACGGAAGGGCAAATGGGTTGCCACGTGGGTTACCATTTTTTCGAAATTGTTGAGTGCCCTCGTCAGCTTTTTCCCAACCTCCCATAGCAGTTCCAATGAGAACTCCGATACGCTCAGCGTTTAATCCTGAAGATGACAGCTCGGATTGAAGGGCAGCCTCTCGGGCAGCAGCAACGGCCATCTGTGAGCACCGCGCCATTCGACGTGCCTCTTTCGGTGTAAGGTGTTTGCTGGGGTCAAAATCACTGGCTTCTCCAGCAATTTTACAGTCATAAGGGCTGGCATCGAATTGGGTGATTGGACCAATACCATTGCGACAATTGACTAGTCCGTCCCATAGGCTAGCCACGTTAACTCCTAAAGGGCTGATTGCTCCCATACCTGTGACCACAATGCGTCGGCCATTGGATGAGTCCATTAGTTTATTCGTTTGGGTTTTCCCTAGTTCCCAATTGCTTGGTTATTCGGGCCTGCATTTTAGGTAGCATATTCTGCCGTATTGCTTTACGGGCCGCGCCTATGGCGCTTCGGATACCATGGGCATTGGAACGCCCATGGGCCACTATTACCACACCATTTAAGCCTAATAACGGGGCGCCTCCATGTTCATTTGGGTCTAGTGGCCGGAGTGTGGACCGGATAGCTGTTTTAGCCAAACTACCGCCCAGAGTGGCTCTTAATGTAGAACGCATAGCATGCCTTAGCATTTCTTTTACCATACCTGCCGTGGCTTCAGTGGTCTTCAAGGCGACGTTACCAGTAAAACCGTCTGTTACTACCACATCCGCGGCTCCGCTGAGCATTTCCTTGGCTTCTATGTTACCTATAAAATTTAGTTCGGTATTTTGGATTAATATGGCGTGCGCATCTTTGACAAGTTGATTGCCTTTACTTTGCTCTTCGCCATTGGATAGCAGCGCCACGCGTGGAGAACGAATTCCGAGTACTGTCTGTGCATACACTGTGCCCATTACTGCGAATTGTTGTAGATACTCGGGTTTACAGTCGCTATTCGCGCCTACATCGAGGAAGACACATGATCCTGTGGGTATAGGTAACAGGACGGTTAGTGCAGGACGGCGAGCATTTTGTAATCGGCCAAGGATGAACAATCCATTGGCGAGTATTGCGCCAGTGTTTCCGGCGGATACGAATGCATCTACCTTGCCATCGCGTAGGAGTTGTATGCCGCATGCTATAGTATTGTGGGCCTTGGAGCGCGACGAAAAAGCGGGCGACGCAGCCATTTCTACGCGGTCGGGGGCATGGACTATACGGATGAGGTTTCCGGTGTTGCGATTATTGAGCTGGGATAGTGCTGGTTCCAATAAGGCCCTGTCGCCAGTGATCAGAATTTGGCATCCGAATTCAGTAGTGGCCTGAGTGGCACCTTGTAATTCTGGGAACGGGTACTCGTCGCTGCCCATACCGTCGAGTGCAATTCGTAATATATTATTTGGGGTCATGATAAATCAGATTTTACTATTCGTGCTTAAAAAAGATGATCGGTAGGGATTATGTCTGTTAATTGTCTATTTGTTACGCTACCTTGGTATTAAACCCCGATGTAGGCCTTTAGGTGCGCTTGGGTCCGAAGTTGCGTTGACAGTGAGTTTGGCGATGCTATAATTATTCAAATTCGCGCTCGTGGCGGAATTGGCAGACGCGCCAGGTTGAGGGCCTGGTGACCGTAAAGGTCGTGTGAGTTCAAATCTCACCGAGCGCATGCACGCGATAGATTTGAGCGTCATTAATGAGCGAGTTTTGCTTTGCAGCGGTTGCCACCATCCTCGGAATGACAGTAATCAATGACTGAGATAACAGAAAGCAGGCTGATATCAGGAGTGCATCATGTTCGATTCGAAACCTTTACTGACGACCGTGGGGTTTTTAGGGAGACATTTAGGATGGAGTGGTTCCCGTATGTGGATTGGAGTTGTATGCAAAGTAATCGCTCTGATTCGGAAGCGAACGTACTGCGGGGCTTACATTTTCACCACCACCAGTTTGATTATTGGCTCAACCCGCGCGGTAAAATACGGGTTGCGTTATGTGATTTGCGGTCTTCCTCGGGCACGTTTAAGTCTGTAGAAATCGTTCAGATGAGTGCGGATAGCATGCGTGGGCTGTTGATTCCCCCGGGAGTTGCGCACGGTTTTTTTGCGTTGACTGAGGCTACGGTTACTTATCTCGTGAGCAAATATTATGATGGAACGGATGAACATGGCGTTGCTTGGGATGATCCAGAATTAGGTGTGCCGTGGGGCGTAGACGATCCGTTGGTCTCTACGCGTGATGTGGACAATAAACGTTACCGAGATCTTGAGCATGACTTGCGTCCGAGGTAGGCTTGGGTTTCATGGTGTGATAGGGTTCACGAAATAGTATACAGCCTTGCTGACATCTGCTAGTAAAAGTGAGTTCTCATCCCAATAAGTGTAATCCGGCGACCACAGGTAATAGACTAGCACATAATCTCCTCCGGGACTGTAAATCACCCCGGCGTCTCCGATAGGCTCCCCGTCGCCCCAGCCATGCTTGTGGGCCACTCTGGTGCCTTCTGGCACTCCGGCTTCTAACAGAACTCCGATACGGTTGTTGGATAGCCAGTCTAGCATGTCGGCACATTCATTAGGGGTGAACTGTAACTCGAATATGTCTGTTAGCAAACCGCTCCTGTTTTGTGCACATAGGTAAATGCCTTGAAGTAATCTACCAATGTCCGCGACTGTAGTCTGCATGTACGGATCGGGACGCGTGTTTATGTCCTTTCTGGTATTGGCAGGTGTATGGCGAAAACCTGGCGGGTCTTCAGTGTCATATAGGCCACCTATAAAAGTACTGTGCATGCCAAGCAGCTCGTAGCTTTGATTTAGCCGTTGTATTCCGCGTGAAGAGTCTAGATCTCCTATCCAATTGATGAGGATGTTGCTGGTCCAATTTGAGCTTTCGGTGACTGCTTTAGATACTAGATCCAATTCATACGGAAGCGCGTTTTCAGTAACTTGACGGTAAAATTCTGCTAAGAGTGTTATTTTTATTATGCTCATACCCGAAAATGCGATGCCAGGTCCTGTGGGTAATGCTTCGGCGTGCATCCAGTTTCGGTGTAATACTGTGTTGGTGTTAAGGTGAACAAAATACATGCTGAGCAGGCCGTCAAAGTTGCGGAGCTTGATGTAGTTGTGCAACTGTGTGTCGAGGATTGAAATATCTGGCTCTGGTGAAGCCTGGCTGGCTGGTACTAGGGTTGCGCTTCGTTTATTAGGCCGGAAAAGTGCGGCTTCCACGACTGGAATAGAGTCTTCCACGTTTAATATCCAGCCGGGTGGGCTTACAACTGTCACCAATCGTTCCGGATCCGCCCATGGCGAGAATGGGGGCCTATCGTATCGTTGAGAGACATTCTCGAGGAAGGCACGTAATTTGTGCTGGGAATAAGTTGCTTTAAGAGGAATATTCTGATGTGATTGTGATGAAGTGCGGCTGTTTAGTGTGTTCCAGAACCGTATTGGCAAGGTGGGAAGGTTCAGCTGCTGGAGCATCGCTTTCCCATTTACTGTAAAATCGACGTCCTTGGGGTCGATCTGGAAGGTGCTTTCGGCGTAGTGGAGAGTTACAGGGGTGGAGTAGAGAGCCTCGATGTAGGAGATGGCGTGGGTACTATGTAATTTGGCGACCGGTATCTGTGCGAAGCTGACACCTGAGGGTAGGGGAGAGCCGACTGTCGCAAAGATGAAATAGTTAAATGCGGTGACTGCAGTAGCAGAGACAAAAAAGAAAATAGATATTCTTGCGGCTGCGAGACCTTTACGACGACGATTACCTAAGCGAAGATCGTGTTTCATACTGGTGGTGGATATTGGGTTCCAATAAATAAGGTATGCTATTTTACCAGTAGAAAATTCGTGTGTGGCCAACTTGACGAAATATGGCGGCAAGGTTACAATCCTGCGGCTGCACGCGTTGGAACTACTCTAATGTATATGTGCAGATCCGTGTAGTAATTTTTGCTTGAGTGTAAAAAGGAGATAGTGCATAAAAGATGCTACGTATACGTTTGCGCCGGCAGGGTGCGAGGAAGCAACCCACTTATAGAATTGTAGTAGCTGACCAGAGGCATGCTCGTGATGGGAGGTTTGTCGAAGTAATAGGTCATTACAATCCTAGAACCGAACCAGCGGTGGCACACGTTGATGAGGAACGTGCTTTTCATTGGCTAGGGAACGGGGCAAGTCCATCAGAGGCGGTTGCGCGTATATTCTCTTGGACAGGAACTCAAGAACGTTTTTTGCGACTAAAGGGGGGCGAGGAAGTCTCAAAATTGTTGGCTGAGGCATCTAAGGCAGCTTCTGAGCGGCCTGCTCCCAGGCAAACGAGGCGCGACGCTCCCAAGGTGGCGGCGAAGTCAAAAACAGTCTCAGACGAATCCTTAGATGAAGATAAGGAAATTGTTGTTGGCGATGATGGCCAGCAATCTAATTCTAATAATGAAAATGATGAAACAGAGTTGAATGGTTCCAAAGCGGACAGTGATCCTAATGAGACAGAGGAGGTAAAGGCCGGCGTGTCGGCAGAAGATGTTTCTGATGTGAGTGTCGCTGCGGATTTGGAAAAAGAAGGTGGAGAAGGCACTGACTCAAAAACCGAAAGTGTAAAGAAGGATAGTGAACACTAGTTATTATGGGTAGTAAGATGAAGGAACTTGTAGAGTTCATTGTTCATTCCATTGTTTCTCAACCTGAGGAAGTGGAGGTGCAACTTGAGGAAACTAGCAAGAAAGTGCAATTGTGGTTAAAGGTGGCACCAGATGACGTAGGTAAGGTCATTGGGCGTCGTGGCCGGATAGTAAATTCCATTAGGTCACTTGTAAGAGTTTTAGGTACTCACCATAGCGTTCGTGTGGAATTGAGTATTGACTGAATTGGATGTAGGAAGAAAAGAGAGGCCAGCAGGCATCAAGCGGCTCAGAAGCAATTTTGCTTCTGAGCCGAGTTTTTTATTGGTAGGGCATGTAGCGCGTGCGCATGGTGTGCGAGGTGAGGTTTGGGTCAAGATAAATCCCGGTCGGGAGGGACATCTCTTGCAGAGTCCGCAGGAGGTCTTTATAGGCGACAAACATAAGGTCTGTGGACTGCAATCAATCCGAAAACATCGTAACGGGATGTTGCTTATGGTAGATTGTTGCAGCGACCGGAACGAGGCTGAATCTCTTCGTGGACAGAAAATTTGGGTGGCAGGTGACTCGAGCGATGAACTGGGTATCAACGAGTATTACGTAGAAGACTTAGTTGGGATGCAAGTGAATGACGAGGATGGTGAGAATGTGGGCAAATTGGTTGAGGTACTGCCAACGGGAGCGAATGATGTGTACCGCGTGGTTGGGAGTGGAGCGGAGCTTTTGTTGCCGGCAATAGATAGCGTGATTAGATCTGTTGATGTGAGTAAGGATGAAATGGTGGTGCGATTGAGTCCCGGTATACGTGGTTGAGAGCGTGTATTGGCTTTGCGTTCACATCGCAGAGTTCGTGTGAAACATCATTGAGAATGCGGAAGATTTTGTTGAGTGTGTATTCAAAAAAATGAATGCGAGTCCTATATGGATACAGTAAAATTAGGCAATTTGAGAGGGGATTATGTTTCAATGCGAACAAGCGTCATGCGTGACACAGGTTTTCGACTGGTAAATAGGTTGGTTTAGTGAATCGGAGACTCGAATAGGATGGCTTTACCTTTTTATGCGTTACTGATGGCGGGTGGCTCTGGTACGAGACTCTGGCCGCTTTCACGACGAGTGCATCCGAAGCAGCTTTTGAAGTTGCAGGGTGATCGGAGTTTGTATCGCCTCGCAGTTGATCGACTTCAGCCTCTTTTTTCACCGGAACATATACTAGTAATAACTGCTAAGGATATGGCAGATGGTTTGAAGGTTCAGAGCCCAGAGATTCCAGAGAGAAATTTTATTGTGGAGCCGGAAGGGCGGGGAACTGCTCCAGTGATTGGTTTGGGTGCGTTATGTGCAGAAAGTCTAGCGGGTAGCGAAGCTATAATTGCGTGTTTGACTGCAGATCATTTAATTGCTAACGTCGAGAAATTTGGGGACGCCCTAAGTGCTTCAAGGAAAGTAGCTGATGAGGGAGGCATAGTAACTTTGGGGATTGAGCCTACATACCCAGCTACTGGATACGGTTATATAGAGAGAGGAGAATGGCACTCCGAGGTTGACGGTTTTTCGGTTTTTAATAGCGTGGAATTTAAGGAAAAGCCAGACGAGGATGGAGCTGCACTTATGTCGACAGATGGACGCCATTATTGGAACTCAGGGATGTTTATCTGGCGGACAGATACGGTGCGGAGTCAATTTGAGAAGCAATTGCCAGAGACCATTCGGTGTTTACGAGAGCTTAATGCGGATTGGGGAACACACAACGAGGGAGAGACATTGGCACGCTTATGGCCGAAAATCCCGAAAGGCAGTATAGACTATGCCGTCATGGAAGGGGCAAAAGATTTGCTGGTTATTCCAGTGGATATTGGCTGGAGCGATGTAGGAAACTGGGGGTCTGTATATGAGGCTTTGAGGTCTGACTTAGATTCTAACGTGGTCTTGACAGGTGAACATCAAGCCATAGATACTGCTCGTACATTAATACAGAGTGACCGAATTGTGGCGACTGTTGGAATTAAGGATTTGATTGTGGTGGATACTCCAGATGTGCTATTAGTGTGTGCAGCGGATCGCGCGGAACAGGTGCGCGATATTGTAAAATCTCTCGAGGAAATGGGTCGTACCTCGTTATTGTGATTGGATGATGGAGCGATAGTGGAAAATAGGCAAGCTTTTTGTTTTAAGTGTAAGCAGAAACGTGTAATTGAGCAGGCTACTCCGACTTTTACTAAGACTGCGCAGCCTGCAACGCGCGGTGTGTGTGGAATGTGCGGTACCGCCATGTTCTTGATGGGTCGGACACCAGACCATGAGGGCTTGCAGCCTCCGGTGGTGAAACCGTCGACTAAGCGAAAGAGACGGGGAAATGTGAGGCGAAGAGGCAAACTTGTTATTGTCGAATCTCCTGCGAAGGCCCGTACTATCAAAAGGTTTCTGGGTAATGGTTACACCCTTAAGGCATCGATGGGACACGTGCGCGACCTTTTGAAGTCTCGACTTTCAGTAGATGTGGAAAATGGATTTGCTCCTGAATATCGCGTGCCGAACGAGAAGCGTAAGTTGGTGAAGGAGCTCATCAAAGACGTGGACAGGGCAGAGGCGGTATATGTAGCAACTGACCAAGATCGAGAGGGAGAGGCAATAGCCTGGCATTTGAAGGAATCCTTGGAGATCGACCCGGTTCGGCTCCACCGAGTTACATTTCATGAGATTACGCGCGATGCTATTGAACACGCGTTTGCGGCGCCAAGAGAGATGAACATGAAACTTGTAGATGCGCAGCAGGCGCGGCGTGTATTAGACAGATTGGTGGGGTATTCTATCAGTCCTCTTCTCTGGCGTAAGGTGGCGGGCCGGCTTACCGCGGGTCGCGTCCAGTCAGTGGCGGTACGCCTGATTGTTGAGCGTGAACGGGAGATTGAGGCACATGTACCGGAGGAGTACTGGCGCATTAAGGCGAAGTTGAAACGCGCAGGAGATGATGATGGGGATTCAGATTTCGTAGCGAAGTTACGAACTCTAGATGGACGTACTGTAGGTCGGGAAAAGGAGCATAAACTGAGTGGTGAGGCGGATGTACTGCCGTTAGTGCGTGATCTCGAGAATGCGGCTTGGAGGGTGGGAGAGGTCAAGCGAGGAGAGAGGCGGCGCAGACCATTCGCTCCATATCGAACAAGTACGTTACAGCAGGATGCTTCGCGGAGGATTGGATTTACGGCAGGTCGAACGATGGCGCTAGCGCAGCAGTTGTACGAGGGCTTGGAAATTGATGGAAACGAGGTTGATGGGTTAATTACATATATGCGTACGGATAGTGTAAATGTTTCGGCGCAGGCGCAAAAACAGGCACGACGGTTTATTCGAGATGAGTATGGAGATGAATATTTGCCTGGGAAACCACCTAGATATAGTGGGGCCAGGGGCGCGCAAGAGGCACATGAGGCAATTCGCCCAACGGATGTAACTAGAACACCGGCGCTATTGAAAAAATCACTCAGGCGGGATCAATATAGGCTATACAAATTAATTTGGCAGCGTTTTCTAGCCAGTCAGATGGCACCAGCGATATACGACACTTTGCGGGTGGATGTGGTGGTGCGAGGAGAGTTACATAACTACGTGTTTCGTGCAACTGGGGTGTCAGTACGCTTTGCTGGATTCTTACATGTTTACGAGCTGCTTAGGACGTCAAATGGTAAAAAGGAGGAGGAGATTGCTGAAATTCCGGTGCTAGACGAGGATGAAAGTCTAGCTTTAAGGAAGTTATTACCACAACAAAGTTTTACCAAACCGGTGCCACGCTACACGGAGGCGACGCTTGTTAAGGCGTTGGAAGAACATGGTGTTGGGCGTCCGTCGACTTATGCACCTACACTTGGGACTATAGTAAATCGTGGCTATGTGATTCGTGAGGATAAACGGATGTTCCCCACAGAGATTGGAATCACCGTAAATGATTTGCTAGTGGAATATTTTGCGGATGTATTGGATGTGGGCTTTACCGCTCGCATGGAGAATGAGCTAGATCAAATCGCTGCGGGCGAAAGTGATTGGGTGCCAGTGTTGAGCGAGTTCTGGTCACGGTTTTCGGAAGACTTGGAGAAGGCGAAGACGGATATGCCAGAAGTTGAAAGAAAAGTTGAATTATTGGGGCGAGATTGCCCTTTGTGTGAGGAACCGTTACTGGTGCGTGTAGGTCGATTTGGTAAATTTGTTGGGTGTTCTGGGTACCCGGAGTGCAGGCATACAGAACAATTACTTGAGGGGCTTGATGTTTCTTGTCTGGAATGCGGTAGCGAGTTAGTCAAATGTCGGACGAAGAAAGGACGAATGTTTTTCGGTTGTTCTGGTTATCCGAAATGTGATTGGAAATCCTGGTCGCGTCCTCTTGGTTTTGTGTGTCGGCAATGTGAAAGCATGTTGGTTGCCAAAGGGAAAGAAAAGGCAACGTGCGTCACGTGCGGGTCGGTATGGGGAGTGGATGAACTGGTTTCGTCGGCAAATGTAGAATCCAGGGGCGTTGGCACCGAAGTTGCATCCCAGAAGGAGGAGGCATGAGTTGACCATACCTCTGAATAAGGGTTTCGGATAGTGCATAATTATGAAACAACCGGGAAGCCTGGTTAGCATATATACATTAGTGATACGGATTTTGGGAGAGCGCCCTGGTACGGTACTGGGCGTTTTTTTTCTGACTGGAATGTTAGTGGGTTGGATGGCGTTTGGTTGGTGGCTGTTTCCAGTCAAGTGGAAGGATGCAGGGCTATCTGAGTTGCATCAGGATTTTCAGAGAGAGTGGGTACAAATGACGTCGGATTCCTTTATCCTAACTACCGATGTGGACTTGGCGCGGGCGCGATTGGGGTGGCTCGGCCAGCAGGCGATTAGTATCGTTGAGGAGGCGCGGTCAGGAGCTGAAGGAGCGGAGCAGCTACGTATATCTCAGATGCAGATGGCTATCGGGGAGCAGAGAGATAGCCTCGAATTATTGACTGCGGACAGCATCGCAAAGGATATTCCGGTAGAGGAAGCAATTGAGGTAGATGGTGAAGGGAAAATGAACCTGGGGGCAGGTGCGACATTACCAGCTGTCCTAGGTGGGTTGGTTGTTGTAATCGTGATGGCGTTGGGTGGATTCCTCTTGGTGCGGTATGTTGGGTCTCAATCGACGTCAAGGAAACCCAGTCTCTCGCCTGAAGAAGGAGTGGTGGAAAACGGTTTGGCAGGGGCAGAACAGGGGAATCTTGTAGGGTTGATAAAAGAGGAACAGCAGACTGAGGGTGGTGATCCTGTGGCACGTTTCATGACTACCTATTTGCTGGGCGATGACCTGTATGATGACTCATTTAGCATAGACGACGCAAATGGGGATTTCCTTGGTGAATGCGGAATGGGCGTGAGTGATACAGTTGGAGTGGGGGACCCCAAGAAGGTCTGCGCCTTTGAGATTTGGCTGTTCGATAAGAATGATGTGCGTACTGTCACTAAGGTTCTGATGAGTGAAGATGCATTTGGTGACGATGAAAAGCGTGTTGCACTTGAGCCTAAGGGAGAGACAATGAAGGCGCAGGCGGATAGCGAAATCATACTAGACACAGCTTCTCTGCATGTCATGGCGCGTGTTGTGGACATGCAATATGGTACTGCAGCCTTACCGGAGAATTCCTTTTTTCACCAGCTGACGATTGAACTAACAGCGTGGAAAAAGGACTGAAGCGAATTTGTTGAATTTTTGATTAGTTGATGTCTGTGATTTCGTAAGAAAAATCTCCCGCAGGTGTGTGGGCAGTGGTGCGTTCTCCAATTCGTTTGCCTAAAAGAGCTTTACCAAGTGGCGACTCATGAGATATACGGCCGCTGCTAGGATCAGCTTCAGCGGGGCCAACTAAAGTGTACGTTTCTGGAGGGCTGTCTCCCTCGGCGATAGTTACCGTGGCTCCAATTAATACTTCCTCGTTGTTGGTCTGTGTA
>Ga0310344_10002594_pt1 | contig 13572 bp, 12 predicted proteins | sample HC15DNA20200_MG_FD_203801 | JGI IMG/M metagenome (GOLD analysis project Ga0310344, IMG submission 203801) | Marine microbial communities from station ALOHA, North Pacific Subtropical Gyre - HC15-DNA-20-200_MG | ecosystem: Environmental > Aquatic > Marine > Oceanic | place: Pacific Ocean: North... | reverse complement strand
CTGTCGCCGGAAGGTGCCGCCGTGCAGCCCAGACCGGCTAGGAGCCCTAGGACCGTCAACAATCCGGCCGTTCGTGGTGTCCGCATGGGCCGGATTATAGCTGTGGGTTTTGTGCGGTATCCTGAGGACTACTAGCGTTGAGGAGCCGCGCGATGACAGATCCCCAGGACTCGATCCCCCTGAGCCGGTCGGCTCGCCGAGGGACGCTGTTCGCCTGGCTGGTGGCCCTGGCTGGCGCCGCCACGGCAGGCTGCAGTGTAGATTTTACGCCGTCGACGCGGGCGATCGCCGAAGAGCCTGAGGCTCCGGCCCAGCAGGTCTCCGGCGACAAGGGCCGGCCGGGCGCGGCGCAGCTCTCGGACATACCGCCGCCCTACGCAGATCTTCGCGGGGACGAGCAGGCGCGGATCAACCTCTTCGAGAACACGAGCCCGTCGGTGGTCTACATCTCCACGGTCACGCGTCGCACCGACTTCTTTGGCCGCGGCGTCAATGTGCCTCAAGGAAGCGGCACCGGATTCGTGTGGGACGACGAAGGGCACATAGTGACCAACTACCACGTGCTCCAAGGCGCCTCGTCGGCCCGAGTCGTGATGCACGATCAGACGAGTCACATGGCCCTATGGGTAGGCGGATCGCCCCGGCACGACCTGGCCGTGTTGAAAATCGACACGCCCGCAGACACCTTGAGCCAGGTCACGATCGGTGACAGCGACCGGCTGCGTGTCGGGCAGAGCGTCTACGCCATCGGCAACCCCTTTGGTCTGAACGCGACGCTCACCACCGGGATCGTGTCGGCTCTGAACCGGCAGATTCCCGGGCTGACTAGTGGCGACATCATTGAGAACGTGATCCAGATCGACGCGGCGATCAACCCGGGCAACTCAGGCGGGCCGTTGCTCGACAGCCAGGGCCGACTCATCGGTGTGAACAGCCAAATCGCCAGCCCGTCCGGGGCGTCGGCCGGTGTCGGATTCGCGGTACCCGTCAACACAGTCGAACGGGTAGTCCCCCAGCTGATCGCCAACGGTGAGTACACGCCCGCGCAGCTCGGTATCAGCGCCGCCTCGGCCCGCCTCAACCAGCTGGTGGCCCAGCGGCTCGGCGTTTCAGGGGTGCTGATTGCCCAGATCGTCCCTGGATCTGGCGCCGACCTGGCCGGACTCCAGGGCACCGACCCCAATGCCGATCAACTCGGCGACATCATCGTCGAGGTGGATGGTGACACCGTCTCGACGCTCAGCGACCTCCGCATCGCGCTCGATCGGTATGAGCCTGGCGACGAGGTCGACGTGTCGCTCTATCGGGACGGCGACGTCGGACGGATGGAAACCGTCCGCGTCCGTCTGATGTAGTAAATCCAGACGACCTCGCAGGCTGCAAACGAAGTAGACGCCATAACCTCAAGAAGTTCGGCCGTAGTGGCGACGTTGTGATTGACTAGCGCCCGGCCGTCTTCAACTGATGCCAGGCGCTCAGCCCCGGGTCCCGAAGGACGCCGAAAATCCGTTCGTGGTCGGCCCATACCCGGGTGGCTGTGACGTCGACACCGGCAAAATCGCAGTAGACAAGCGCGAACGCCACCGCGTACTGCGCGGGGAGCCGATCATCACCCACCTCGTCGGCGATCTCGTCGTAGACTGGGTCCGCCTCGGCGATCCAGACGGCAGCCTGCTCGAGGCCCTGAGCCCTGGGTATGTAGAGCAGCGGCGAGTCGGCAACCCGATACGTGCCAACCTGCATGGCATACATCAGTGCGCTCAGCTGCGGATTCTGTCCCGGGGGCACCGGCACCAGCGTCTCGTCGGCGCCGGACGGCGGTAGATCGCGCTGACGCCCCACCGTGCGCAGCTGCCAGGCGAGCGGCTCGTCGTCGAATAACCGCACCCAGCCATCGCGGCGAGCCACCATGTCCCGGCGGCCCTCGGGGGCGACGAACGACATCCCGACCGGCGAGGTCACGACCAAACGCGCACCACTCAGATTCCGGACGTTGATAGTGACGCTGGACGCGTCGCGGCCGCGCACCTCGGCTTCAACCAGCCCCCGGGCCATGGCATCGAACAGATCGACGCTCTGTACACGCGCACCGGGCACGGTGGCATCGTCGGCCCCTGTCAGGATGAACAGATGCTGGCCAGGCAAGAACTCGTGCAGGTCGACCAGGGCAAAGCCGGCGGGCAGCCACTCGGCCAGCACCTGCCGGACCGACATCGCGTGGTCCGCCTTAAGGTGGTCGCCGGTCCCATCCTCGACCCGATATTCGAGCAGCGCCACCCGACCGCCCGGAGCGAGCGAGGCGAGCATCCCGGCGAGCATCGCCTCGTAGTCCGACATCTCGTGGTAAACGTCGGCTAGGATGATCCAGTCCACATCGCCCGCGGGCAGATTCGGGTCGGCCGGCGTGCCCAGCACCGGCACGACTCCGTCTACACCCTCCTGGGCGGCGAGGTCCCGCATGATGTCCAGCATCTCGGGCTGGATGTCGACGCAGTAAACACGTCCAGCCGGCGCCACGTGCGGCGCTATCCGCCGGGCGTAATAGCCCGATCCGCACCCAATGTCGGCGACCACGTCGCCCGGCTCGAGGCTCATCGTCTCGAGCACTTCGTCGGGGCGCTCCTCGGCCACCCGCTCCGCCCGCTCGAGCCACTGTGCGCCGCGAAAACTCATGAAATCGGCTGGCACCCGATGGCTCTCGGTCCGATCGGGCTCGCTCACCTGAGCCTGAGTCAGCACGGGAGTCAAGAGCCCGCAGACGAGCGACAGTACGATCCAGCCCCACAGGGTCCTGGTGTCGATCATGGTGGTGATATCCTCCGCTGGTCCCTCCAGCATAACCTCACCACCGTCTGATACGCTGCCCGGAGGATGGGGAGCGAAACTCCGTCGGCCGCGCGCGAGCGATTTCTCACCATGATCTCTGCACCCTTGGATCCAGCCGCGCTCTACCACAACCGCCTTGCGGAACGGCAGGCGGAGGCTCGCGCCCTCGACGCACAGGCGGATCGGATAGGCACCGGACGGCTGGTGACGTTCCTGAGCGGAGTGGCCCTGGGCTGGATCACCATCGGACCGGAGTGGCTGTCGCCGGGGTGGCTCGTGGCGCCTGCGGCAGTGTTTGTCGGTCTGGTGGTTGCCCACGACCGAGTCCTGCTCTCACGAGACCGGGTACGGCGGGCCGTGTCGTGGTACGAGCGGGGACTCGCCCGAATCGACGACAGCTGGCCGGGGCAGGGCCCCGGCGGGGACCACTTCGCCGACCAAGACCACCTGTACGCCCAAGATCTCGACCTATTCGGTGACGGTTCGCTCTTCCAGCTGCTCTGCACCGCTCAAACCCAGGGCGGCGAACAAACCCTAGCCGACTGGCTCACCTGCCCGGCTGGGGTCGACGAAGTGCGGCTCAGACAGGAGGCGGCCATCGAGCTCCAACCGAACGCGCTTCTCCGCGAACGGCTCGCGACCGCCGGGGCAGCGGCTCGAGAGACAGTCCATCCCGCCACGCTCAAGGCCTGGGCCGTGGCGCCCCAAGCGGTCTCCGGCCTGTGGACACGCCTACTGGCGGTAGGTATCTCCCTGCTGGTGCCAGCGACCATCTTTGCCTGGAACGAAGGCGCACCGGTGCTGGCGCCCATCGCCGCCTTGCTCACCCTGGGGGTGTTCGCCAGGCGGTGGGCGGGAGTGACCACCAGGATCATGGCAGGCGCGAGCGCCCCGGCGGCGGAGCTGACCGTGCTGAGCGACGTGAGCACCGTAATCCGCACAGAAAGCTACGAGGCCGCCCGCCTCCAGGCGCTTGCCCATGGCCTTGAGACCGCGGACGGGGATGTGGGCGAAGCGGCCCGGAGCCTACGAAAGCTCGTGGAACTCCACGACTGGCAACGCAACATCCTGTTCGCACCGCTGGCGGCGCTCCTGTGCTGGCAGCTGCATCTGGCCTATGCGGTCGAGGCCTGGCGCGCCCGACATGGCGGCCAGGTCGCCGGCTGGCTCGGACACCTAGGCGAAATGGAAGCACTGGCCGCGCTAGGGACCTACGCCTTCGAGCACCCGGACGACCCGTTTCCCGAGGTGGCGGAAACAGACGGGGTGCCGCACTACGAGGCTACAGCACTCACCCACCCGCTGCTCCCCTCGACAGCCGCGGTGGCCAACGACGTTAGCCTGGGCGCTGCGCCACGGGTTCTGATCGTGAGCGGGTCGAACATGTCCGGGAAGACGACGTTCCTCCGCAGCATCGGGGTCAGCGTGGTAATGGCCCTAATGGGAGCACCGGTCCGCGCCCGGCACCTCCGTGTCTCACCACTCGCGATCGGCGCAACGCTCAGGATCGAGGACTCCTTGCAGGCGGGCCGCTCTCGGTTCTATACCGAGGTGCTGCGCCTCGGGCAGGTTGTAGCCCAGGCCCGTTCGGAGCCAACTCTCTTCCTATTCGACGAGCTGCTCCACGGCACCAACTCGCACGACCGAACAGAGGGCGCCCGCGGACTGCTCGACTCGCTCCTAAGGCGCGACACCATCGGCCTGGTTACCACCCATGACCTGGCACTAGCCGAGATCGGTAACCAGCTCGCTCCGGCAGCGAGCAACGTGCACTTCGATGACCTACTGGTGGACCTGGAAATGCGGTTCGACTATCGGCTCAAACCGGGACCGGTCACGCAGAGCAACGCCCTCGCCATCATGCGCGCCGTCGGCCTCGACATCCCGATAGCGGAACCGCCTGACCCGGGGGCATGATAGGGCGTGACGATGGGCAGGCGACAAGGAGAGACAGGCGCCGGACCCATGCTGGCCGCCCTCGTGCTCGCCACCGCGACGCTCGTACTTCCACCCATCGTCTCGGCGCAGCCCACCCTCGACCTGGTCCTCTCCCGGACCACGGCCTATGTCAAGCGGTTCGTCGAGCAGCTCTCCACGGTCGTGATGGAAGAAGACTACCGCCAGAGCTTCTTCTCAGGGGGGCGCAGTAACCCTGCACGCTTGCGGCTGGTGTCCGAGTTCCTGCTGCTGCGGCTCGACGACGCGGCGTGGGTCGGGTTCCGCGACGTCTACGAGGTGAACGGCCGGCGCGTTCGTGACCGGCAAGACCGTTTGGTGTCGCTCTTCGCGGGTAACACCGCCCAGGCGCTGGAACAGGCGCGACGCATCTCTGAAGAGAGCGCCCGCTACAACATCGGGTCGACCAGCCGAACGATGAACGTGCCAACTTACGCCCTTTATTTCCTCCACCCGGCCAACATCACCCGGTTCGAGTTCGAGGCCGACGGTGAGAACTGTGCAGACCAGCGCGGGGCGTGGCGGATCCGGTTCAAAGAGGTACAGTTCCCGACCTTAACCCGCGGCCTGCAGGGTATCGACCTACCCGCAGACGGGCACATCTGCGTGGACCCGGCTACGGGTCGCATCCTGAAGACCGCGCTAGCGCTGCACCACCCGGGGCTAGGCACACGCCCGGCCACCGAAGCCAGCGCCACGGTCCGGTTTGGCGCGGCCTCGGACCTCGAGCTCTGGGTCCCTGTGGAAATGCGCGAGAGCTACTGGGAAGCGGGCAGCCGGCGCCGCACCAACAGTACCGCCACCTACCGTGACTTCCGTCAATTCCAGACCGGAGGGCGCTTAGTCGACGTCCAGGAAAACCCCGAAACGCCCGCCAAGCAGACGAATCCACAGTAAGCTACGCTCTCGTCCCGACCTGGACCACACACGACCAAAGAGGAACCCGTGTCTACACCAACCGCGACAATCCCATCGCTGGACTCCACACTGCTCCGCGACCAGTGCTACATCGGTGGCGTCTGGCGGGCCGCCCGGAGCGGCCGCACCTTCGCGGTGACCAATCCGGCCAACGGCGCTCGGGTGGGCGAAGTCCCCGACTGCGAACCAGCTGACGTGGAAACCGCCATCGCCGCCGCGGTCGACGCCTTCGACGACTGGAGACAGCGGCCCGCGGGTGAGCGCGCAGCGTTGCTGGACGGCTGGGCTCGTCTCATGTACACGCATCAAGCGGACCTAGCGCATCTGATGACGCTCGAGCAGGGCAAGCCGCTGGCCGAGTCCAGTGGCGAGGTGGGCTACGCCGCGCAGTTTCTGGAGTGGTTTGCCGAAGAGGGCAAGCGCGCCTATGGTGAGGTAATTCCGGCTCCCCGGCGCGGTCAGCACATCCTGGTGCTGCGGCAGGCGATCGGGGTCACGGCCGCGATCACGCCGTGGAACTTCCCAGCCGCGATGATCACTCGGAAGGCCGGAGCAGCGCTCGCCGCCGGCTGCCCCATGATCGTCAAGCCGGCCGAGGGTACGCCGTTAACGGCGCTGGCGGTTGCTAGTCTGGGCGAAAAGGCCGGGATCCCGGCCGGGGTGTTCTCTGTCGTGACCGGTCTGGACGCCGCCACGATCGGCCGCACCCTGACCGAAAGCGCGGACATCCGAGCGCTGAGCTTCACCGGATCGACTGAGGTGGGCCGCAAGCTCATGGCGCAGTGCGCCACCCACGTCACTAAGCTGTCGCTCGAGCTGGGCGGCAACGCGCCGTTCATCGTCTTCGACGACGCCGACCTCGACGCGGCAGTGGCCGGCGCGATGGCCTCGAAGTTCCGTAACACCGGCCAGACCTGCGTGTGCGCCAACCGTTTCCTCGTGCAGGACGGCGTCCACGACGCCTTCGTGGCCAAGCTCCGCACAGCCATGGAGGAGCTGTTAGTCGGCAACGGTATGGACGAGGGCGTGACCCAAACCGCGCTGATCGACCAGCAGGCGGTAGACAAGGTCACGGCACACGTCGCAGACGCCGTCGCGCAGGGTGCCTCGGTTGAGTTGGGCGGTGCGCCCCACGAACTGGGGGGGACTTACTTTCAGCCAACGCTGCTGACCGGCGTCCAGCCATCCATGCGGTGTGCGCGGGAGGAAACATTCGGCCCGGTGTCGTCGGTCATCCGCTTCGAGACCGAGGCCGACGCCATCCGACTGGCCAACGACACCGAGTACGGTCTGGCAGCGTACTTCTACAGCCGGGACATCGACCGCATCTGGCGCGTGGCCGAACAGATCGAAACCGGAATCGTGGGGGTGAACGAAGGGATCATCTCGACCCCGGTGGCGCCCTTTGGCGGTGTCAAGGCCTCGGGGATCGGCCGGGAAGGTTCACGCCACGGGCTCGACGAGTACACGGAGCTGAAGTATCTCTGTATGAGCCCGACCACATCCGGTTGATCAACCGGGTAAGCGTGATCCGGCTCTCGTCGTCTGAAGCTAGGTAAAGGAGACCAAGAACATGAAACGCGGAGTCTTGTTCGTCGTCGGATTGAGCCTGGTGGCCACGGGCGCCTTTGCCCAGAACCAGGCTGCCATCGATAAGGCGCTGATGGCGGCGCCGAATCGCGCCAAGGAAGGCGCTGGCGTCACCAGCTGGGACGCCAGCGGCAACCGGGTGGTGCTCAAGGAAAGCACCAACGGCATGATCTGCTACGACCGCTCGGACAACCCCGGCACGCGGCCCTTTGCGGTGCAGTGCACCGACCAGGGCAACCTCGACCGGGCCGAGCAGACGCTGAAAGCATATGCGGACGGCGGCGACCGGCAATCAGGCCAGAAGCTGCTAGACGCCATGGAAGAGAACGGCACCAGAATCGCGCCGATCTACGGGTCGCTCTGGCACACCATGAACGGCGACGACGCCGCCAGCGCCGGCACCCATATCACCATCGCCGTGCCCGGAGCCACCGCCGCCGACCTCGGCATCCCAGAAGGCAACAGCGCGACGCTGATGTGGATCATGGACGCTGGCACCTCCACCGCCCACTTGATGCTTCCGGGACGGTAGGGTAACGGAGGCTAGCGGTCGCGCCAGGGCGCACGCAGAGGGACGGCCCGTTCAGCCTCGGGCAGCCTTCAACATCTCGACGAGGGCGGTCCGGACCTCCCGCGGGGTCGACACCTGAACCGGGAACGCCACCCGCACCGGTCGCGGTCCGTCTGGTGTGATCGCCGACATCTCGAACCCGTAGCGATCCACCCCGGTCATGCTTGCCTCGGCGATGCCGCTGGCTCGTGAATAGGTGTTGCAGTAGAGCGGCAGCGTATCAGCATGGTCGTCGTTCATGTGGGCGATGATGCCAGCGGCCGCCGACGCGAGAGGGTCCGGCTCCGCCGCATGCCAGTCAGCCGCCTCGACCCACGACATCCGGCCATAGCCGCCGATATAGCGCACCGACATCACGCGCAGCTTCCAGAACGCGAAGTCACCAAAATCCACGTAATACGCGGCGTTGGGATGGGTGGCGAGAAATGCCTCACGCTCCGCTCCCCGGTCTTCGGCGACCCGGGAGCACGGCCCGAGCAGGGTCACCCGGCCGTTGGCCAGCGGATCCTCCTGCTCCCGTTCGGCCACCAGCAGCGAGGCGCGCTCGTCGCGCTGGAGGTTCCGGGTGTGCTCGGCCATCGTACTCACGAGAAACACCGGGTCGCCGGCGTCGAAGGCCATGGTCACGAACGAACCGTGCGGGTAGCCCTCTGGGTCGGTGGAGAGTGTCGCGAGCGTACCGGTCGTGAGACGGGCCGCTAGCGTCCGTGCCCGCTCGGCATGCGACGGGGTCGGAATGTCGGGATCATAGAGCGGCTCGGCCGAAGCCGGCACAGGGCGCGCGTGGACGGAGTCGTCAGAGGAGGACACCTAGCAGCACCTTTCCTGCCGTGAGCAGCAGCGCCATCAAGAACGTCATCCCGAGCGAGGAGATCTCAAAATCCTCGATGAGCCGGTCAGTCAGCCACAGAAGAAACGTGTTGATCACCAAGCCGAACAGCCCCAGGGTCAGCAGCATGGGGATGAAAGCGATCATCGCGAGCAGCCAGAAGAGCAGGTAATTCAGGAGCCCGTAGACCAGGGCGACCGTGATGGCGGTCCCGAAGGTTTTGACCCGGACTCCGGGCAAAAGCTCGGCCAGCACCCAAAGGAGACCGGACATGACCAGCACGTCGACGAACAGAGTAAACACGATGCGGGCTCCCGGAGGCGAGACGACCGGGCCCGCCCCGAGCGGACCCGGTCATCAGGTATGCGAGTGCGCCGCCGTCCAGGCGGGGCACTAGTTGGCGACCTGGAACGGGATGGTCGCGATCTTGGTGTCCCACCAGACGGTGAGGTTCCCGCCCTGCTGGCTCATATCGGTGAATGTGATGATCAGCTGGTCAGCGCTGACCGGATGCTCACTGATTGTCATCTCGGCCCGTAGGGCGTCCAAGTCCGTCGTGTAGCCGTAACCGCCCCAGACTGTGTTCGGCGTCTCTTCCCGGAAGCTTTGCTTGGCGCCCAGGTTCGAGAAGACGAGCGTCCAGCCGTCAGCCGACAGATCGATGAACATGCTGTACTCACCGGCCGCCAGCGACTTGCCATCGAACACCAGGTCCGCTTCGGTGTTGATCCGGGTGGTAACGTCAGCGCCAACCCGCCAGATGGGCGCACCAGCGTAGATCCGCGTCGCGTAGTCGTCACCCTCGCCGAACATCTGACCGTTGCGCCCACGAAGAATGGGGCGACCATAGGTGATCTCAATCCAGCTGCCACCGCTGTATCGACCCTCATCGTTGAAGCTCCCGCCGACCTGGGTCGAGGCCTGGCCGCGAGGGCTCGCGGGGCGGTTCTGCGCCTCGGCGATGCTCGCCGCCAGAACCACCGCCAACACGCCGAGTCCGATCTTCGTCATCCGCATCCTTTTTCTCCTCATAAGACGAACCGCCTGTTCCAGAAACCGCTATTCTCGCCCTACCGTTTACGACCGGGTCAAAGTGACAGGTCGAGTTTCCATGAGTGGTGTGAAGAAGTCGTTACCCTTGTCGTCGATGACGATAAATGCGGGAAAGTCTTCGACTTCGATCCTCCAGATCGCCTCCATTCCCAACTCCGGATACTCGTGCACTTCGACCTTCTTGATGCTGTGGTCGGCGAGACGGGCCGCCGGGCCACCGATCGACCCGAGATAGAACCCGCCATGACGCCCGCACGCCTCGCGGACGGCGGCCGAACGATTCCCTTTTGCCAGCATCACCATGCTGCCGCCCCGGCTCTGGAACAGATCGACGTACGAATCCATCCGTCCGGCCGTGGTCGGACCAAACGAGCCAGACGGACGCCCTTCGGGGCACTTAGCCGGTCCGGCGTAGTAGATCGGGTGGTCCTTGAAGTACTGCGGCAGATCTTCACCCTGCTCAAGGCGCTCTTTGAGCTTCGCGTGCGCAATGTCGCGCGCCACGATCACCGGCCCACGGAGCGACAGTCGCGTGGCCACCGGGTACTGACTGAGCTCGGCCAGGATCTCCGGCATCGAGCGGTTCAGATCAACACGCACGACCTCACCCTCGAGTTCATCCGGCGTAACTTCGGGCATGAAGCGGGCAGGGTTCTCCTCGAGCTCCTCGAGAAACACCCCGTCGCGCGTGATCTTGGCTATCGCCTGCCGGTCGGCCGAGCAGGACACCCCAAGGCCGACCGGGCACGAGGCTCCATGCCGCGGCAGCCGGATGACCCGCACGTCGTGGGCGAAGTACTTGCCCCCAAACTGGGCACCGATCCCAATATTGCGGCAGATGTCGAAGATCTGCTGCTCGAGCTCGAGATCGCGGAACGCCCGGCCATGTTCGTTCCCACTGGACGGCAGCGAATCCAGGTAGTGGGTGCTAGCCAGCTTGACGGTCTTGAGCGTGAACTCGGCCGAAGGGCCCCCTATGACGAGCGCGAGGTGGTACGGCGGGCACGCAGCGGTACCGATGCTCCGCATCTTCTCCTCGGCAAACGCGAGCAGCGACTTCGGGTTTAACAGCGCCTTGGTTTCCTGATACAAAAACGACTTATTGGCCGAGCCGCCGCCCTTGGCAATGAACAACAGCTCGTACTCGTCGCCCGGCTCCGCATACAGCTCGATCTGCGCCGGAAGGTTTGAGCCGGTGTTCTTCTCGGTGTACATGTCGAGCGGAGCCATCTGCGAATAGCGAAGGTTCCGCTGATCGTAGGCGTCGAATACCCCTTGTGACAACGCCTCGGCATCGTCTCCGGCCGTCACGACGTTCTGCCCTTTGTGTCCGATCACAATCGCGGTACCAGTGTCCTGACAGCCCGGAAGCACCCGCCCCGCCGCGATGTTCGCGTTTCGGAGCAGTTCGAGCGCCACGAACCGGTCATTGGCCGACGATTCAGGGTCGTCGAGAATAGACCGCAACTGGGCCAGGTGCGACGTCCGCAGGAGGTGGGCGATGTCGTCGAACGCCGTGCGGGCCACGAGCCGGAGCACGTCAGGGTCAACCACGAGCAGCTCGCGTCCGTTCATCGAGGTGGTGGATACCCCATCGGTCGTTAGCTGCCGGTACTCGGTCTGGTCCGGTCCAAGTTCGAACAGTGGTTGATAGTGAAAGTCGGCCATGATCACTGCTTTGCGACGTTGCTGATCTGGAGTTGGGTCTCCACCCCAGTGCCGGAGGACGGTCTCTCAGTATAATCTGGTCCGCGTCGCCACCTCCGAACTCCAAGCAGTCATGTCCCTGAACCTCTACGCCCTGGTCGCGCTGACTGCGCTCCTGGGGGAGCTGGCGCTGACGGCGGTTGCCGGACTGCTCAACGTCCGGGCAATCTCCGGCGCGGTTCCGGACGAGTTTCGAGACGTCTTCGACCCGGATACCTATGCCCGGTCGCAGGCCTACACGAAAACCCGGACCCGCCTCGACCTGATGCAATCCGCGACCAGCCTCGCGGTGCTGCTGCCCTTCTGGTTCGCGGGTGGATTCGGCTGGCTGGACGGGCTGGCGCGTTCGGCAGAACTGGGGTCAGTGGCTACGGGCCTGCTCTTCATCGGCGGGCTCACGTTCGGCTCGGCCGCGCTGGGGCTGCCGTTTCGGGTCTACGGAACGTTCGTCGTCGAAGAACGATTCGGATTCAACCGAACGACCGCCGGCACCTTCGTAGCCGACCTACTCAAGGGCCTCGTCCTGAGCGTCCTGCTGGGCGGGGCGCTGCTGGGAGCCATCCTGTTCTTCTTCGATTGGGCGGGCCCGCTCGCCTGGCTCTGGTGCTGGACGATCACCACGGTCTTCATGCTGGTAGCCCAGTTTGTGGCACCTACCTGGATTCTGCCGCTCTTCAACACCTTCAAACCCCTCGGCGAGGGCGAGCTAAAGACAGCCCTGGTCGACTACGCACGCTCCGTACGATTCCCGTTGAGCGAGATCTTCGTGGTCGACGGCTCACGCCGCTCCGCCAAGGCCAACGCCTTCTTCACCGGTTTCGGTCGCCGCAAGCGGATCGGGCTGTTCGACACCCTGGTGGACCAGCAGTCAACCTCGGAACTGGTCGCGGTGGTCGCCCACGAGGTCGGGCACTACAAACGCGGCCACCTACTGAAGGACCTTCTGCTCCGTCTCGCCCACTCGGCGGCCCTCTTCTGGCTACTGTCGCTGTTTCTTGACCGACAGGGTCTGTTCGACGCCTTCGGCGTCGCCGACCCATCGGTGCATGCCGGGCTCGTGCTCTTCGGGATGCTGTTTACGCCGATCGAGCTCGCCCTCTCACTGGTGGTCAACCGCTTCTCTCGTCGGTACGAATTCGAGGCGGACGCGTTCGCGGTCGAAACCACCGGACAGGCGGTGCCGCTGATTTCGGCGCTCAAGAAACTCTCGGCCGACAGCCTGTCGAACCTGACGCCACACCCGCTCCATGTGCTACTGCGCTACTCCCATCCCCCGGTCCTAGAGCGCGTGGCCGCGCTCCGCGCCCTGGATCAGACGCGACAGCCTGCGGGGTGAGTCAGGCGACGGCCGGCTCTCGCGGCGCGCGAACCTGTCGATGGCGAGCGGGGTGCACGGGGCAACACCGGATCCCACGCCCATCGCCTCCTGGTGGGTAACGGCAGTTCAGCCGCCAATCCGATACAGGTGGGTCCCGGTCCGGATGAAGAACGAGCCGGCCGCGACCGCCGGCGACGCCAGCGTGGTGCCGGCAAGCTCATTGACGGCCAGCTCCAGATAGCTGTTCCCGGGAGCGACCACGGTGGTGACGCCTTCCTCGCTCTGGAAGTAAATCCGACCGTCGGCGAAGACCGGCGAGGCCGAGTAGTTGCCTCCGAGACGATGCTGCCACTGCACCTCACCCGTGCGGGCGTCGACGCAGGTGGCCACCCCGAGGTCGCTCACCAAGTAAAGGAGGTCATCGACCAGCAGGGGTGACGGCGTGTGCGGCGCGCCACGGCGGAGGGTCCAGGCGGTGTGACTCGCGGTAACGTCTCCGCGACCGTCGGCGCGCACGGCCAGGAGCGAGGGCACCTGGAACCCGGTCGCGATGTAGACCAGCCCGTGTCCGTAGACGGGAGCGGGCACGTTGGAGAATCCGTCTCCGTAAGACACTTCCCAGACCTCGGCGCCCGTGTCCGGATCATAGGCAGTGGTGCGAAATGCGCCGATGCTGACCAGCTGCGACTGCCCGTCGACCTCGATCACCAGGGGTGTCGAGTAGGCCTGTGAAACCGGCGCCCGCCGCAGCGTCCTCCACCGCTCTTCACCAGACTCGGCGTCGAGCGAGACGACATACGCGGT
>Ga0310344_10002593_pt1 | contig 13573 bp, 11 predicted proteins | sample HC15DNA20200_MG_FD_203801 | JGI IMG/M metagenome (GOLD analysis project Ga0310344, IMG submission 203801) | Marine microbial communities from station ALOHA, North Pacific Subtropical Gyre - HC15-DNA-20-200_MG | ecosystem: Environmental > Aquatic > Marine > Oceanic | place: Pacific Ocean: North... | reverse complement strand
ACGAGGCTTATGTATTTAAAGGTCCAGGTGAGTTGGAATCTGTTCATCGCCTGCAAGCTTACCAAGCGGATATAACTTACGGGACAAATAATGAATTTGGATTTGACTTCCTTAGAGATAATATGGCGGAATCGTCAGCATTTAAGGTTCAAAATAAAAGATCATTTGCAATCGTAGATGAAGTGGACAATATTTTGATCGATGAAGCTAGGACTCCGCTAATAATAAGCGGTCCCTCCCAACAAAACCCTAATGAATATGTGAAATTCGCCAAAATTGCCCCAAGTTTACATGAGGATGATGATTACACTGTTGACGAGAAACTGAGAGCAGTGTCTTTGACTGGGACAGGTATCGGAAAGATAGAAAAATTGTTAGGTGTGGAAAACCTATACGACCCAGAATATTTTGGTCAAGTTCACTATCTGGAAAATGCTGTACGAGCTCAGGTGGTATATCAGAGAGACAGGGATTATGTGGTCCGATCGGGGCAAGTGCTGATAGTAGATGAGTTTACCGGTCGGATTATGGAAGGAAGGCGCTTCTCTGACGGTATGCATCAGGCTCTGGAGGCTAAAGAGAAAGTTAATATTCAAAGGGAGTCAATTACATACGCCACAATCACACTCCAAAATTACTTTCGTTTGTACGACAAACTATCTGGTATGACTGGTACAGCAGTCACCGAGTCAGAAGAGTTTTGGAAAATTTATCAATTAGAGGTTTTGTCCATACCCACTAACAAGCCTATCGATAGGACTGACCTGGGCGATTTGATATTTTTGGATCAACACTCCAAATACCAAGCGGTTGTATCAGAAATATCTTCCCGGATTGCGAAAAATCAACCTGTTTTAGTTGGTACCACTGACATTGATAAATCTGAATTAATTAGCAAACTTCTTAAACGAGAGGGAATTAAACACGAAGTACTTAATGCAAAACAGCACGATAGGGAAGCATCAATTATTGCTCAAGCTGGAAGACCCGGTTCTGTCACAGTCGCGACTAATATGGCTGGTAGAGGAACAGACATCGTTTTAGGGGGCAGTAAAGAAGGGGAAGAAGATTTAGAGTGGGAATCCAGGAACAAAACTGTATTAGAAGCTGGGGGTCTTTGCATTATAGGTACAGAGAGACATGAAGCGAGAAGAATCGACAATCAACTCCGGGGTCGATCTGGACGCCAGGGCGATCCGGGTGAAACAAGATTCTTTGTGGGCCTAGATGACGACTTGGTTCGCAGATTTGGAGGAGACAGGATCAAGTCGATTATGGATTGGGCTGGATTGGACGATGGCAGCCCAATTGAAAATAAGATGATTTCCAAATCAATAGAGAATGCTCAAGTCAAAGTCGAAGCGTTTCATTTTGATATGCGGAAACATTTGGTGGAATATGATGATGTTGTTAATACCCAAAGAGACTTAATATATGGTCAAAGGGAAAAAGTTATTAATGGAGCTGAAATATCCGATCAAATTCGCGAAATGCTTCAAGCTGAATGTGTCGCAATAATAGAAAACTCAATGACTGGTCCTAGACGGGAAGAATGGGATGTTGATGGAATGTTATCGGCTCTTTCATCGTTGATTCCTTTAACTTCTGAACTATCTGACAGAGAGAATATCCTATCGACCGAATCTCAATATTACATCGATTCAATACTGAATTATTTGGACTCAATCTATCTATCTTTTGAAGATAACTTAGGTCATGAAAATGCTCGTGAAATTGAACGGTTTTTCATGCTGCGCTCGATTGATAATAACTGGGTCCAACACCTGACAGGTATGGAAAACCTCAGGCAAGGTATTGGCCTCCAGGCGGTGGGACAGCGTGACCCTTTAGTCATGTACAGAAAAGAGGGCCATCAAATGTTCCGTACTTTACAGGAACGAATTCAATCGGATGTTGCACACTCCCTTTTTAAAGGTGGTACAGAGGTCCTAGATTCCCAAACAAGAATCTCGAAGCCTAAGGTAACAAAAAATGTGAGGCCCGACGCAGTTAATAATCAATCTGCATCGTCCTCAGTAACTAGTAAAAAAATCGGTCGGAATCAGCCATGCCCGTGCGGCAGTGGTAAAAAGTACAAGAGGTGTTGTGCCTCAGCTGCCTGAACGAGAGGTTTTGCCATACCTAAGGAAATGAGCCAACCAGCGGGGAAATTTTGGCTAGACCCTAAGTTGTGGGCCATTGCTCTCGCGGAAACCTTAGCCTGGGCTGGGTTATTCTATATGTTCCCTGCCCTACTACTCAGGTGGCAGCAGAATTTCGGTTGGAGTATTTCCCAATTATCCTCTGGCCTTATGTTTGCTTTGGTTATTTCAGCCTTGATTGGGATACTGTCAGGCACTCTAATCGACAAAGGGTACGGTAGACCTCTTGTGACGTTTAGTGTGATAACAGGTGGATTGGTTCTTTTATTTCTTTTAATTATTCAAGAACTTTGGCAATTTTATCTAGTTTGGGCGTTGGTAGGAATATTCATGGGAGGATGTTTTTACGATCCTTGTTTCGCCATGCTAACGCGAAAATATGGCGGGAATGCAAAGGGTCCCATTGTAATGGTTACCTTCTTTGCAGGACTCGCTATCACGGTAGGTTTTCCGGTTTCCTCAATAGTGGCCAATACATTTGGTTGGAAGGCTAGCGTATTCACGTTTAGCTTATTTCTTGTTCTAGTGTCAGGGCCATTATTCTGGTTCGGCTATTCTGACGAAGCCTATAGTGGGGTGAAGCTAACGAACAAATTAAAGACATCATCGAGAAAAATGATATCTAATTTGTTTAGTAACCCTATATTTTGGGGTCTTTCAATAATGTTCACAGCATTTGGCATCAACCATATTATGCTTCTCAGTCAAATACTTCCTATACTAGACAGTAAGGGATTTTCCGATAAAAGTGCTGTCCTAATAGCCACTTTCATGGGGCCAATGCAGGTCTCGGGACGTATGTTATTGATTACAGTTGAAAAACTTGGAAACAAGACCTTACCCAATATTACTGTGTCTTTGGTATGCTCAACAGTGCTGGCCGCAGCAAGTCTCTCGCTCTATTTTTCTGACATACATAAAGAACTGATATTAGCCTTTCTTATTTTTCAGGGGTGTTCATTTGGAATTATTAATATCATCAAACCAGTAATAACTGCAGAACTCCTCGGGCAAGAGAACTTTGGATTCACATCATCTATTGTTGGATTTGGGTACATATGGGGGTTTGCGTTTGCTCCCGGCATTGCCGGATTTATTTCCGATGCATTAGGTAACGATGCGGTGATAAAAGCAGGCTTCTATATTGCACTGATAGGAATGGGCGCCATGGTATGTTCTACTATTTCATTCAGAAATATAAGGAGATATATTGGCTAGTATCACCCAAATGAGGTTTATTTGATCAGAAGCATTTTTTGCATGGTTTTTGCTACCGTAATTTGTGGGCACCCATTTTAGGTAACTAAGGATTTCAACAGGTGTGACTGTCCCCGTTCATATTCAGGGACTATATGAAACCTCAACATCCCGTTTTCGTAAAATTGGAACATCTCTGCTGATCGAAATCTCTGATAAAGGATTACCCTCTAGCCAAACCCACACTTCAGTTAACGAATTGTTTTCTACCAGCGGCGATATGTCACTTATAAGATTGTTTCTAAGATAGATAACACCGATATTTTCAAGTTCAGAGATTGGCGTTATGTCTTTTATTTGGTTGTCCCTAAGGAAGAGTACTCTCAATCCCTTCAGGTGTTTGATAGAGGAAATATCTTCTATTTTGTTCCCACTTAAATATAGATAACGTAAATTTGTCAGGGACGATATGGGACCGATTTCATCGATTTCGTTTTCACTGAGGTACAAATATTTTAGATTTTGTAAATTCTCCAAACCACTTATGTTGGTTATACCCATGCCGCGAGCATCCAGTTTTCTAAGATTATTCAATTCTTCCAGCTCAATGTCTTCTGGATAATCTACTCCCAACGCTCTCTGCACGGCGAGTTCGAGATATGGGTCTGGGAAAATGCTTATTTCCTCTATATATGGTTTATCCGAAGTTCCGCTACAACACACAAAATATGTTGATAGCAAAAGAAAGAACATAATTAACCCGGCAGACCTAAATCTGTGACAATTTTTGTTGCGTTCCCACATATGACTTGAGCACATTAGCTATTTTTTGATAACTATAAATATCCGTATTGATAATATTTCAAAAGAAGGAACTACTGGCTAATTTCGGCCTTTATTTTTATTGATGTCAGAGTAGTTTTTCCAAAAGGTCCTCTATACGATTCCGTCTCTCAAGAGCCGCTTCAAGCCTATCCCGTTCCTTTTGGATGACATCCTCCGGAGCGTTTGAGGTAAATCCTTCGTTTGAAAGCCTTTTATTGATTGATTGGATGTATTTGTCAGTGTCAGAACTTTCCTCTTTCAATCTTCCTAGCTCATTTACTAAGTCGACCGACTCTCCCACCTTCAGGGAAGTATTAACACCAAGCGTTATAAGAGATACGACTCCTGTTTCTGGAGAAGGTAACTGATTTTGCGATATGGTCGCTTTCATACCTCCTAACTTCTGAATCGCGTCTGCATTATCACGAATGAGGCTTGCGTCATCGATTGAAAACACGTCTCCGTCCAAAATATCGTTAGCGGGTATTCGAAGCTCGCCTCTAATATTTCTGATAGCCCCAATAAGATCAAAAATTTTCTCCAATTGGTGTTCAGACTCTGTGTTAATTCTCTTCTCGGATTTACTTGGATAGGGCATCAACATTAGCGTATTAGCTAGGCAGGGTTCGGTGGGAAATTTGGCAACCAGGATTTGCCAAATTTCCTCTGTGACGAAGGGCATGAATGGGTGTAGTAATCGCAGGCTGCTTTCCAATACGTGGATCAAAACTTCCATTGGGGATGATTCGTCAGGATCACTAAAACGAAGTTTTGCCAGTTCTATATACCAGTCACAGTATTCGTTCCAAAAGAAGTCATGTATTTCTCTTTGAGCATCTCCATACTGGTGCTCGCCTATCAAGCGATTAGCATTTTCCGAAGTGTGTTGTAGACGGGATATTATCCACTTATCGTGCAAATGTACTGGTTCAGGATCTAACCAATCACACGCTGTATCTTCAACTTCGCCGCGCGATATGACAAAACGAGCTGCGTTCCAAAGTTTGTTGGCAAAGTTGCGACTTGATTCGAGTCTGCCTTCGCTCATTCGGACGTTGTTTCCGGCGGAGGTACCTGTAGTTAGAGCGAAGCGTACCGCATCTGAACCGTATTGGTCGATTATTTCTAGGGGATCAAGGACATTTCCTTTGGTTTTACTCATTTTTACGCCGTCTGGGTCGAGAACTAGGCCGTGCAAATAGATCGTATGGAATGGGATGTCACCCATATTGTATATTCCTAGCATTACCATTCGAGCAACCCAGAAGAACAGTATGTCGTACCCTGTTTCTAGGACTGACCCAGGATAAAAATAATCTAAATCCTTTGTTTTGTCGGGCCATCCTAATGTTGAATGTGGCCACAGTCCGGAGCTGAACCAAGTATCTAGGACATCTTCATCTCTGCTCAGTGCGCCTGAGCCGCAATGGGTACAATTTTCTGGGTCTGTGTATTCAACTATAACTTTGCTGCAGTCTTGACAGTACCACACGGGAAGTTGATGTCCCCACCATAACTGTCTACTGACAGGCCAGTCACGGATGTTATCCATCCAGTTAAAGTAAACGCTTTCAAACCGCTTGGGAACTATCTTGATTGAACCGTTCCTGACGGCCTCTCTCGCGGGTGCAGCCAGTGGCTCCATAGACACGTACCATTGCTTACTTATTAAAGGCTCTATTACTTCTTCACAGCGATCACAATGGCCAACAGAATGTTCAAATTTTTCCGTACCTCTCAAGAGCTCCAAATTTTCAAGCTCATTCAAAATTGACTGTCTGCATTCGTCACGGTCTTGTCCTTTAAATCGACCTGCCTTCTCACTCATTCGCGCATCTTTGTCAATAACTTCAATGATGGGCAGGTTATGGCGTTGACCGATTTCAAAGTCGACTGGATCGTGGGCTGGAGTTACCTTTAATGCCCCTGTACCAAATTCTACGTCAACTGACTCGTCGCCAATAACGGGTATGAGTCTATCGCTTAGGGGAAGCAGAATTTCTTTTCCTATGAATCGAGACATTCTGTCATCGGTTGGATTTACGGCGACGGCAGTATCTCCGAGCATGGTTTCAGGTCTTGTTGTAGCAATAGTTAAGGAACCTGAATTGTCCGCCAATGGGTACTCTATTTCTACTAGGACACCAGTAATCTCTTTGTATTTAACTTCAAGTTCCGACAATACGGTTGCGCATCGCGGACACCAGTTGGTAATTCTTTCACCCTGGTATATCAAATTGTCCTTGTAAAGGTCGACAAATGTCTTTCTAACTGCCTTCCGAGGGCCTTCGTCCAAAGTGAAAGCTTGTCTACTCCAATCGCAAGAAACCCCCAGGTGTCGGATTTGCTGGTATATACGCTCCCCGTATTGGTCTACCCATTTCCAAATTCTCTTTTCAAATGCTTCCCGTCCGAGATCATGCCGAGTGACTCCTTCAGTGGCAAGAAGTCTTTCCACTACAACTTGAGTAGCTATTCCTGCATGATCTGTGCCAGGGAGAAATAATGTTGGATCTCCCTTCATGCGGTGCCAACGCACCATCATATCTTCTAAGGCTAGTGTGAGCGCGTGACCCATGTGTAGTTCCCCAGTCACGTTAGGCGGTGGCATAATTAGCACGAACGGTTCTTTATCAGGATCAACTTTTGGTGAGAAATAGCCATTCTCGTCCCAGAAACTATATATCCGGTCTTCCACGAGAGACGGGTCGTATGCTCGGGCCATTTCAGTAGATATTTTCAATTGGCTCATATATTGGTCAGGTCCTACTTAACTCACTACACAATAAACGTGATTATCGGATTTCTTAACATAACAATGTTACATCTATTGTTCTAAATATCTGCTTTATGGATTGAACTAGATGAAATGATTTTGCAACTGACTCTTTTTAATTAGAATAAGTATTGTGCCCATCTTTTTGATGTTTGTTCAGTTTTTTTGTTAAATGGAGTCCCTCCAAAATGAATTCGAGGGCAGATATTAGACAAGCAGGCTCATCTGTTTCAGAAAGTTTGACTAATTCTGATCTGAGACCTGGAACTTTATCGATTAGCTGAATGTAGCAGAAATCTTCTATGTCCTCTCCAGTATCAAGAGTGTAATCCCCTTCATCAAAGATACTAACGAGTTTTTCAAACACATGGTTCTCAGATATGTCGCTGTATGTGTTCACAACAGCTCTATCTATAATCCCTTTGACGATAGGTAACTCTCGATCATCTTCCACAGTTTCGAATTCCAATTTTCCTGTCGTGGCCGGTAGTAAATATGGAAGATCACTTATTCGCGGAGCAGATATACCTTCCTGCTTTGTACCCCTTCGAAAGGCCTGTGCAACCATGACTTCATAATTCGCAATCGTTAGTCTGAGACTTACTCCAGACCTCTGATTAATCTCAGGATTCCGCCTAGCCAGATGCGTTATGTTACCTATGATATCTCGCATGAACTTTGGTATAAGCACTGATTTATTAATTATCGCCGGAGAAGAACTTTCTTGAATCGCAATGTCCATCTCCTCCGCTATCGTTTTGGGATAATGTGTCCTGATTTGTGCTCCATATCGATCCTTCAGGGGGGTAATAATTCTCCCTCTATTTGTGTAGTCTTCCGGGTTTGCAGTTGCGACGATGTATACGTCTAGAGGTAAACGGATCCGATATCCTTTTATTTGTATATCTCTTTCCTGAAGCAAATTGAACAGACTTACCTGTATACGTTCTGAGAGATCCGGAAGTTCATTGATACAAAAAATGCTTCTGTGTGCCCTTGGTATCATTCCAAAGTGTATAGCGGACAAATCTGACAAATGTCTTCCTTCGGCTATTTTGATGGGATCTATTTCACCTATTAAATCGGATACCGAGACGTCAGGAGTTGCGAGTTTCTCTACGAATCTCTCCTCTCTATTCAACCATGAAATCTTTAGGTCGTTGCCTTCAAGTGCGGCCTTCTGTTGGCATTGGTGGCAAATTGGGTCGAGAGGGTCATCATTAATTTGGCAACCGTCAATAAATGGGAGATTTTCATCAAGCAGATAGGTGAGTTGCCTTAACAGACGAGATTTTGCTTGTCCTCTTTCTCCCAATAATATTGTGTCGTGACCCGCGAGAATTGCATTTTGTAACTGCGGTATCACAGATTGTTCGAAACCAATTATGCCTGGGAAAAGATCCGTCCCACTCTTCAAATATTTTATGAGATTGTGTCTCATCTCCTCCTTGATGGTTTTGGCAATATAGCCCGTACTTTTGAGTTGGCCAAGAGTAGTGATATCTGACATCAAAATTGCCGCTCCTGAATGGGGTGGTTATCCGTTGCTACGATGTATTGAAACCGAAGCATAGTCAATGTTCCCGTCATTTAAATCCACATCTGGTTTCATAACTTTGACAGATACGGCTTCAACATTAGCAAGTTCTAGAATTTGGTCCGACAAAGACCCCGCTAGAGCCTCGAGGAGTGAGTAAGGTGGGCCCTCTACCAAATTTTTAACAATTCTCACAACGCGTGAATAATCAACGGTTTGTTCAATGTCGTCTGAAGTAATAGCCTTGCGGATGTTAGTCTGAATGTCTATATCAACACGGAAGATTTGGCCGTTGAGTCGCTCTTGCTCGTGCACTCCATGATGACCAAAAAACTCTAGTCCTTTAAGTGTAATAACATCCATTATTCAATTCTTGAGACTATTTTCATAACAGGTCCATCTGTTGGGCCATCGCGATGACGGATTCTGCCCTTTTTACAACCGGTACGTCAACTACCATTCCATTCAAAGATGTGGATCCTCTTCCCTGCCCTGCTGCTTCTTCGAACGTCTGGATTACCTGACGGGCATATTCTATTTCATCAGTAGTGGGAGAGAAGCATTGATTGATAGTTTCAATTTGGGCTGGATGAATTGCGAATTTTCCTTTGAATCCCATTGAGCGGGACTCTGCCGAGGATGTTTTCAATGCTTCAGGATCCTTGAAAGCGAAGAATGGAGTATCTAATGCCGGGACATCTGCCGCTCTAGCCGAAACGGTCACCACGCTACGTGCATAAGTAATCTCTTTATCATCTATTCTCCTTTCTATGCCCATATCGTTTGTAAAATCTTCAGCACCAAAAGCTGCAGCACATATGCGAGTAGAGCACGAGAGTATTTGGTAGCAATTGATAACGGCACTTGCCGTCTCAATCCACGGGATAATTTTTGTAGTCCCCGTTGGGATTTTGGCTTTAGTTTCGCACCGGCTTAAAGCGACGGCTATATTTCCTATATCAGACGTACTGGATATTTTCCCCACTGATATTCCGTAAAGGCCTGGTCTTACAAGAGCCGAGATATCTTTTTCAAAGAATTCCGTATCCATTGAATTTATGCGAGGTATGATCTTCTTCCCGGTAGCAATTAACATATCCAGATGATCAGAAACTACTTGCCGGGCTTCCTCTTTATCGTCGAATGCCACAGAGTCTTCCAGGTCGGGAATAAATGCATCAGGCAACGTTTGCGATGCTTTTTGGAGCATTCTGGGTTGGTTCCCTGGAACAAATAATAAACTTCTAAGAAATTCCAAATCTATGTCCTTATAATGCTATGGCAATGTGTATAGTGTTCGAGTATATAGCATTGAAGTACGTGATTCATTGGAGTTCATTAATTGGAAAATCTCGGTGATGATACTGGTAATGGGAGAATAATCTTATGAAAATAACTAACGTGAAAGCGATACCAACTGGATCTCCTGAAGTCGGAGCCAATGGAAGTAGGCAAATCAAGAGAAATTTCGTCTACGTTAAAGTTGAAACTGATGAAGGACTCGTTGGGTGGGGAGAATCTACTTGCGGACCACTTACTGTTGCTAGTATGGTCGATGAAATCGGGGCCACTTTGATTGGAAAGGACCCATTCCGTATCGAGCAACACTGGCAAGAGCTCTATCACCTTTATCACAATGTCCGGGGCGGAGTTATCCAACTTGCTGCGATTAGTGGGATTGAGATCGCCCTTTGGGACATCAAAGGGAAGGCTTTTAATTGTCCGGTTTGGGAGCTCATTGGTGGGCAAATGCGGGAGAAAATTTGGACATATGGTCGTTTCGATGGAGCGACGCCGGAAGACTGCGTTGAACACGCCTTGCGTGAAACCGCTACAGGACTGACTGCCTTAAAGGGAGATCCTTTTGCTCATACTGGTCTATTCCCCTCCGCGGAGTCAGAAGCCGACTCCATAGCCAAAGTTTATGCGGTGAGAGAAGCTGTAGGCCCGGATGTGGAGTTACTTATTGAATGCCACGGTCGGCTGAATCCTTCTTCGGCGATCAGATTTGCCGACGCGGTAGCCGAAATGCGTCCATATGTTTTTGAAGAGCCTGTGCCGCCACAAAATGTCGAAGCTATGGCAAAGGTTGCGGACTCAGTCAATATTCCTTTATCAACCGGAGAAAGATTATATACAAAGTGGGATTTTGTCGAACTTTTGCAGAAGCAAGTTGTAGCGTTAATTCAACCTGATATTTGCCACGCTGGTGGTATTTCAGAATTAAAGAAAATTGCAGCTATGGCCGAAGCTTATTATGTTGGCGTCCAGCCGCACAATCCATACGGCCCAGTTAATACTATGGCAGCTATACAGGTTGATGTAGGTATGCCAAATTTTATGATCCAAGAGGGAGGACATGCACCCTGGTTTGACGAGGTTGTTGTTGGGGAATTCCCTAAGCAGAAAAATGGTTATTTCAATGTCCCAACCGCGCCAGGTATAGGCGTGGAAATGGACGAAAGCGTCCTAATAGATAATCCTCCTTATGACCTAGATCCAACCGAAGGATATATGAAGGGATCAAGGGAGCTATTCGGATCTAAGCAGGAAACATACTGGGGTTAGGAAGATTATTGGGGATCCATTCATCGGCATTTCTTATCAGTAAATTATGACAACACAAAAAACGAAAAGACTTGAAATTCTCGCAATCTCTGGGATTCCAGAAGTTTCTGTGGATGATGATATCGCCGATTTGATTAAAGATGGAATTTCACGGGATGGGATTGGTTTCTGTGAAGGAGATATATTCGTAGTTACCCAAAAAATTGTGTCAAAGTCTGAAGGTATGACAGTCTCCCTAGCTGCTGTTGTTCCCTCAAGTGAAGCCATTGCAATTTCTCAAAAAACCAATAAGGATCCGAGATTGGTTCAGCTGATACTCAACCAGTCAAAAGAGATAGTTCGCTTGGATGAGGAAAGAGGGATCTTAATTATGGAGACGCATCATGGCTTCATATGCGCGAATGCTGGAATTGATGCGTCCAATGTTCCTGGGGTGGATACGGTTACATTGCTTCCACGTGACAGTGACGAATCAGCGAGAAAAATACACCGAGGACTTTCCCTAGATACAGGCAGCCGGAATTTCTCAGTAGTTATTTCCGATACCTTTGGAAGGCCATGGCGGGAAGGGCATTTGAATTTTGCAGTGGGTAGTTACGGAATTGCCCCGATTCAAGATTATCGAGATACTGTCGATGCGGTCGGGAAACCACTCAACGTAACTATGGTTGCGACAGTTGACATCATCGCGGCGGCAGCTGATCTTGTATCGGGAAAGGCAACAAATACCCCTGTATCTATAATTAGAGGACTGGATTATGAATCCTCCACTGGAGGGATGAATGTGCTAATACGTCATAGGGAAAAAGATTTATTCCGCTAATAAAATGCCCAGTTTTTAGTATGAGTCATCTTCTTTAACAGATGTAGCTACCGTTTTGAGAGGGTCTTTTCTCTCACTGTTTATTGACCTGTTGAGTTGATCAAGGGAGACATCGGACCCCCAAGAAGAACCCTCAAAGTAGTTCATGAATTCTTTAGATGAGCCGCATTTTTTGCAGAAACCATCGCTGGTGGGACCATCCGGATCGGCTATAACCCAATGATGAACACATTCTTGATTGGCTAATTCCCCTTCGACTACGGCTGTATTGAGCCTATTCCCACTCATTTTTATACTCCATCAACACTTATAAAATCACCCAATCGGTGTTCTAGGCACTATTATAGTGTATGGAGATATTAATTGGAATAGTTAATCATAAAATAGAATACTGCTGGGCTCCTCTAGCTTTTGAATGGCCAAGTTCGCATCTCATATGACGAATCCCAAAATTGGTATTCATATTCGCTGCTTATCAGAAATATACCCTCTAACTCCCGCTTGTGAGGTGCGGTAAGAAGGAGTGCCTCCCGGTCTATGTACTCTCTAAGCCATCCTGCCAGGTTAGCAAATTCTTCAGAGCTGTACATATCTATCCATTTTTTATAGAGGGGTTGTTCCAGTTTCATTTTCCTTGTGGCCAATTCTTGGCCAATCTCCGCGTAACCCCACGCACAAGGCAGAATAGCCACTGCCGTGTGAAGGGCGGTTTTGGAGTATGCGGTGCTAATGAGATGTTGTGTGTAGCTATGAGTGCCTGGTTCGGATCTTGTTTCCAGTACTTGCTGTTTCGTTATGCCGAATTCTTTACAGTATTCAATATGAAGTGCCATTTCACTGTTGAGCGTTTCATCCAATAATCTAGAGAACCAACCCATGTCATCTAGTTGTTTAGCTTTGGCAGCAGCGATAGATATCGCTCGCGAAAACTCGACAAGGAAGATGTAATCCTGTTTTAGGAAAAATTGGAATTTTTCGATTTCAAGGGTTCCATCCCCAATTCCAGATACGAAAGGATGAGTGAGTTCTCTGGACCATAAAGGGTCGGCCAACTCTCTTAGTTCGGTTGTAAAAGAAGTTTTGGGCATTATCATTCCACCTCTAGATGTACCGATGATCCTGACTTTATAGATCTTAAAATGTGCTCATCGCCTTCAACATGACCAAATACGGTCACAGGACTTGCCGCTCTGGATTCGTTTTCGATACTAGCCGGTGTTCGACCAAAGAATATACAAATGGCATTTCCGGGTGGCCAGTAGGCTAAGCTACCCGATTCGACAACGTCGCTTGCATCCTCTTCATTATCAAGTGATATTTGTGTGGAGAAGTAGATTTCATCCCCCCAAGTATTCGCTGTTCCATCTATGGGTAGTTGACTGTAAACGGTATTCGCGGTTGATGTTTCGTTAAGAATACAAGAAATTGAGATGTCGCCGATCTGGATTTTTATTCTGTTGTCAGACATATTTTCAAAAACCTTTAACTAGCTCGTTATTTAAAAACATTGTTATTGAAACACTGAGGGGCATAGTATAAGCGGAATCTTGGAGGTTCGAATTGGATAAACACGGGTTTATACTCGCCATTGATCAGGGCACCACCAGTACAAAGTCATCTCTTATTGATTCATCTGGATTGATAATCGGATCGTCTTATCAGGAAATCAAACAGTATTTTCCTTC
>Ga0310344_10002592_pt1 | contig 13578 bp, 9 predicted proteins | sample HC15DNA20200_MG_FD_203801 | JGI IMG/M metagenome (GOLD analysis project Ga0310344, IMG submission 203801) | Marine microbial communities from station ALOHA, North Pacific Subtropical Gyre - HC15-DNA-20-200_MG | ecosystem: Environmental > Aquatic > Marine > Oceanic | place: Pacific Ocean: North... | reverse complement strand
CATCGACGTTGTTCATGTCCACAACATGCCGAACTTTCTCGTGTTCACAGCGCTGCTCCCGAGACTGCTCGGTAAGAAGCTGATTCTGGACATACACGACACGGTTCCCGAGACCTATATGGCCAAGTTTGGCGACGCGGGCCAGAACCCCGGCGTGGCGTTTTGGCTCTTCTGTCTGGAAGAGAAGATTTGCTGCTGTCTTGCCCACAAGATCATCTGCGTGAATCACACGCAAAAGGACGTTTTGGTTCAGAGAGGAATCCCCGGAGACAAAATCGAGATCTCTCTCAACGTTCCAGACCACCGGCGATTCGGTTTGAACTCCGAACCTTGCAATCAGGATCCGATGGAGCCAACCCCGGGTTTCAAGCTGGTCTATCACGGAACGCTCGCGAGGCGGCTCGGTCTTGATCTCGCTATCAAGGCTGTCGCCGACCTGACCGGCAGGATTCCCGATATCGAGTTTCACATCATTGGCGGTGGAGACGATCAAGCCGAGTTCGTCAGATACAGCAAAGAGATGAAGCTCGAAGGACACGTATTTTTTGAAGGTTTCTTTCCGGTCGAGAGCCTCGTATCTGTGCTGAGTGGCATGGATGTAGGAGTTATCCCCAACAGAAAAAGCATAGCTTCGGATTTGATGCTGCCGGTCAAAATGCTCGAGTACGTCGCCCTCGACATTCCGGTGGTCGCCCCCAGGTTGAAGACCATCGAGCGCTACTTCACCGAAGAGATGGCGCGCTATTACGAGCCAGGAAACGTCGACGATCTGGCTCGAGCGATCTACGACCTCAAGAGTGACGAGTCCTTGAGAAAGAATCAGATCCGAGAAGCCAGGAAGTTCCTCGAACGTTACGGATGGGAGCGACACAATCAGGATCTCCTGAACCTTTATCAGGCAGTTTGATCGCGGGCGCCACAAACAATACAGGAATACGGTGAGAGCCATGAGATTTGCTATTGTGGGTTGCGGAAATATTGCGAAGAAGCACGTTCACGTGATTCAGAATTATCTGGAGAACGCCGAGATTGCGTGCTTCTGTGACCTGGCTCTTGAAAGAGCCAGGGCCTTCGCAAGTGAGTGCAATGTGCCCGCTTTCTCCTCCACGCAAGAGATGATGGAATCAATGGGGGAGAAGATCGACATTGTCAACATACTGACTCCGAGCGGCATTCACGCTCTAAACGTGGCGCAGCTCGTGGAGTACGGCAAGCCGCTCGTGGTGGAGAAGCCAATTGCGCTGCAGTTGGACGAAGCCGACGACATCTTGAGGCTGTGCGATGCTCACGGCGTAAAGATCTACGTCGTTCACCAGAATCGTTACAACGCCCCCATTATCAAGGCCCGTGAAGCTCTGGAGCGGGGCAGGCTTGGTAAGCTCGTTCTGGGAACGGTACGGCTACGCTGGAGACGGGACCAGCAGTACTACGATTCCGAAAAGTGGCGAGGCACCTGGGCCTATGACGGAGGCGTCTTTACAAATCAGGCCAGTCACCACATCGACATGCTCACCTGGTTCATGGGGCCCGTTCGCAGCGTGACTGCTGTGGGAGCGACGCGGCTTGTCGATATTGAAGCTGAAGATACTGGTGCTGCCGTCATCAAATTCGAAAACGGTGCCATCGGGATCATCGAGGCAACGACGGGAACCAGGCCGAAGGACCTCGAAGGATCCATAAGCATCCTCGGTGAGAAAGGCAGCATCGTCGTGGGTGGGTTCTTCATGAACGAGCTCGTGACCTGGGAATTCGAGGACCACGAGCCGATCGACGACATCGTGCACGAGCAGTTCTCGGCGAATCCCGAGGGCTGGGGACGCAATCTGGGTGAATATTTGAAAGACGTCATTCGGCACGTGGAAGACAAAAGAGCCGCGGGGCTCGTTGACGGTCTGGAGGGGCGGCGGTCTCTGGAGTTGATCAGTGCGATCTACGAATCGATCGAGACTGGAAAAGAAATTCAATTGAGGTTTCAGCCACAGAAATGCCGACTCGGGATCGTATAGAGCACACAGCCAAGATTTATTCCGGGGTTTCCCTGGAAGCGTGTGCCGTGGTCGAGGACTACGTCATACTCGGCGCTCCTCCGCGAGGGTTCGACGAGGGAGATCTTGAAACAGTGATCGGAGAGGGTGCCTGGATTCGATCGCACACGGTGATCTATGCCGGCAATCGCATCGGAAAGAATTTTCAAACGGGTAATAAAGTCAACATACGTGAGTCCAACGAGATCGGCCACAACGTGAGCATTGGTACCTTGTCGGTGATCGAGCACCACGTTTGCATCGGAAATGACGTTCGTGTCCACTCTCAGGTCTTCGTCCCGGAATATTCGGAGATCGAAGACGAAGCCTGGCTGGGACCGAATGTCGTGCTTACCAATGCGAAGTATCCGCTGTCGCCGGGAGTGAAAGAAAGCCTGAAGGGACCCGTCATACGCAAACGAGCGAAAATCGGAGCAAACGTGACGATTCTGCCGGGGGTTACAGTCGGTGAGGACGCCATCGTGGGCGCCGGTTCCGTGGTCGTGGCAGACGTGCCTGACGGCAAGGTCGTTGTAGGGAACCCGGCCAGAGTGATCAAAGAGGTCTCGGAGTTACCATACTGAGGAATGAAGCCATGAATGTCCCATTCGTTGATTTGAAGCGTCAGTATCAGAACATAAAAGACGAAGTCGACAGTGCGATGGCCGAGGTTGTTGCGAATACCGCGTTTGTCAGTGGCTCGTACGCGAAGGCCTTCGAGGGGTCCTTTGCTGCCTTCTGCAAGGTCGAGCACTGTGTCGGAGTCGGCAACGGTACAGACGCGCTCTACATCGCTCTGACTGCTCTGGACATCGGGCAGGGGGACGAGATCATCACCGTGGCGAATAGTTTCGTTGCGACCTCCGAAGCGATCACGAGGACTGGTGCAAAGGTTGTGTTCGTGGACAGCGATCCTCAGACTTACAACATCGATGTCGAGAAGATCGAGGAAAAGGTGACGGAACGCACGAAGGCGATTATTCCTGTTCATCTTTACGGGCAGCCTGCCGATATGGACCCAATTTTGGCTCTGGCCAAGAAACACAATCTCAAGATTGTCGAAGACGCCGCTCAGGCTCACGGTGCGGAGTACAAGGGACGGACGGTGGGGTCTATCGGCGACGTTGGCTGCTTTAGTTTCTATCCCGGAAAGAACCTGGGAGCCTACGGCGACGCCGGAGCGATCGTGACGAATGACGAAGAGACCGCGCGGAAGGCTCGAGTTTTTGCCAACCACGGGCGAAGCCAGAAGTACGACCACTCCATCGAGGGCGTGAATAGCCGACTGGATGGCCTGCAGGCGGCGGTTTTGTCTGTAAAATTGCGGCACCTCCCTGATTGGTCGGAGCTACGGCGCAAGCACGCCTGCGCGTATAACGAGCTGTTGGCTGACCTGGATTGCATAAAGACTCCCGACGAACTCGGAGACGTAAAGCCGGTTTATCATCTTTACGTCATTCGAGTACCGCAAGACTCGCGTGAAAGTCTTCAGGAGTTTTTGAAGTCGAAGGGCATTGCGACGGGCTTCCACTATCCGATCGCTCTTCCCAACCTGGAAGCATATGCCTACTTGAACCACGTCGAAGAAGATTTTCCCCGGGCCACGGAGGCGTCGCGAGAGGTTCTTTCTCTGCCCATGTTCGCCGAGTTGGAGGAGAAGGAGTTACGGTTCGTGGCGGAGTCCATCGGGGAATTTGCGACTCGATTCGAGATGTCACAGGTGGTGAATGCAGAATCATCATAGGACTCTGCCCGCCTGTTTTTCGAGTGAACCAAGTGCGACACCCGGCAAAACCGTGACGCCCTGTCCCGATTCATGGAGCTTCCGCCCGCAAAACCCCGTATTCGCTTGACGACATGATGAAAACAAGCACGCTCGAAAGCGCGGAAGACAAGACCCGCGAAAAAATAGTCCCGGCTCTGAGAAGCTTTGTTGGATGGTTGGACCGCTTTGGAGAGGAGTCCTACGATCACCAGTCTTACTATGCCGGTCCGATAGGTGGCCGCGCGAAGAGGGCTTATTATGACGGTGGCCTCTTGAGTAAGTTCGCTGTCGTGCCCATGGTTTTCAGTGAAGCCTTCCTGCCTTCCGCCCGCCGGATATTTTGGAAGCCGATGCGCTTCCCGATTGCCGACGCGCACTATGCCATGGGCTTCGCATTCCTCTGCGAGGCACTCGGCGAAGACGTCTTCCATGAGAGGGCCGTGCATTTCCTGGAAGTGCTCGACAGAACCCGATCGCCCGGATATTCGCACTACTGTTGGGGCTATCCTTTCGTCTGGCAAACCCGAGAAGGGTCGATACGAGAGCAGATGCCGTTGATCACTACCACGCCCTACGCTTACGAGGCGTTTTCCGGCGTCTACGACATCGACAGCAACCCCGACTGGCTGGAAGTTATGCACTCGATTGCCGAGCACGCGATGGAGGATATTGCTGAGTCCGAGTTCTCGGAGAACGCGTCGACCGCCGGGTATTCTCCGACCGACAAGGTCGGCGGCGTGATCAATGCCGGTGCGTACCGCGCGAGCCTGCTCGCGGCGGCCTCGCAGAGGTTCTCGGTGGACCGATACTGGCAGGCGGCCGAGCGCAACGTCAATTTTGTTCTGCAGACGCAGGAGCCGGACGGCTCGTGGCCTTACGCCGTGGATGGTGTTCGCGGTTTCGTCGACCACTATCACACGTGCTTCGTGATGAAAGCTCTCGCAAAGATCGAGAGAATGACGGGGCATGAAGGGTGCCGGCGCGCCATTGAAAGAGGCGTGGAGTACTACGTCAACCACCTCTTCGACGACCAGAAGTGCCCCAAACCGTTCTCGAGAAAACCGCGTCTGTTGGTTTACCGAGCGGAACTCTATGACTACGCCGAGTGCATTAACCTTGGAGTCCTTCTCAGGGGACGCTTCTCGGAGCTTGACGCATGTCTCGATGCGACAGTCGAAGATTTGCTTCATCGCTGGCACAGGCCCGATGGAGCTTTTCGCGCGCGTCGTTTGCTTTTGGGTTGGGATAACGTTCCCATGCACCGCTGGGGGGTGTCGCAAGTTTTCCGAAGTTTGAGCCTGCTTATTCGTGACTTGAGCAAGAGAGCCGGAGAGTAAAGGTCCGGAAACGACAATGTGTGGTATTTGCGGTCAGTACAGCTTTGACAGAGACGTGCGCGTTCAAGAGAGCGATCTGGAACGGATGGCCGCGACTTTGGAGCACCGAGGGCCGGACGACAAGGGGACGTACACCGATGGCCAGGTCGGCCTGGGGTTTCGTCGCCTGTCGATTATCGACCTGACGGGAGGGCATCAGCCGATGTCCGATGCCGAAGGTACTCTATGGGTAGTCTTCAACGGGGAAATCTATAACTTCCCGGAGTTGCGCAAGGAGCTGGAAGGATTCGGGCACTCCTTTCGTACCAACTCGGACACGGAGGTCATCGTTCATGGGTACAAGCAGTGGGGGGCGGACGTTGTCAATCGACTCAATGGTATGTTCGGCTTCGCGATCTGGGACACGCAGAAGAGAAAACTGATCGTGGCTCGAGACGCGATGGGTATCAAGCCGGTCTACTACAAGATTGGCAACGAGAGTCTCTACTTTGCCTCCGAAATCCGAGCGATCACCGCCGCGATGGAGGAGTCGGTGGACGTGGACCCAGCGGCGCTCAATCTGTTTTTGCGTTATCGTTACACACCCGCTCCGCTGACCATCTATCGTGGGATCCGAAAACTCGCCCCCGGCACGATGTTGACCGTGGAACACGGCGAATGTTCCGTGGAGCGCTGGTACCGTTACAAGCCGACTCCACTTTCTCCCACGCCATCGGTCGGAGCCGTTCAAGAGGAGCTTCTCGACATTTACAAGAGAGCCATGAAAAGGCATCTCTTGAGCGACGTGCCCGTTGGGCTTTTGCTGAGCGGAGGAATTGACTCCGGGCTCTTGCTGGGCCTCATGAATCTCTACGGGGAAAACTGGCGTACTTATACCGTTGGTTACGGAGAGTCGTTTTCGGGTGACGAGATCGAGCTGGCAACCGAGACCGCACGGCTTCTCAAGTCGGACCACACGAATGTTCGCCTTGAACGAGAGACCTTCGAATCAGCGCTTTCGCATATCATCGAGTCTCTGGAGGAGCCCGTCGCCACCTCTTCAATCGTACCGATGTATTTCGTCTGTCAGCGTGCCAGAGAAGATGTGAAGGTGGCGCTGATTGGCCAGGGCCCCGACGAGTTGTTCGGTGGTTATCGCCGGCACGTCGGAGTGCGCTACGGTGGACTCTGGAGAGGCCTCCCCGGCTTCGTCCAGTCAGCGATCACCGGTACGGTGAATCGTCTTCCCCGCGGCGAAATGTTCAAACGTGGTGTCTACGCGCTTGGCGAGAAAGACAGAATGAAGCGATATCAATCTGTGTTCTCGCTCATGCCTGGAGAGGATATCGATGCACTTTTCCGGGAGGAGGTTGGGATTGCGAACGCAGGTGATCACGTTCTGGAGTGCTGGAAAGACCTGAAGGGCCTGATGGGAGAAACAGACGAGCTCGGTGGCTTCCAGCTCGTCGAGCTGATGTCCTCTCTTCCCGATGAGTTGCTAATGTTCGCCGACAAGCTCTCGATGGCACATAGCCTCGAGGTCCGGGTTCCGTTCCTCGACAAAGAGGTCGTCGAATACGTGACCCGGCTTCCCGCGAATTTCAAAGTTCGGAGAGGTAATAAGACCAAGTGGATTCACCGGAGGGTGTGCTCGGAATTCTTGCCCGAGTCCATTCTGAAACGTAGAAAGCAGGGCTTCGGGGTCAACGTCGTCGACTCCTGGTTTTACGGACGGATGAGCGGCCGATTGGAGGGGCTCCTTCTGGATTCAGAGAGCTTGATGTTTCAGTACCTGCGCCCAGACGCGGTCAAGCGCCTTTTTGATGAGCACAAGGCGAAGCAGGCTGATAATCACAAGGTCCTCTTCAGTTTGGTCGTCTTCGAAGAGTGGTTAAGATTGCAATCGGTCAAGGTTACATGACGCATACTCATACACACGAGCAAACCTCCCGGCACGTTGGAGAGGAAATGGTGACTCTGTCGTATGTTTTGATAACTCCAGCTCACAACGAAGACCGACTCATCGAGCAGACAATTCGTTCTGTGATTGCACAGACCGTTTTGCCCGTCAAGTGGGTGATTGTCAGCGACGGATCGACGGACCGGACAGACGAAATCGTGCAGAAGTATGCAGAATCCATGGCCTGGATTGAGCTGGTTCAACTGCCGGCCCGTAAGGAGCGACATTTCGCGGGCAAGGCTCACGCTTTCAACGTTGGTTGCGAGAAAGTTCGTGATCTCAATTATGACGTCATTGGGAACCTGGACGCGGACGTCACGTTCGAGAAGGGCTATTTCGAGTATCTGCTCGGGGAAATGGCAGCCCAACCAGAGGTCGGATGCGCCGGGACTCATTACACGGAAGGAACTTTTCATTCCTTTCGGGACAGCGGTGCCAGTATTGAGCACGTAAACGGGCAGTGTCAGATGTTTCGGAGAAAGTGCCTCGAGGAGATTGGAGGCTACGTGCCATCCAGGAGCGGTGGAGTCGACTGGATCGCCGTTACCACTGCAAGGATGAATGGATGGAAAACGTACTCGTTCGGCGACAAGACCTTTGCCCATCATCGCTTGATGGGAACCGGCGGTGGTGGAAACTTTTACACGTCTCGTTTTCACTATGGCAAGAAGGACTATTTTCTGGGGGGGGCTCCGATTTGGCAGCTCTTTAGAGCTTCTTTTCAGGCATTGAGGAGACCGTTATTCATCGGGGGGTTGTTGTTGTTGGCGGGTTACTGTTGGGCATTCTTGACCAGGGAAGAACGACCTGTGTCGAAAGAGCTCATGAAATTTCACCGACGAGAGCAGATGCGGAGGCTGAGGGGGCTGCTGACGTTTCGTGGCCGATCGGCCAAAAGGACTTGAGATTGTTTTCCGTGCTATTTCGCAGCTTGCCCTTTCTTCTTCTGCTGGATTCAGACTCATGGAGCGTGCCTTTTGCACCGTTGTGTTTCAGAAAAGAAAAAAGGTCAGCAAACTTGTCCGTCGCCCGCGGGGTTCCCGACGCCTTGGGGAGAAGGCTCCGAAGTTTTTCCAAAGCGAGCTCTCTCGACTCTGGAGTTACCCGAAGGTACGAGATGGGGTGCGGGAATGAAAAATACTCCGGCACCAGTATCGGATCAAAAGTCGCGAGTTTGTAGATCTGCGCAATGGGAAGCGATGGGTCGGGAATGGAAGTAACACAACTTCAAAAGAAGCGAGTCAGCGTGCGAGGGATGGGCGTGGACGTGGACTCCCTGACGGTTGAGAACAAGGCTGTTCTTCTGTCCGGAAGGTTTTTGAAAATCGCCGCGCTCGAAGAAGAGTGGTACAAAGACGTTGAAGACCCCGCAAGCTTCGTCAAGGCCTTGAAGGACAGCCCCGCGAAGGTGGACATGTTTACTTTCTGGCAGAGGTATCCGGAGGAAGAAGTAAAGTACAGGTACCATGCGGAAATGGAATCGCTCGCTGTTTTGCCAATTCAGAGCTTTGACCATTGGTGGAAGAATGAGATTCGATCAAGGATACGAAACAAGATCAGGAAAGCTGAAAATAAGGGCGTGGTCGTAAAGAGGGTCGAATATGACGACGCGTTTGTTCAGGGGATGACGGATATATTTAACGAAACCCCCGTGAGGCAGGGCAGGCCTTTCTGGCACTACGGCAAAGACTTTGAAACGGTGAAGCGTGAGTTCTCACGTCATCTCGACAGAGAGCAGCTGATCGGTGCCTACTACGGCGATGAGCTGATAGGTTTCATGTTCCTCGGCGACGCCGGGCGGTACGCCGTCCCGGGCCAAATACTCGCAAAAGTGGAGCACCGAGACAAGGGCACGAGCTATTCCCTGATCGCGAAAGCGGTCGAGCTGTGTGTGGAAAACAGTACGCCGTATCTTCTGTACTTTCACTGGGGCGAAGGAAACTTTTCGGAGTTCAAGCGTCGTTGCGGTTTCAAGAAAGTGATGGTTCCCAGATACTACGTGCCCCTTACGCTCAAGGCGAGGTTGGCTTTGGGGTTGCGACTTCATCGGGGGCTTGTTGGGGCCCTTCCGAAAGAATGCGTTCGACTTTTGAAAAGAATACGATCCGGGTATTACACGAGAAGGACGCGCCAGAGCTCTTGAGGGGGGCCCTGAAACGACGAAAGCCTCCCGGAGTTGGCGGTGAAATATTGGAGTGGGCGACCGGGAGTGACAGGCTTTCTATCACTCAAGCACACTCTTTCGGCCACAAGGCGTGTGCCCGTCACGGGCAATGGCGGCCGTTGTCGGTGACAACGTTTAGATGCCTCGTTTTGGAAGAATAGGGTTTTTCAGGAGAGCTCCGATCTGGAAGAGCCGCCGAGCTTCATTTCAGGTGTTGTAGATACTTCTGTTCACCGCTGCGCTCCTGTTTTCGACGGGCTACCGTTGGGAGCTCTTGGCCCGTAAGGAATGGCTTGTGTCGAAAGAGTTCAAAAAAAACACCGGGGAGAGCAGCGGCAAAGACCGAAGAGTCCGGTGTCCCCTGATAAGACACATGGCCAGAACGCGGTGAGATTGAATTTCATGAGGTTTGGCAATTACCCTTATTCGTGTCCATGAAATTGAGAGTCATAGAACAAGATCTTCGCACACTTGCGTTCCCGACAAAGAGAAAGGCCAGTAAAGTCGTAACTGGCGAGTTACTGGTGTCTATCACCCTGTTTTTGGGACTGCCCTTTTGCCTCCTCAATTAGCACTTCTCCTCTGGGCGATCTTTGCCATCGGAGTCTTCGTCACTGAAAAGAAGCGAAGGCCCGGGACGTCCTGGGCGCTCTGGATTCCTACAATCTGGCTGTTGATTGTGGCGTCCAGGGAACCTTCTGGGTGGTTCGGCGGTGATCCCTCGAATAGCTCTCGGGCGTTTAACGCCTACATGAGCGGCAATCCCTTCGACCGAAATATCTACCTCGGTCTCACGACCCTGGGGGTGCTGGTCCTGTGCCAGAGGAAGGTGGAGTGGGCGGGGTTCATTAAACGGAACCGCGTCATTTTTATATTCCTCGTTTACTGTGCGTTGAGCATACTCTGGTCGGACCACCCGTTCATTTCTTTGAAGAGATGGGTCAAGTCCATGGGGCAGGTCGTGGCCATTCTCATTGTGTTGACGGAGCAGAACCCGATAGAAGGACTCCGGTTGGTCATGAGGAGGGTGGCGGTCGTGCTCGCTCCGCTCTCCGTGGTCCTCATCAAGTACTATCCGCACCTGGCAGTGCAATATGACCCCTGGAGCGGTTGGCGTGAAATTGTAGGTGTTGCCACAAGTAAGAATATGCTTGGAAGCATGACAATGGTTACCAGCATATTTTTGATTGGGGAAATTCTCAGTGTCTGGCGAGAGCGTAAACGAGTCCGCATTGATTGGCGTAGCCTGTCAGTCAGCGTCTTCGTCCTGATAATTCTCCTGTGGTTATTCAAGCAGGCACAAAGCGCTACCGCGCTTTCCTGTACGATTTTGGCCGGTATTATCATTTTTGGTCTGGGTCTCCCTGTGATTCGACGTAATGTCAGAGCTACCGTCGCGTGCTCTTTGTTGTTTGTTTTCGTGTGTTTGATATTCGAGATGCTGTTTGGTGTCTCTGGAAAATTGGTAGAGCTCATGGGCCGAGATCCGACTCTGACCGGCCGAACGGAGATCTGGGAGAGTCTTCTGAATAGAGACAACAACGTGCTTATAGGGGTGGGATACGAGAGCTTTTGGCTCGGAGATCGAATGGCGGAAATGTGGGAAAAACATTGGTGGCGACCCAATCAGGCACATAACGGATATATCGAGATGTACATTCAATTGGGAGTCGTCGGTGGGCTCCTATTTGTCGGAATTCTATTCTCTGGTATCCGGAATGCCCTGAACCTGCTCCCTCGTCACTTTGACCATGCTAGCGTCTGTTTCGCGTCCTTGATCGTCGCGGTGCTATACAATATGACCGAGGCAGCCTGTCGAGGACTGCATACCGTCTCGTTTCTCACTTTTGTCTGCGCGATCAGTGTGCCTGGCCTTTACCACGGCTATGCCTCCACGCCGCGTCGTGTCCCGTCAGTGCCGCGTGGACGCTTCACCAGGTCTCGTCGTCCGAGAAGACAGTCTCAGGCTCGGGGCGGGGAGTCTCATCGCAACGAGTTACACTCCGTAGACAATGCAGAGCAACAGGGCCAATAAGGCCGGTTTCCCGGGACAGGAACACGAGGGCCGCGGTAACAAGCAATCTCCGTCTCTGCTACGTCACAGTATTTTCGAGAACAGAACTGGCGACTTGACCCCATAACGAGTTCGTGGAATTGATACGGATACCGGCTTGAATAGGGACAAATCAAGAGTAAGAGAGTTCTTCGACAACAGGTCGGATCCGGACTTGCGCAATCGGGCGGTAAGAGCCGCAGGGGCGACCGTCTTGGCCGGGGTTGTGGGTTTTCTTATTTACTTCATCAGTACGGTCATACTGGCCAGGATCCTCGTGCCGGAGGACTTCGGCCTGGTCTTGATAGTCCTGACCATCAGCATACCGCTCGCAAACTTTGGCGTCCGTGGCTTCACGGAAGCGACGATACAGGACAAGAATATCACTCATGAAAAGATCAGCGCGCTCTTCTGGATTCATGTGACCTGTAACTTGACTCTTGGCGTGCTGTTCATGGCCTCCGCTCCACTGATTGCCTGGCTCTACGATGACTCGCGTTTGGTTGCGATCTCCGTGGTGATCTCGTCATCGATTATTTTGGACGCCCTAATAACCCAGCATGCGGCGCTACTGACGCGTAGACTTTACTTCTACAAGCTTACGGCCGTTCGACTTCTCGCCTCCTTGGTGTCATCCGGCCTCGCGATCTATTTGGCCTGGACGGGCTGGGAGTACTGGGCCCTGGTCGCCAGACGCGTGGTCGGTGCTTTGTTGCTAGTTCCCCTGTTCCTGGTTGTGAACCCGTGGATTCCCGGTTTGCCGAAGCGACACCCTGGAGTTTGGAGTATGGTCAAGTTCGCTTTGAACACTTACGGCAACTACATCACGAACTACTTTTCCAGAAGTCTCGATAAGATGCTTCTGGGCTGGTATAGCGGGACAACGGCGCTGGCGCATTACGATAAAGCCTACTACGTGTTCACGGCTCCCGCGAATCAGCTCTCGTCTCCGCTCACCAGCGTGGCCGTCGCTACTCTGAGCAAAATACGTGACGACCACGAGAGATTTCGCCATTATTATTTCAAGGCCTTGTCGACGTTTGCCTTGATCGGAATGCCCACGAGTGCTGCGGTGATTCTTCTCGCTCCGGACATCATTTATTTTCTTCTCGGGCCGCAGTGGGAATTGGCCGGGGAGATTCTCAGAATCTTCGGAGCCGGCGTGGCCGCTCTCTTGATCTACGGCACCCACGGTTGGCTTCACCTTTCTCTCGGGACACCGCACCACTGGTTTCGCTGGGGGCTCTTCGAACTTGTGGTCGTGGCGGCGGCCCTCCCTGCGGGATTGCCATTTGGAGCGAAAGGCGTTGCTGTCGCGTATACGATCGTGGTCTGTGCCCTCATGGGGCCTGGATTGCTGTATGCAGGTCGTCCCATACGACTCCGACTTTCGGAGTTGGTGGCCATACTATGGCCCTTCTTCATACGGGCGAGTATCGCGGGAGTCATCTCGTGGTGGTTGTTTTTCGGTGTTGATGCGATCTTTGATTTCTATCTCGGGCTCAACAGCTTTCTGAGGTTGGTGGTATGCAGTGCCTTCCTTTTGAGCGTTTATGGTCTTCTTGTGCTGGCGTCTTCCAGAACCAGGGCGTCTCTGTTTGATTGCATCTCTCTCGCACGCCAGATGATCCCCACCAGGTCGAATAAGGCGTTGCGCGACGAGGATCCACAGGCTTCGAGCACACCGCGGGGCTAGAGGCTTTTCAATGTCCTTGGCAGGCATGCGCCTGAAAAAAAACGATCGGCCCTCGGCGGCGTTAAAAGATAAGAGGAAGGGAGTGGTTTGTCGTTTGAAAGACAGTCAAGACAGGTATTTCTTGGTTCGATATCAATCATGCGCTTGCCGTGATTGCTGCGCTCGGGCCACAAGTTCACGTTCAAGGCTTTAAGGAGACTCTCAATGCCGGGAATCTTCGGGATTATTAGCAAGAGTCAGCCACAACAAAACATTAACGATGTGGGTTTGATGGTCGACTGCCTTCGGCACGAGGATTTCTATGTCACGGGCACTTACAAAAACGACCAGTTCGGACTTTACGCCGGTTGGGCAACTCTGCCGGGTGCGTTTGACGATTGTATGCCCCTGTTTAACGAGGCCCGGGACCTGGTGTTGCTATTTGCCGGAGAAAATTTCGTCGACGAAGCCGACATTGCTGAACTTGGAAAGCGCGGCCACGAGTTTGAAAGCACGAATGCCAGCTATCTCATACACCTGTACGAGGAAGACGAAGTGCGTTTCCTGGAAAACCTGAACGGTTGGTTCTCCGGTGTGCTTCTGGATCTTCGACAGAACAAG
>Ga0310344_10002591_pt1 | contig 13579 bp, 11 predicted proteins | sample HC15DNA20200_MG_FD_203801 | JGI IMG/M metagenome (GOLD analysis project Ga0310344, IMG submission 203801) | Marine microbial communities from station ALOHA, North Pacific Subtropical Gyre - HC15-DNA-20-200_MG | ecosystem: Environmental > Aquatic > Marine > Oceanic | place: Pacific Ocean: North... | reverse complement strand
GGTGCTGCTGCATCAAGTTCATGCCGATTTGGAAACCGGCCTTCTGGCATTCTGAAATCCTGCATTGGGCTGCCATGGGCGATGACCCAGGTTCCGGGTGCTTGGGATTTGGCCTGCTCTGAAATTTTTTCAACAATTTGTGGAATGGATCGCACATTAGAATAAAAATCACGGCAATCCAGTCGGTGCATCATCGACGCTCCCCCATCTGCAAAATGGACGTGTGGGTCGGTAAGGCCAGGGAGAACACAACGACCTTTCAGATCTATCATTTGGGTTCGACTGTCAGCAAGTGAATCTACATCACGCTTTGAACCCACGGCGCCAATTCGACCATTCCAAACCGCAACCGCTTCAGCCTGAGTATTATTTTGGTCCGTCGTAAGAATTGTTCCGTTGGTCAAGATTAAATCCGGGCTCAGTGCGGCTAAGCTCATGATGGTCTTTCCTCCGTATTTTCCGTGCTTTAATCTAATTAGTCCAGATTGTTGATAACTTTTTCGAGGATATCGATAATACGGTCGATTTCTTTTTCTTTGATTATTAATGGGGGAGCCAAGGCCATGGTATTTCCTGTCTGGCGCAAGAGTAGGCCTTCCTCAAAACAACCTATAAAACAATTATAGCTGCGTGGATTGGCATCATTGTCGGGTGGAGCCAGTTCTACCCCGGCAACGAGGCCGATGTTGCGGATATCAATGACATTTTTTGCATTCTTGAGTGAGTGTATGGCCTCTTCCCAATAGGGCGCTAGTTCTGTAGCACGTTTAAACAATCCTTCATTTTTATAAACATCAAGTGTCGCTATTGCTGCGGCACATGCCAGAGGGTGTCCTGAGTAAGTATAACCGTGAAAAAGCTCAATTATGTCTGACGGGCCGTCCATCATGGTATTATAAATCGAGGCTGTCGTGGCTATTGCCGACATGGGAACAGCGCCATTGGTTAAGCCCTTAGCCATGGTCATAAGGTCAGGTTGAACCGAGAACCTCTCTGCCCCAAATGAGGCGCCTGTGCGGCCAAACCCCGTAATAACTTCATCAAAAATTAACAAAATACCATGTCGATCACAGATGGTGCGCAAGCGGTCGAGATAATTTACAGGCGGCACAAGGACTCCAGTGGACCCTGCCATTGGTTCTACTATGACAGCAGCAATATTAGAGGCATCGTGGAGGTCTATAATCCTTTCCAGATCTTCAGCAAGTTCCGCTCCCCATTGAGGTTGACCTCGACTAAAAGCATTTTTTTCGAGATTATGAGTATGTGGCAAATGATCGATGCCGCCTAACATGTTGCCAAATTGTTTTCTGTTGTTGACGATCCCGCCGACTGCAGTGCCTCCAAACCCTACACCGTGATACCCGCGTTCTCGTCCAATAAATCGGGTACGGCTCCCCTCACCGCGCGCGCGGTGATAAGCGAGAGCAATTTTTAGGGCAGTGTCGACGGCTTCGGATCCGGAATTTGCAAAAAACACATGTTCTAAATTTTGTGGCAAAATAGCGGTCAAACGGCTCGCTAATTCAAACGCCAATGGATGACCCATTTGAAAAGCGGTTGCGTAGTCCATTTGACCTGCCTGTTCGCGAATGGCGGCGGTGATAGTTTCAGCCCCATGACCTGCATTGACGCACCACATGCCAGCAGCCCCATCTAAGACCTTTCGCCCATCACCTGTGTTGTAATACATACCTTTGGCGCTGACTAACATGCGAGGGGATGCCTTGAATTGCCGATTGGCGGTGAAAGGCATCCAGTATGGATTTAAATCGTTGGTGGTTCTTTGCAAGGAATCTGGCATCAGAAAACCCTATAAATAATATTGTTTTATACTAATAAGTGATATTTTAGCATCATTTGTTTTGGGTGTCGTGGGGGCATTTGATTGAAATTTTGGAAGAAAGTTCCAGAGAAATTTAACCTAGGGTGTGACAACCGGTAACATTTGATGGAATAATCAAATTTAAGAATAAAAATTATGTTGATTATGCTCAATAACAGGGATCGACATGGCGGCATTATTACAAATTCGGGATTTAAAGACTTCATTTTTTACAAGTGACGGAGAAGTGCGGGCAGTCGATGGTGTCACCTTTGACATCGAAGAAGGCAAAACAATGGGTCTTGTTGGCGAGTCTGGCTGCGGTAAAAGCGTGACGGCACTTTCAGTTATGCACCTTCTGTCCAAGGGGGTTGGTAGGGTAGTTGGTGGTGAGATACTTTATCGTGGACAGAATCTTGCCGAATTTTCGGACCAGCAAATGCGCGATATTCGGGGCAATGAAATCTCGATGATCTTCCAGGAGCCCATGACCTCTCTTAATCCGGTATTCAGTATCGGCGACCAAATAGCTGAGTCTGTTAGGTTGCATCAGGGGGTAAGCAAGAAAGAGGCTCGCGACAGGGCAATAGAAATGTTGCAACTTGTTAAAATAGCTGAGCCGGACAAACGTATAGATGAGTATCCGCATCAACTAAGTGGTGGTATGCGTCAACGGGTCATGATTGCTATGGCCTTGAGCTGTAATCCTAGCCTTTTGATGGCGGATGAACCAACCACAGCACTTGACGTTACCATTCAAGCCCAAATTCTTGAGTTGATTAAAGAGTTACAGGAGCAACTCGGCATGTCTGTTTTGTTGATTACCCATGACCTTGGCGTAGTGGCAGAACAGGCGGATGAGGTCGCTGTCATGTATGCCGGTAAAATAGTGGAACGTGCTAAACCTGAAATTATTTTTGCACATCCTGCACACCCTTATACGGTTGGTTTGATGAACTCTGTTCCAGGAGTGACCGATAAAAGCAAAAAACGTTTAGAGGCAATACCAGGTATTGTACCAAGCCCCTTACATTGGCCTTCTGGCTGCAGGTTTCGCGATAGATGCTCGCTGGCAGAGGACAGTTGTGGCAGAACTCAGCCAGACTTGGTTGAGATTGAGGTGGGTCACTGGGTGTCCTGCCTTAAGGTGCCGTTGACAGCAAGTGCGGCATAGGGAGAATTTAGATGGCACTTCTTGAAATTAATAATCTTGTAAAGCATTTCCCAATTTCCACCGGTTTTTTTGGACGGAAAACCGGGGATGTAAAAGCGGTGGATGGTGTTTCTCTTTCGGTGGAGGACGGAGAAACCTTAGGATTGGTCGGTGAATCGGGTTGTGGAAAGTCAACCTTGGGTCGATGTCTCCTACGGCTGATTGAGCCTACCTCGGGTGAAATTGTTTTCGAGGGGGAGGAAATAACGGCAATGAACTTTGAGCGCATGAGAGAAATGCGTCGCAAAATGCAAATAATTTTTCAAGACCCTTACGCTTCTTTAAACCCTCGTATGCGGGTCGGTGAAATAATCGGAGAAGGGTTGCAGATACACGGTCTTGCTACTGGTGCGGATCTAAAAGACCATGTGATGGGCTTGCTTGAAAAAGTTGGCCTTCGGGAAGAACAATATGATCGTTATCCTCATGAATTTTCCGGTGGCCAGCGTCAGCGAATAGGGGTCGCCCGAGCCCTCGCACTTAATGCTAAATTCATCGTGGCTGATGAAGCTGTATCAGCGTTGGACGTTTCCATTCAGGCACAAATCCTGAATTTACTGCAAGATCTTCAGGACGAGTTTGAGCTGACCTATTTCTTTATCTCTCATGATTTACGTGTTGTAGAACATGTCAGCGATCGGGTGGCTGTGATGTATCTGGGTAAAATTGTTGAAATAGCATCTGCTGACAAGATTTATTCTGATGGCCAACATCCCTATACGCGTGCATTGCTCTCCGCAGCGCCAGTTCCAGATCCGACGAGAAAGGTAGAGCGTACCGTATTACAGGGTGACGTCCCCAGCCCAATAAATCCGCCGTCGGGATGTAGTTTTCATCCTCGCTGCCCATTTGCACAGAAGATTTGTTCTGAGGAAGAACCACCTCTCGTCCAAGACGGAGATCATGGAGTGGCATGCCACGTTTTTGGTCCAGGTGCGACACTAAAACCAAATTAAGAAGATTAGTAATTTATCTAAAAGGAGGAAGTTTAATGGCTAAGTTGCGACATATCGCCATCAGCGCTAAAGATTTGGAAACCACCGCCCAGTTTTATGAAAGAGCATTTAAAATGGAGAGGGTGAGACAATCAAAAGTTGCGATCATGTTGTCTGATGGGGTGGTTTCTCTCGCTATCTTGCATTTACGGTCAAATGACAATGCACCCGATGAACGTGGACCCGATTATATTGGTTTGCATCACATGGGCTTTCTGGTGGATGACGTGCCGATAGCAAGTGTAGCTGTGGAAGAAGCGGGAGGAAAATATCATGGCCAAATTCAAAACGTTGGAGATGGCCCGGAATTCGAAAGAAAATACCGTGATCCCAATGGTGTTGTTTTGGATGTCACAAGTAAGGAGCACGCCACTTCCTCTTGGAGGGTCCCGGTAGAATGAGGGTATAAACACTTCCTCCAAATACTTTCATAGATTAATCAAAGGTCAATTTATTCTAAAAACTCATTACTTAGCCATTTGCCAATAAGACCTATTTCAAAATCATCGTGAGGAAATCCCATTAGTTGTATGCCCATGGGCATTCCCCGGTCTTCGAGCAAGGGTAAATTGTAGCCTGGCGCCCCCAGACATGATGTAACATCGCCATAGATAGGATTGCCAGTACCCGTGGCTGCCTTGGGTGCCGGCCCCTGCGCGGATAGCAGGATGAAAGCGTCGCCCAATCCCCGTAAGGTTTCAAATTGGTCGCGCAATATTTGCCGTAATTCCAAACAATGTCTGTAGTCTTCAATCTTCATTGTTTCTCCGTGCGCTATCCGGTCTAAAATACCGGATGAGATTAAATGTTCACCCTTGTCGCGTTGCGTTTTGCCAGGCCACTGCATCTCCCAACAAAATAAATCACGTAAAAAATTCGGGATGGTATGGAGGGTCTTTTCGAGTGCTTCAACGGAGGAATCATCTTTGCGTGTTATAATTTCGGTACCTTTATCCGATAACAACCCAATGAAATCTTCAAATTTTTCTTTGGTTTCATCCTCCGTGTCTTCCCAGCCCAGGGTGTCTAGGCGGACAAGGCGGTGGGGCTTCTTTGCGGAACTTAACGAGGTCTTTCCATAAAGCCCCGGATGACCGGGGTCGCCGCCAGCTGTGGATGAAATAAAAAATGCTGTATTCCAAACATCGTCCAATGAACCGGCGTGGACACCAAGTACTGATTGTGATGGTGCCATCGAATGGCCGCCCAACCTGTTCAATGCACCAAAGGTTGGTTTAAGTGCAAAATTGCCACAATATCCTGCTGGTCGCAAGATTGACCCTCTCACCTGACTTCCGCTGCCAGCGGGAACCATCCCAGCGCCAACAGCAGCGGAAGTGCCGCTGGAAGACCCACCCGGTGTGCGCGTAATATCGAAAGGATTTCTCGTCGGTCCGGCATCTCTTGATCCAAACTCGGTCGTTACTGTTTTTGCTAGTATAACTGCACCACCCTCCCGTAAGGCTCTTGCATGTGCACAATCCTTGTCACCACCATAGCCTCGCATCGCTGGGCTACCGAGCTCCGTGGTCATACCTTTTACCTCGTATAGGTCTTTAACGACGAATGGCATCCCATCAACTATGGAAAGGGGGTTGTTGTTTTGGTAACGTATCGTAGCTTTATCTGCAGCTTTGCGTGCGACTTCCCTGTCCATTGCCACAAAAGCCATTACATTTGGTTCACGTGAAGAAATAGTCTCCAGGCAGCGTTCCAGGTAAGCGCGTGGGGTATCACGGCCATCCAGAAAACTCGGTATGGCATCATGCCACGTGATTAATCCTGAAGATGTTGGGTGATACCTGTCCTTTGAAAAAGGCTGGGTTGTGTCTGGTGCCATGACGCTTTCTCCATATTATACTTAATGCAGGAAGCCTAATGCTTTTAGGGAAAAAACAAAATGGCCAGTTGGACATTCATATCAAACCGTGGAGTTAATAATGAGTGAAAAGGATGTAGTTATATTACCGGATGATAACTGTATTTTGCCAACCGAGGCTGTTACCGCGATAACAAATTGTGATGCGTTTCCTGAAACAACCGGCTATTCCAAATCTATTGAATTCATTGATTTTGAGCATTACGGAAAATCATTCACCCAGGTCTTGACTACTTTCAAACCTGATATTCCAAGACTTCATAACGGCCGAGAGATAATACTGGTTTGCGGTGAAGGGGGTAAAGACAACGGCAATGGTTTCATTGAGACATATGAAAAAAAGCCCGGTATGGCTCCGTGGCTTGCAAGCCGGGGTGTCACCGTAGCAATTGTGCCGAGACTTGGCCGCTGGAATTTCTTTGATGAAGGGGGTAGCTGGATAAATATTCCGCTTGGACAGCGCATGCCGGTATATGATCGCAAGCAGGCAGAATATTGGTCAAAAGACAGCTACACAACTCATGCCTCTAAAGGCCAGGCAAGCCCAACCGGGAGTGATACCTACCGGTTGCCGGTTGAGGGAACAGAGCTTTACGAACATATGCTTGCGGCAACGCCGGATGCCATCGTTGAAGGATATCGGCGAGGAGCGGAACGCGCACTCGACAATCACAAGGAGCCACGCGAAAATATTTTATTACTTTTTTGGGGATTTTCCACGGGCGGACCATTTTTGTGGGCGCTGTGTCGATACCTTATCCCTGATGGGACGCTCGGTTGGGGTATGTCCAATAATCCTGCTGCTTATTTGTATAGTCGGGCGAGCACCGACAATCATGACTGGCCTTATGAAGATTCTTGTTTGCGGGTTAGAGAACGGGGGCGCCCAGATTTTTTATTCTACACGGCGCATATCAGTGATGACTTACGGGAAAAATGGTTCCAGGAATCAATGCATGCTCCGAATTTTAAATCGATTGAAGATGTTTTCATGCATTACAACATTGCCGCTTTAACGGAGCACACCACCCGTCTCTGGCAATCGGAGTTTTTACCCGATAAAGACCGCCAAGGAGGATTTGCCGAATTTTTGCAAAAGACATTAGAGCCTCTTTATCCTGCCGCGCAATTGCGTGATGTCTCAGTGTTTGAAATGAACGGAACGCTTGATCAGGTGATACAGCCTTGGAAGGTTGATGCCGCTCGACGAGTTTCAGAGCGGTATTGTAAGAGGTACAGGGTTGCCCGATTAGAGAATTTTCGCCATGACATTCTGCACGACACCTGCAAAACCGTTGGCCGAATTTGGCTTAAATTGATCGAAAGTAATTACTACAATTAGTTTTAACAATTTTCTACACAAGACTCGCCACCCTTAAATTACCATGCTAGCATTATGGCAAATAAGTTAGAAAAGCTCCAATAACGGGGCAATATAGGCGTCAAAGGGAGGCGCAGTTGGCTGCCACTGATGTGAAAACGGGGGGTAGTACCTCTGGAGGATGGGAACCCCCTGTTCGGATCGAAAAGGATGAACTAATCCAAATTTCGGATGGTCTACTATCCGAACCAGACATCCCCTATGTGGAAACTGAAGATGTCTTCCGCATTCATTCAAACGGATTGGATTGGGACATTGGCAACATTGTCTACGAACCCATCGATGATTCAAAAATTGCGATTGGGCCTGACGGTAAAAAGCTGGGAATTTTAATGCTTCATGGTGGCGCATCAGATTGGCGTTCAATAGAGCGCTTGGCTAGAACCTTTTGTGGGAAAAGAGGTTACAAAGTTTGCAACATGACATATCCCGGTCGGTTTTATTTTGACGATCCAGAACATAATTGGCCAGGTGATACATTTCATGAAGATGGCACTGTTCGTACGCCTGTTTGGTTGAAGGGCGAGACAATCACGTCAGATCAGTATGATGTAAAGGTTGATGCCAGCCATAGAGAGATTTATGGATCGCGTCGTTATGCCGTCTCCAAACCGGGCACACTTTTTCATGTTCGTATGGGCGCCTGGCCAAAGGCTATTGTTGATGCGATGTTGAATATTTGTGCTCGACATTTTCCGCCAGATGAATGGTCAATTTATGTTCATGGTCATTCAACGGGTGGGCCATTCGTCCATACTACGATGCAGAGGGTCGAGAATGTCCGGGGTTTGATTGGAATTGAAAACTCACCCTTCGGGCAATTTTTTAATGAGATGACCAAGCATGACTGGCCCACTCCATTCAACTATGTATTAATAAGGGATTGGCGGGAATTAGCACGATATAAGGGTGCGGAGCTGGCCCTGGCAGAGGGGGAAAAGCCGCTTTTTCGATTGGCACAGGTTATGGAAGAACTTTATGAGCAGTGGGACGCTTCCAAGCGTTTTCCCCAGTTCAAGGCCGAAAACTGGTATCATAACCGCACACCCTCATGTCTTACCGAGGCGGCAGAAGTAGCAGCAGAATACCAAAGCTTTGATAAGGAGGAGACCGACGCCCTGGTGAAAGAATATCTTGACTATGGCGTGCCGCTGGAAGGCGAGGGTGTGAAGCGTGTGCCTAACTTGCTGCATGGTATATGCGATTTTAGTCGGGACCATACGGTACCGACGTATGAATTTTTAACTGAACGATATGCGAAGGTTAACCCGGCCCCTAGGTTTCGTTACATACAGCTCGGCACAGGTGTACATTCCTACTGGCGGACAGAGGATGGCCTTCCAATGGGTGTCTGCCCGGTGGTTGCCAAGGTTTGGCATGAGGCCATTATGAATGGTTATTTTGATCAAGAAGAGAAAGACTAACTAAACTACAAAGGGAGGGGAAGAAAACGAGATGAATTTGTTATCAAAGTTGAAATTTGCAATTACGGCTGCGATGGTCACCGCAGTGATGTCTATGGTGGCGACGACTGCGATGGCCCAAAAGAAAGTGGTTATAGGGGCCACCGGTAATATTTATGGTTGGAACCCTTATCAGGATTCCGCCGCTCAGATGTACGGGATCTGGTGTAACGTTTACGGCTGTTTATGCCGCTACGATTTTAAGAAGGCGGGCTATTCACCCATGTTGGCAAAAAGCTGGAGTATTAACCCGAAAGATCGGAATGAGTGGACTTTTAAACTTCGCAAGGATGTAAAAAGCCATTCTGGTGCCAACCTGACAGCGGCTGATGTTGTGCATACGATTAATCGTATTAAAACGGATAAACAAAGTTCGCAGAAACAAAATGTACGACCATTAAAAAAAGCGATCGCAGTTGACAAACATACAGTCAAATTAATCACTAAAATCCCGACTGCCCATCTACTTCAGCATGTTTGTGATATCTATGCGATTACTCGTAAGGCAGTTTTTGATAAACATGGCCCAAGAAAAGCTGACAGAAAATATCCAGATGGATTTGGTCCTTATAAACTAGATCGCGTTGTTATCGGTGAGCAGGTTATTACCCGTCGCGCCAAGAATAGCGTGTTTGGCAATAAAGATAATCCCGATATCTTGATCTGGAAGAAAATGACCGAGGTTGAGCAGCGGGTTACAGCGTTGTTGAATGGTGAGATACAAATTGCACAGTTTATCCCGCCACATCTCATGAAAAGAGTTGAATCTGGTAAAAATACCAAACTGTCCTACACGGATTCAGTTGAAATTATGATGCTGTTGATGAACCCATCATTTAAACCTTGGGCTAATAAAAAGCTGCGTAAGGCCGTTGCTCATGCCATTAACCGCGATCAGATAATTAAGACTATTTTGCAGGGGATGGCGAGAAAACTAAAGGGTGCCATTGGCCCCGGTCAGATCGGATACGATGCCGCGCGTTCAGAAAAATTTGATCTTAAATATGATCCGGCTTTGGCCAAGAAACTTGTAAAGGAAGCGGGGTATCCAAATGGTGTAGATGTAGAAATGTCGACACCGGTCGGGCGTTATGTGAATGATAAAATCATTTCGCAGGCTATTGTTCCTATGCTTGCAAAAGTGGGTATCCGGGCAAAATTATTAACTCCAGAATGGTCCACTCAGTGGGCTAACGTTCGAAAGGGTAAGCGCTCCTTCTTCTATCAAGGACGTGGTTCAGTCATCGATCCCGGGCCAGCACTGGCACAATATTTCAAGACTGGTGTATCACCACGGATTAAGTACTCGAATCCAAAATATGACGCATTATTTGATGAAGTTGCTAGGGAATTCAATCCTAAGAAACGACAAAAATTAATCAATGATGCAATTGCAATACTTGTTGAGGATGTGCCTGCCGTGTTCATGTGGCGTCACAAGTTAGCATATGGTGTCGCGAACAATGTGAGTATCTCGCCGCCTGCTAACGGCCGAATTTATGGTGAGAATATCCGTATAAAATAGTGTTGTAAGAAGAGTTGTTGGATAAGGGGCCCGCCCGATTAGGGCGGGCCCTCATATCTGGCCTATTTGAGGTTTTCCGATGCCAATGACAAAAAAGGGAAAATTTATCACCGTCGACGGTGTAAAAACCCACTTCTATGAAAAGGGCCGAGGACCGACGATCGTTCTGGTTCATGGCGGTAATTTTGGCTCAAAGGAGGCATCAGGTAATAGCTGGACGTGGAGCCGTAACTTTGATTATTTGGCCAGGAATTATCACGTCGTAGCGGTAGATAAACTTGGTCAGGGTTATACCGGTAACCCAAAATGCGATGCCGATTATACAATGCATGCTGTGGTCCAGCACCTTGGAGGATTTCTCAATAAAAAGGGGCTTAAGGACTGCCATCTCGTTGGTCACTCACGTGGAGGTTATGTGACCGCCCGGTTAACGCTCGAACAGCCCGAACTCGTGGCTTCCTGCATCTGTGTAGACAGTAATACATTAGCACCGGGTGTTGGAATGAATGAGGTGGTTCTTGCTAATCCCCCGCACCCGCCACTAAGTCGTGAATGCCAAAGATGGGTATTAGAACGATATTCTTATGCTCACGAACACATCGATGATGACTGGCTAGATGTCTTGGTCGATGTTGGTAAGCAGGCCAAACATAAAAAAGCTGTTTCGAAAATGGAGAAGCAGAAACTTAAAACACGACAATTTTTACCTGGCCTTTCTGCAGATCGTGCAGATACTTTTGCTCGTATTCGCGATACCGGCATGAGGCGTCCGACCATGGTCATGTGGGGATATAACGATCCAACGGCTCTGTTGGAGCAAGGGCAAAGACTATACGACCTGATTGCGTCAACCGAACGACGGGCTTACATGCACATTCTTAATCGTGCGGGTCACTTCTCCATGCGTGAACAGGCTGATCATTTTAATACCGTACTCGACGGATTTGTAAAAAGTGTTATTGAGTAATGCTTAGGGTAGATGGAAAGTTTGTCGATGCCTCGGGCGTAAAAACCCATTACTACGAAAAGGGTTCGGGTCAGGCGCTTGTACTTTTTCACGGCGGAGCTTTTGGCCATCCGACGGCTGCAGATAGTGCGTGGGATTGGAGTACTAATTTTAACGCTCTCGCGGAACGATATCGTGTGATAGCTGTTGATAAGCTTGGTCAAGGTTTTACGGATATTCCAAAATCCGATGGAGATTACTGCATGTCAGCCGTTGTCGAGCACGCAGCAGATACACTCCGTGCTCTCAATTTGGGTCCAGCGGATCTTGTGGGACATTCTCGGGGAGGATATTTGGTCTGCCGCCTTACTCTCGACTACCCTGAGATGGTTCGGAGTTGTACAATTGTGGACAGTAATACCAGTTCACCCGGTGTTGAGCTAAACAATATTGTACTAGGTAATCCCCCGGAGCCACGCCTATCACGTGATAGCCACTACTGGATATTTGAACATTATTCTTATAGCCCACACCACATCTCAAGTGATTGGCTTGACGTCTGTTGTGAGGTTGCTAGTCGCCCAGAATATCATTTGGCCTGGGATAAAATGGAAACGCAAGGATTAAGACTAAAGCAGTTTGCCCCTGGCCTGGCTGCGGACAAGTCCAAAATGTTTGCCATGTTGCGAGATGAAGGGTTGAAGAGGCCCACCCAAATCATTTGGGGAAAAAACGACCCCACCGCCTCTATCGAACAAGGTTGGGCACTTTGGGATTTGATAGCCAAACACCGTTCAGATGCGAAGTTCCATATTCTGAATCAGGCAGGACATTTTTCTTATAGGGAGCACCCAAAAGAGTTTAATGAGTTAATACATGCCTTTGTGCAAACCTGTGGGGACAGCTGACGTGTTCTATATCAGTCATTCAAGGCACTTTTCTCTGGCTTACGCCTGTCTCCCTGTGGAGTGCAATAAAGATGTTTAGTTACATCATACGTCGGATGATTGGCACTATGCCGGTAATGCTGTTGATCTCGTTACTGGTGTTTATGCTTGTGCAGGCTGCACCCGGCGATCCGGCCGATATTCTTCTATCCGATGAAGCATCGAAGGAAGATATTGAGGAAGCCAGACAACGTTGGGGCCTAGACCAACCAGTTTATGTTCAATATTGGCGTTTCCTGGTCGCTGCATTGCAGGGGGATCTCGGCATGTCATTCCGATATGCTGACCCCGTTCTTCTTCTCATTGTTGAACGACTTCCAGCTACAATCGAGCTTGCCTTCTTCTCTATCGTAATTGCTATTATTGTCGCATTACCACTTGGAGTTTGGGCTGGTGCTAAACCAAATTCCTGGATTGATAATTTGGGATCGGTTGTGGGCTTCTTCGGTATCAGTATGCCGAATTTCTGGTTTGGTATTATGCTGATTCTTGTAGTTTCTGGCGTCTTTAATTTGCTACCGTCTGCTGGGCGGGAGACCTACGGTATTCCAAGCGATCCCATCACGGGGTTTTACATTATCGATAGTATAATACATGGCAACTGGACCGCCGCCTGGGACGGACTGAAGTATATAATCCTTCCCGCTACGGCGCTCGGTACAAATATGATGGGTATAATGATGCGCGTCACGCGTTCATCGGTGTTAGAGGTTATGCATGAAGATTATGTCACTACAGCGCGGGCAAAGGGTATCAAGGAAAGCTTGGTATTATGGCACCACGCAGTTCGTAATGCTTTAATTCCGATAATAACCGTCGTTGGGCTTGAGTTGGGGACTTTGCTATCTGGCTCGATTATTGTCGAGACCGTCTTTTCTTGGCCAGGTGGTGGTTCATTATTGATCTCTGCGATAACAGCACGAGATTACCCTCTGATTACTGGGACAGTGCTTTGCTATACCTTTGCCTTCGTTATGATCAACTTCATTATTGATATTCTTTATGGGCTTATTGATCCGAGGATTCGCTTTGACAAATAGTCCCTCAACAAATCCTGTTAATTCTTCATCGGATACTCAGGTATCAGATTTTAGAAAGGCTATCAGGCCCTGGTTAAAGCCAAAAATCATTATGGGTGGCAGTCTGGTGTTTCTCCTGGTTTTTATGGGTGTTTTTGCTCCGCTCATCTCACCCTACGATCCCAATTTGCAGAACCTGACCAATACCTTAAAAGCACCCCAATGGTGGGACGGTCTCCATTTTCTTGGAACGGATCATGTTGGCCGAGACATTTTAAGCCGAATCTTTTACGGGGCGCGAATTTCATTGGTTATTGCAGGAACGGTAGTAATAATCTCGGGCGTGATCGGCGTTGGTTTAGGAGCAATCTCGGGTTATTTTGCCG
>Ga0310344_10002590_pt1 | contig 13579 bp, 13 predicted proteins | sample HC15DNA20200_MG_FD_203801 | JGI IMG/M metagenome (GOLD analysis project Ga0310344, IMG submission 203801) | Marine microbial communities from station ALOHA, North Pacific Subtropical Gyre - HC15-DNA-20-200_MG | ecosystem: Environmental > Aquatic > Marine > Oceanic | place: Pacific Ocean: North... | reverse complement strand
CGAAACCAATGAGTAGATTAACTGACGCGCATATTGAAGAACTCGATCACGAAGGTTTTATTATTGTCCCTGACTTTATTAGTGGCGACGAACTGACAAAACTACAGGCGGCGCAACGGCGCGTCCTGCCAACCTACGAGCAAATTAAGGACGATATTCCGCAGGATCAGGCAGGCCATAGTCTACTTAAGTGTTTTCCTCACGAAGAGCTTGATTTGTACCGTGCCACCATGAATCCGGAAAGCATCAAATTCGCGCGAAAATGGCTTAAGACGCAAGATATTCACATGCGGGTTGGCTGCCTAATCGCCCGCTACCCGGGCCACAGTAGAGGAGGAATTGGTTTCGATGATTCCAACTTACACATTGACAATGGAAACAACTCGTTATTACCTGTTACTGAAGACCTACGAGAGTTTGGTCAAATCGGCTTTTGGATTCACCTTGAGGACGTCGAAGAGGACCAAGCGCCGTTAAGGCTAGTCCCTAAACGATATGGGCGTGATATGACGAAATGCATTCCGCTTGTTTGTAAAGGTGGAACTCTTTGCGTATTTACTAATTTTTCTTTGCATAGTGCTAGTGCTTATGCTCGCAAGGACGGCCAGCGATTTACTTTCGGCTACGCCTTCGGTCGCGCTGATCACTACTGGGAGGGCTTAATAAACTATACGCAGCTTGGGGAAAATACGCCCGTATTCCAAAAGTTCATTGGTGGTTTAACTGCAGCTGAGCGCCAGCTCTGGCGTTTCCCACCAGCAGGACATCCTTACTACACTGAACAAACCTTGAAGCTACTAGAAGACCAGTACCCCGGATGGGATGCAGACGAATACCGCCGGGCAATCACATAGACGCCCTCTCAACTAGACTCTGGATCCAGAGTCTAGTTGAGAATCCAGTGCAACCTCTAAAAGATAATTTCTGAAAAACAAAACTCCGAAGATGCGATCGATACTTATTGACAACCAGAAAGGTATTGACTTGTTGCCGTCCATGCACCAAAATGATTCCACTATACTTTCCGGGTAATCATGTCTACTGACCAATCGTCACAGCATCCTCTCAATCCTGGTCCCGCTGGCCACTCTTTATGGATGATTCGTGAAAATCTTGATAACCTTCCACGATGGACCTTCCCGCCGGGATATACGATGCGGCCTATGGGTCCGGGTGACGAGAAGCTATGGGACGAGATCCAGAAAGAAACTGAGCCTTACTTCACCATAAAACCTGGGTACTTTCTCGAGCAGTTTGGTGACGACCTCAAAACTGCCTGGCAGAGGGTGTTCCTCGTTCTAGAACCTGGCGGGCATGAGGTCGGCACCATTGGCGCCTGGTACCGACGGTTTGAACAAAAGTACTATGGCCTAATCCACTGGGTAGCAATCAGACCTGCGTTCCAGCGACTAGGGCTGGCTAAAGCCTCTTTAACTGGCACGCTCGAAGTACTATCACGACACTATGACCGTGCCTACCTCGAAACGCAATCAAAACGCCTCCCAGCAATCTCGCTGTATCTCGACGCTGGATTCCGACCTCACTACGCTACTAATCAGGAGCGGGAGATCTGGTCCGAGCTAGCACTAGGCATGACGAATCCCACTCGTCGTAATCACCTCGAAAAGCTTATTAGCCATAAGGATCGGCAAGTTCTGTAGGCCGGTCGGTCGAGTTGAAAGCCCTCGGACTCTCACTTCACTAGATCAATGGAGCGGGAGAAGGGATTCGAACCCTCGACATCCACCTTGGCAAGGTGGTGCTCTACCAGCTGAGCTACTCCCGCAAACAAATCAGTCAGCCACATAAACATCATAATAGGCAAGTGAAGGTATCACCATTACAGACGATACCTTCAACACCTTTAGAAAATAATCCCCCGCACCGTCCTACTTTCGCAGGGAGCTGCCCCCCAACTATCATCGGCGCTGGCGTGCTTAACTTCCGAGTTCGGGATGGGATCGGGTGGATCCACGCCGCTATGAGCACGGAGAAAAAAATAGTGACAGGAATAGGAGATCTAGAGCAACGCGTATCTGAGGAATTAGTCCAAAAAAGGTTAAGTCCTCGACCTATTAGTACTGGTCAGCTAAACACATTGCTGCGCTTACACTTCCAGCCTATCAACCCGGTAGTCTTCCGGGGGTCTTACCCTCACAAGGAGGTGGGAAAGCTCATCTTGGAGTCGGCTTCGCGCTTAGATGCTTTCAGCGCTTATCCGTTCCACACATAGCTACTTAACATATGCCGCTGGTGCGACAGCTAAGACACTAGAGGTGTGTCCATTCCGGTCCTCTCGTACTAGGAACAGCTCTCCTCAGCTTTCCTACGCCCACAGCGGATAGAGACCGAACTGTCTCACGACGTTCTGAACCCAGCTCGCGTGCCTTTTTAACCGGCGAACAGCCGGACCCTTGGGACCTTCTCCAGCCCCAGGATAAGACGAGCCGACATCGAGGTGCCAAACACCGCCGCCGATGTGAACTCTCGGGCGGTATCAGCCTGTTATCCCCGGGGTAACTTTTATCCGTTGATCGATGGCCCTTCCACAAGGAACCACCGGTTCACTAGGACCTACTTTCGTACCTGCTCGACATGTACGTCTCGCAGTCAAGCTCCCTTATACCCTTACGCTCTATGCACGATTTCCGACCGTGCTGAGGGAACCATTGTGCGCCTCCGTTACACTTTAGGAGGCGACCGCCCCAGTCAAACTACCCACCTAGCACTGTCCCCCATCCGGATAACGGACGAAGGTTAGACGTGCGAACTAATCAGGGTGGTATTTCACCATTGACTCCACGTAGCCTAACGGCCACGCTTCACAGTCTCCCACCTATCCTACACAGATCAATCCAAACGCCAATACCAAGCTGTAGTAAAGCTCCACGGGGTCTTTTCGTCCTGCTGCGGGTAGGCCGCATCTATACAGCCAATTCAATTTCACCGAGTCTCTGGTTGAGACAGCGCTCCAGTCGTTACACCATTCGTGCAGGTCAGAACTTACCTGACAAGGAATTTCGCTACCTTAGGACGGTTATAGTTACCGCCGCCGTTCACCGGGGCTTCAGTTCGCAGCTTGCACCGCTCCCCTTAACCTTCCGGCACCGGGCAGGTGTCACACCCTATACTTCCCCTACTCGGGTTTGCAGAGTGCTGTGATTGTGGTAAACAGTCGCTAGAGCCAATTCACTGTGCCCGCTTCGGGCTTTGCATAATTGCTAACCCTACACGCGGGACCCCTTCTCCCGAAGTTACGGGGCCATTTTGCAGAGTTCCTTAACCAGAGTTCTCTCGCGCGCCTTAGTGCTCTTACACTCGCCCACCTGTGTCGGTTTTGGTACGGGCACTCTCGCTTCAACATTTAGAGGTTTTTCTTGGCACCGTGGATTCAACCAGTTATCAGCCCCGTAGGGCCTTCCCGACGTACGTCACTCTATGTGGAGGGCGGATTTTCCTATCCCTCCGAGCTTCGCACGCCGCCGGGCTCAGCCATGGCTCCGGTTGGCCTATCCTAATGCGTCACCCCATCACTCCACGAAAGTGGGGCAGGAATATTAACCTGCTGTCCATCGACTACGCCTTTCGGCCTCGCCTTAGGTCCCGCCTAACCCTGAGAGGACGACCCTTGCTCAGGAACCCTTAGGCTTTCGGCGGAAGGGATTCTCACCCTTCTTATCGTTACTCATTCCTGCATTCGCACTTCCGATACCTCCACGCCTCCTTACGGTAGCGCTTCAACGGCCTACGGAACGCTCCCCTACCCAGTGCGGAACCCTAAAGTTCCGCCCTGCCGCAGATTCGGTACATGACTTAGCCCCGATCATCTTCGGCGCAGAGACGCTCGACTAGTGAGCTATTACGCACTCTTTCAAGGAATGGCTGCTTCTAAGCCAACCTCCTAGCTGTCTTTGCATCTCCACATCCTTCTCCACTTAGTCACGATTTTGGGACCTTAACTGGCGGTCTGGGTTGTTTCCCTCTCGTCTATGAAAGTTAGCTCCCATAGACTGACTCCCGGGGTATGGACCAATAGCATTCAGAGTTTGACAGGGTTTGGTAAGCTGGTAGGCCCCCTAGCCCAATCAGTGCTTTACAGCCATTGGTAAACCCCCGAGGCTAGCCCTAAAGCTATTTCGGGGAGAACCAGCTATCTCCGGATTCGGTTAGCTTTTCACTCCTAACCACAGCTCATCCCAAGAGTTTTAAACCTCAACGGGTTCGGTCCTCCACTTCCTGTTACGGAAGCTTCAACCTGGCCATGGCTAGCTCATCCGGTTTCGGGTCTACTAACAGCGCCTTTGTCGCCCTATTAAGACTCGCTTTCGCTACGCCTTCGCCTAAACGGCTTAAACTTGGCACTGCCAGTAAGTCGCAGGATCATGCTACAATAGGCACGCCACCACCCATTCAGATCCCGAAGGACCATGCATAGGGCTGTGACTGCTTGTAAGCACACGGTTTCAGGTACTATTTCACTCCCCTCACGGGGTACTTTTCACCTTTCCCTCACGGTACTGGTTCACTATCGGTCAGTCGTAATATTTAGCCTTACGGGGTGGTCCCCGTGGATTCACTCGAGGTTCCACGTGACTCGAGCTACTCAGGTGCCGACTGGGCCTCCACGTCTTTCGCCTACGGGGCTATCACCTACTCTGGCGCGCCTTTCCAGTGCGCTTCGGCTAGACGTTCGGGTCCCGTTATTGTCGGTCCTACAACCCCGCTCCCCGAAGGGGGCGGTTTGGGCTATTCCCTTTTCGTTCGCCACTACTAAGAGAATCGAGTTTTCTTTGTTTTCCTCCAGGTACTTAGATGTTTCAGTTCCCTGGGTTCCCTCCATGCACCTATGTATTCAGTGCAAGGTACCAGAGGTTCGCTCTGGTGGGTTTCCCCATTCGGACATCCTCGGGTCAAAGCTTGCTTCCAGCTTACCGAGGCTTATCGCAGGTAGCCACGTCCTTCATCGGTTCGACTGCCAAGGCATCCACCGTGTGCCCTTAATAACTTAACCTTCTTTTTTTCTAAAAATGTAAGAGTGTTGTTCAGACACGCATATCGGGTTAATACCCGACTCGTGTTACTACATTATCGGGTTAATACCCGATTGTGTTACTAGCACTTTTCGACGTCATAGACGACGAATCGCGCATATATAACAGGATGCTCTTGCTCTCCTATTCTTCTGTCAATGTACACACTGCTCCAAAAGAGCAGCAAAAGCGAGTGTACACCTGGGTGATTAAGGCTGTCAAGGGCGTTGAAAATAGAAGATTCAGCAAAAAAACACACACCGGAAAAAGTGGTCGAAATAATGAGCAAATCGCTAGTCCACGGACTCTGGCGGCCCTCCAAACCAAAATTTACCCAAAGCATTTGATAAGGTCTTTTTGTGTTGAGGAATCTGGCTTTTTAGTTAACTTTGTTGGGTTTCATCTTCAGGCAGAGGAGGGCCGTAACCACCTCCTCCTGGTGTCATCACGATCAACTTCTCCATCGCCTTAGCGTAGTATCCATCAACACCTGCGAGCTCCTCATGTTTACCGTCAATTTTCACGCGAATGTTGTTACCTGCCTGCCCTGGCTCACCGCCCTTGAGGCCGAATGGTTGTGTGGAACGACGTTGCGTTAGTAACGAGACCTCAAGGTCTTGCAAGAATTGATACTGGCGGATCGCGCCATCGCCACCAACCCATCGGCCCGCACCACCAGAACCTCGACGGATACCAAATTCGAGCAGACGAACGGGATGGCGGGTCTCTAGAATCTCTGGGTCAGTAATGCGGGTGTTAGTCATGTGCGTGTGGACGGCAGATGCACCAGGATAGCCGGGCGCGGCACCTACACCACCGCAGATGGTTTCATAATGACCGAAAGTGTCGTTACCAAAGGTAACGTTGTTCATGGTGCCTTGGCTGGCAGCAGCCAGGTCAAAAGCAGCTAGTAAAACATCTACAAGACGTTGTGAGGTCTCAACGTTTCCGCCTGCAACAGCACGACCCGGCCTAGGGCTAATCAGGCTTGGATCTGGAATTATCATTTCTATTGGCTCTAGGCAACCATCGTTTAGGGGAATCACTTCGTCAACTAGGCAACGCAGAGCGTAGAGAACAGCTGCTCGGACCACGGCTGGTGGGGCATTAAGGTTTCCTTTGCTTTCAGTACCAGTACCACCGAAATCAATTACTGCTCTTTCGCCATCAATAAGCAACGTAACCCCTACTGCGGTACCATCATCCATTTGATCAGTAAACTCAAATTTGCCGTCACTAAGTTGTGCAAGTGCCTTTCGGACGCTATTGGCTGCGTTATCACGTATGAATTTCATGTAGGTAAGGACTGTATCCAAACCATAGTGGTCGACTAGTTCTATTAGGAGCCTCACTCCCGTGTTGTTCGCTGCCAGCTGAGCTTCGAGATCAGCGCGATTGTCTGATAGGTTGCGCACAGGATAACGACCAGTTGAGAACAGGTTGAGGAAGCGCATCTCGTCGAATTCACCCGCAACTACAAGACGGATGCAGTTAAGGAGGATGCCTTCTTCGGCAAGGGTGGTAGAAAAAGCGGGCATAGAACCAGGCGAAACCCCTCCAACATCAGCGTGATGAGCACGACTCGCTACGAAAAATCGGAGATTAGACTCCTCAAAAACTGGTGTTACTACGGTGAGATCAGGTAGATGCGACCCACCAGCATAAGGATCATTTGTAACGTACACGTCTCCTGGTGTCATTGTGGCCCAACGGTCGATGACTGCACGAACACTCTCACCCATTGCACCTAAATGAACAGGCATGTGGGGAGCATTCGCGACGAGGTTACCTCCTTCATCAAAAAGAGCACAAGAAAAGTCGAGTCGTTCTTTGATGTTAGTTGACACAGACGTCTGTCGTAGGACTGTTCCCATCTGTTCAGCAATCGACATGAAAAGGTAATTGAAGGACTCAAGCGCCACTGGATTTAAGTCCTTACTAGTGGTTAACTCCCGCCTGGCTGGGGCGTTACAGTGCCGCTCAAGAATCAGATTGTTGTGTTCGTCAACACGAGCGCGAAAATCAGGTTCGACCAGTACAGTTCCAATTGATTCGAGGATTATAGCGGGGCCAACAAGATTATGACCAGCCTGGAGATCTTCGCGAGAGTATATCGGAGTGTCAAACCAACCCTCCGTAAACGCTACCTGTGTACGATCTCGGGGACTCAATTCCTTATGTGTGTTGTTAATGGGTTTGGGGGGCTGAACGTCGGATAGACCTGCGACCTCGACTCGAACCTGCAGGATCTCGACTGGGCGATCAGTTCGAACGTAACCATATAAACGATGGTGGTGATTCTCAAAAGCCATAAGGTAGGTCTTGCCGGTTGGCTCGTTTATGGTGATAGCTGTTTCGGTACCTAAGTACCGTAGGTCGAGTTTGCGCGTTAGGCGAAGGCCAGAGGATTGGAAGCCTTGCTCTTTTAAAATATCTTGGCCCTCGGTTTCAAGAGCTTGAAAGTCACTTTCGAGGGCTGCTAACGTCTCATCACTAAGCGGCAGCCGGGCAACAGGCCTAGATCCCTGCCAAAGGGAATCAGCGCATCCGATGCCGTAGGCTGAGAGGACGCCTGCATAGGGATGCACTAGGACGGTATCAATTCCGAGGTTACGTGCCACTGCGCAAGCGTGCTGCCCGCCCGCGCCACCAAAGCAGCAGAGGATATGTTCTTGAGCATCATGTCCTCGTGCTACGGACATGCGCTTTACTGCTTCAGCCATATCTAGATTAAGGATTTCGACAAAACCTCTTGCAATGTCCTCAAGGGAGAGGTGTTGACCTTCTGCCGCAAGCTCAGACTGTAGAGCAGCGAGCCGATGCTTAATCGGTTCGCGGTAGAGAGGAAACGGAAAATTAGTAGGTTGGATGCGACCGAGAAATAGGTTGATGTCAGTGATTGTTAGTTCTGTCGCTCTGTGTTTATTTTTATCTTTAAGTCCGTAACAGATAGGGCCTGGGTTCGAACCGGCACTCTCGGGACCGACTGTGAAACGACCAAATTTGTACCGGCATATTGAACCACCGCCTGCCGCTACAGTCTCAATGTCTATCATTGGGGCTTTTAGTCGTACTCCTGCCGTAACTGTTTCATAGGAGTACTCTAGGTTGTCTTCGACACGCGAAACATCGGTTGAGGTGCCACCCATATCGAAACCAATGACTTGTGGGTATCCAAACCAGCGTCCAATCCGCGCGCAGGCCACAACACCAGCAGCAGGGCCGGAAAGTACCGCATTATGGCCCCGGAATCGTCTTGCTTCAACAAGTCCGCCATTAGATTGCATCATTCGGATCTCAACTCCAGGCAATTCATCACTCAGTTTCGCCAAGTAGGTAAGAAGAAGTGGGGTGAGGTAAGCATCAGCACTGGTTGTGTCACCACGAGCTGCGAATCCCATTTCTGGGGAGACCTCGTGTGAGCAAGCCACGTGTAGGAATCCTAACTCCTGAGCTCGTTCTGCTATTTCAATCTCAAACTCTGGGAAGGCGTACCCGTGCATGAGTATGACGGCTAGGCTTGTTAATCCTCGTTCACGTAGACGCTTCAGGGAGGAGTTAATTTCTTCTATGTCAAGCGGTTCAATCACTTCACCATTAGCGTCATGCCGACCGGTTACTTCCTCAACCGTATCGTAGAGAACCGATGGTTTCGCCACTCGCACATCGAAGAGTTTTTGTCTCTGTTGGTTACCAATCTCGAGAAGATCACGGAATCCCCGAGTGATGATCAGCCCGTGGGGGCATCCGGTACGTTCAAGGAGAGCGTTGGTGGCTAGAGTTGTTCCCATTCTCACTTCACCACGCGGAATAGGAGCGCTTTTTGGCAGACCCAGGAGCTTTCGGATGCCCTGCAGTGGGGCGTCATCGGACGATAGAACTTTGGTGACAGAGAGGCAACCGTCAGGTGAGAGAGCAAGGCAGTCGGTGAAGGTGCCCCCACGATCAATCCAGAACTGCCAAGGACGAACCGGCGATGTCGTGAGCATAACGTCCACCTTACCCAACGTTGGGCACTCGGAGTGCCGGCTACACTTAGAGTTATGAGTGAGAATTTGAAGTCGGTGGCTCTTATTGCCCATGACAAGAAAAAACTAGATCTGGCTGTATTCGCTAAAGATCATGCTGATGTTTTGGCACGTTTTCCTCTTATCGCTACGAGCACCACAGGTTCCGTATTGAAAGATAAAGCCGGACTCCAAGCTGAGCGGCTCCTGAGTGGCCCGGAAGGCGGAGACTTGCAGGTTGGGTCCCGTATTGCTGAGGGTCTTGTACTGGCTGTGATTTTCTTCCGAGACCCTTTAACCGCCCAACCACATGAACCCGACGTTTCTGCACTCATGCGAATTTGTGATGTTCACGTGGTACCGCTAGCCACCAACTTAGGAACGGCAGAAGCCATCATCGAGTGGTTGGTGGAACAACTTGGAGGATAAATCTAGAGGCTTTGTAGTTATTTTTTGAGGGGCGCAGCAGAGAGTAAATTTATCATAAGGGTGTGTAAATCCTTCAATATGCATTGTCGGGTCGGACCAACTTTAGTGAAGTATCTAGAGAGCCTAGGTTTTGGCTGCCCGACTCGAAATAGTACATTGTTTAGTAGCTAATAATTGTGTGTGAAATAAAATTTTTTTAGTAGACGTGCTAGGGTGGCACTTAGTACCGTGACTAAAAACGTTATTGAAGCTTTTCTAAATGAGATGCGAAACCGCCACGGGCGAGATGTTGCGGCAGTTAACCTCCCGGAGGGCACTCGCGAGTACGTCGAGGAGTGTATTGGCGAGAATGACGTGGACACCATAATGTTCATGCTGAAGCTTGGTTACTTGATGGGTCTTCAAACTGGATTTGCTGCTGCACAGGCTGGTGAAAAGGAAGTACCGCCGGCTTCTTCCGCTCGCGGTCCGATTCAAGCCTAATGCAATCTTTACGTTCTTAAATCCCTAAGGCGCAACCCGGTCAATAACCCAGTTTTTTATTCACTACATTACGTAGAGTTTCGCCACGTCGATAACGACCTAGGTTGTCGACAAAGATCGCTAATGCCCGTTGGTGATATCGGGGAGTACTGCCAGCATAGTGTGGCGTGATGATCACCCGTTTATTCCGCCATAATGGCGAGGTTTCAGGTAAAGGCTCATTTTCGAACACATCAAGCCCAGCACCACGAATCCAGCCTTCCTCCAAAGCCCGAGCCAGGACGTTCTCCTGAATAGTACTGCCACGTCCAATGTTAATAATCACAGTAGTTTCCTTCATGGCCCTGAGCTCTGGCTCTCCAATCATTCCGCGAGTCTCAGGAGTTGAAGGAACAGTAAGGACAACTGAGTCGGATTCAGGTAGAAGCTCAAGAAGATCACCTGGACCACGAAGCAGATCGACATTAGGAACCGGTCGTTCCCAATGACGTCGGATACCAACTGTCCGCATGCCGAATGCTTTAGCTATCTTTGCTGTTCTCGCTCCAATAGCTCCTACGCCCACTACCATCATGGTCTGGTCAACAAGTTCAAATAAACCAGAACCAGGAATGCTCGGGAAAGAAGAGGGCGGCCAAAGAGCCTGCTTCTGGTTCTCGAAAGCGTCAGGAAGACCCCGACCAAAGGCCAGCAGCAGCGCGAAAATGTGCTCGGTGATCGGTACTGAATGCACGCCCGAGGCGTTGGTTAGTACAAAATCGTGGCTCGAAGCTTCAGAATCACTGAGTATCCAATCAGCGCCAGCTCCCCATTGCTGAAACCATCGTAGTCCCACAGCTCTACTAATTAGATCTTTCGGGAAGCTTCCCGCGACAATCTCGATGTCAGGAAGTAATTCTTCGATTTTGGTTCTTTCGTTAGTCACAACTAATTTCTTTCCTGGGGCAGCTGCGCGAACCAATTCGAGTTGCTCTTTAGAAAGAGTGCTCTCTGGGAGAGCTATCAATAAAAGTTGAGACACGCTAAGGACTCTCAGGCTCGTTATCGAGAACTACCTCGAAAGTAATGTCAGCATTGAGGCTAGCGCTGACTGAGCAGTATTTAGTCATGGTGAGTTCCACAAAACGTTCGGCATTTTTTTGGTCAAGTCCGGGTACGTCAAACACGTGCCTAGCGTGAATCCGTGTGAAACGCTTAGGAGGTTCGTCCGACCTGTGACCCTCAAGTTCTATTCGGTAACTGTGAATATCGAGCCGACGTTTTTTCAGGATCTCAACAACATCGTAACCAACGCAGGCTCCAAGAGCGTTGAGTACGAGCTGCATGGGCCTCATTCCGGTCCTGGCGTTTGCCTCACCATCTATGAGTACCCGTTGTTCATCTGGGGTAATACCCACGAAGCGCTTATCTACAAGGTGGTGAACTGACGTAGTATGCGTTTCAGACATAACCCTAGGGTATCAACTAGTTTCAATTGAAACCACCTTTCACCCCCATAGTTCCTCTATGGCCTTTTTGCCAAAACTTGAAAATTATTTTTTCAGGTGTGCTACGGAAAGGATCTTAAGCTGTCGGGGCTAATGTAAAGCTCGACTTAGTACTTGTTTGACACTTTGGGTCAAACGACCCGTGTAAGCTCTTGGAAATGGATATCCCCTCCACCAACGCTCCAAAAAACGCTTGGCGCATTTGGGCCAGGCATGCCAGGGACGCTTCGGCTTCTACGAATACAAATATTGACATCATGTCGACGTTAAGTTGCTGGGGTCCTTATCAAGCTGCCAGGTACATCCTCACGTTCCTGGCTTTTGGGTCAGAACCAGATACTAAGGCTCTCGAAGGCGAGACTGGAAAGGATTTCTACGTTACTCGTACCTGGCCGGGTGATCCACACCGCCAGAGCATCCACCGGCTAGACCGAAAAAATCTCGAACGCCACCCATACGGTTTCCTACAACCCCCAGAAGAAACACCAGAAGTTGACCCTGGAATTATAGAGATCGTTCTGGTGCCTGGTCTCGCTTTCGACGAAAGTGGTGGTCGACTTGGTTATGGACTTGGCTATTACGACCAGCTGCTTGCAAATCTTGATCCTGCGGCCTTACGAATTGGTGTAACACCACTTTCGCTGGTGGTGCCTCAACTCCCAACCACCAAACATGACGTCACCATGACGCACTTAGTGACAGAACAACGAATCTCTCGTGTCGCTGTACACTAACGCATGAACATTGCGGTTCTCCTTCATAGCGCTGCAGGAGGAAGCGGCGTTTTCGCCACCGAACTTGGTCAACGATTGGCAAAGAACGGACACAAGGTGCATTTCGTGGCAGATCAAGTGCCTTTTAGGCTCACTGAAATTGATGGTCCTGGTATTGCTTTTCACCAGATACAGAGCATGATCTATCCGTTGTTCGGCGCCCCTTTGACCACTCTGGCAGAATCCTCGAAGCTAGTCGAGGTTATAGAGGAGTACGGGATAGATCTAATACATGCACATTATGCTGTACCGCACGCCACCGCAGCTTTGCTGGCTAGAGATATGGTCCGTAGTGTCCCAAAGCCCGCTGTGGTAACTACATTGCATGGGACAGACGTTACGCTCGTAGGGCTCAACCGAGCATATTTACGTACCACCCAATACAGTATCGACCGTTCAGACGTGGTGACGGCCGTGAGTCACTACCTTGCTAAGGCAACACGGTTGGAGATGAGTACTGACCGAGATATCCGGGTAATACCTAACACCGTGGATCCTGAGCGCTTCTGCCGAGCGGAAGATCCAGAGCTTAGGCTTAGGTTCGCTGAACCCAATGAGAAGCTAATCGTGCATGTTTCTAACTTCAGGCCCGTTAAACGTACTAGTGATGTGGTCAAGGTGTTTGCCCAGGTAGCTTCCTCTATACCCTCGCGACTCTTAATGATTGGCGATGGTCCTGACCGTCCAGAAGCCTTCCGTCTTGCAACGGAGCTAGGCATAATAGATAAGGTCGATTTTCTAGGTACGGCCCCCCGCATTGAAGTCCCATTATCTGTTGCAGACTTGTTCCTTTTACCCAGTGAACAGGAGGCGTTTGGTCTTGCTGCGTTAGAGGCGATGTCGAGTAGCGTGCCGGTAATAGGCTCGAGTGCAGGTGGTTTACCCGAGGTGGTAACTCCTGGCGAGACGGGGTATTTACTGCCTATCGGGGATGTTGAAGCAATGACTCAAGCTGGGTTAAGAATCCTGAGCGACCCAGTTCTGTTATCGAGCATGCGACAAGCGACGCGGAACAAGGCAGTTGAAGTTTTTAACGAAGAGAAGGTAGTACCGATGTACGAAGAGGCCTACCAGATGGCACTCACTATTAACAGCCAATGATTTTGAGTTAAGTTAGATTTTTTAGGAAATTGTTGTGCTGACTAAAATATAAACTAAGACTATTCTTTGACCCTTAGGGCCTAAGGGTCTATACTTAAAAATCCGAATCACGAAAATAAATAAACTACGGGAGGCAAGTCATTATGAGGACTCTAAATAGCTTCATAAAGTTATCTTTAATAAGTTCAGTCCTGGCGTTTCTTTCGCTTACCTTAGCGCAAGATCTTGAGGTTTGGGTTGCGGCAACTGACCCTGACAGTATTGCCATC
>Ga0310344_10002588_pt1 | contig 13597 bp, 16 predicted proteins | sample HC15DNA20200_MG_FD_203801 | JGI IMG/M metagenome (GOLD analysis project Ga0310344, IMG submission 203801) | Marine microbial communities from station ALOHA, North Pacific Subtropical Gyre - HC15-DNA-20-200_MG | ecosystem: Environmental > Aquatic > Marine > Oceanic | place: Pacific Ocean: North... | reverse complement strand
CCGCATCCTTTATATTCTTAAATACCTTATAAATAAATATTTTTTGATATTTGAAAAGATATAGTATTATTAAATAAATTAAACAGAATACTACAAAATAAATATGATTTTTTATAGGTAATGATATAGGTAATCTCTTATTTATTTGATAATATATTATAATAATAATTGTTAAAAATACTAATGCTTTCATCTTATATAAAATATTAGTATATATTATTTTTAATGTATTTAGTTTATATAATTATATCTGAGAATAGATCATATATAGGGATTACAAATAATTTTTTTCGAAGGTGGAAACAACATAATAAAATAATAAAAGGGGGGGCAAAATATACATCGAAATATGAAAACTGGACACCTATATGTATAATTGATGGATTCCCTTCTAAATCAGAAGCAATGCAGTGCGAATGGAAATTAAAACGCGTTAAAGGTATCAATAAACGTATGGAACACCTTTCAAATATTATAAATTATCAAAAAAAATGGACTAAAAATAGTCCCCTTATAAAGGATCAAAGTTTAACAATATATACAACTAAAGAATATGATACATTCTTTAAACCATATGGAAATAAAGAATTAGAATGGTTCTAAATATTATATTATATATATGTATATTATATAAGTATATATGGATCTTAGTACAAAACTTTTCTTTGATAAATATTCAAATACCGGTATACTCGATTTAATAAAAAAGGAATTAGCACCTGGCTCCGGCGCCGCGGAGCACCAAGCCCGCCCGCCCTCTGAGAGAGTGATCTCAATGTCGCCCGGCCCGCCGGGCGACCTTGAGGGCGATGGGACGGAGGAGCTCCTGGAGCCCTACCCCACCGTTCACCAGGAGCTCGCTGAGCTCCGGCGGGAGTACGAACGTCTGCTTGACGAACATCACGCCCTCCAAAGCCGCTCAGACTTCTCAACTGCGGGAATGAATAGAATGGAGCAGGATCTTGATGATCTTAGAGCTAGGATGGCTGAATTGACCCGTAATGCAGAAGAGGAGAAGGGGCAAGCGCGCCAGCAGCTTGCTGAAAACAGGCAGCAAATTGAGCAGAAGGAGGAGCAGATCAAACGTCTGGAAGCCGAAGCCGAAGCCTTAGCGGAATTGGCAGAGATGAGCGATGATGAGCGCAAGAGGATAAAGGGCGTGCGTGGCGAACAGCTCAGAGCGGCGGAGGAAGCGAGGAAAAAGATCGACGAACTACAGCGGCGGCTGGCGGAGGAGGGCGTGGACGAGGAGGATCGGCGGCAGCTGGAGAAACGGCTGGAGGAGGCCACAGAAAGAATGCTTTCCTTCGACCCCAAGGCCAGGGCACTGCAACACTTGAACGAGATTAAGCGGCAAAAACTCGAGATTGAAGGGCTCAAGGCGGCGAATATGGAACTTCAAGGTCAAGCGGCTCGGGGGCGGGACATTAGCCAGGGGGGTCCGAGAGCCAGTCGTGGCTCTTCCACGGAAACTCGGTCCCAAGGGGAAGGGTGCGGGTACGAGTACCAATTACTACCATACAATAAAGCAAAACAAGGACTAGGAGCCCTCAAGGATGATGAGCTGGGCCAAATGCTGCGCAAGACGGGTGTGAAAAAGGATAAACTCTGGATGAATTTGGTCACTGACGACAATCTCGAGAAGGCCATCGATCGTTTTAAAAAATCCGTATTTAAGTACGGCTCCCAGCCCGGCGGGGGTCCGGGCGACGACGTCCCAAAATACTTCAACAATCTCCCTCTTGCCAGCCCCCCCCCTAACCCTAACACGCTATACGTAGAAACAATTCAAAATTACATATTTGTGTCAGAATGGGACCTCGAAAATCTATTTATATTAGCAGTTGATTTAAATAATGAGGAGGGTGAGGGCAACAAGCTGGCGGAGCTGGCGGAGGTGGCGTCGTCGCCCGACGAGTATTCTATTAATTTAACTATAAAATTAAAAGGGCCGGAGAAAGATGACGACGACGAGGTGGGCGCGGGGCGCGACAGCCAGCGGCGGGAAGGAGGACATCCAGACGGCAGCGGAGCAGAGGGCGAAAGTGAAGAGGACGGCCAAGACTCCCTCACTAGGCGGAGAGGCGCTCCCTCCGACGAAGATGAAAGCGAGGCAGCGGCGCAAGGGTTTGAAGTAGATGACGAACTCTCCGTAGAAGGCGTGCACCATTTTGGAGGCGGGGGGTGGGGCAAAAGAGGAGTTCTATTTTCGGCCAGAGTTGCGGCACCCTCCACGCTGCTGCGCGCGCACTCCGTGCACGACTTTTTTGATATTAAACTTGTATTAAAATGTGAATATAGAATACCGGATGATATTGAATATTATAAACTTTATAAAAAAATTACGGGGCGGCTGTCGCCATCGTGCCCGCCGCGATGTGGTCGTTGGGGGTGGAGGGTGCTCAAGGAAATTCTAAACCCTAAAACCCTAAAAGCAGAATATTATCATCATGGTAGCTATAAAGGATTTATATTATTTATGGGAAGGCTTTTGAACTCATTGGAGGAAGAAGGTCGCAAGGGGCTGATCGATACACTTACAAAATATGATGAAAAAGAGTTATCTAATGAGGCGAAGGTATACTATGACATTTTTACTGATATAATGAAAGCGGTGAACCTGTCTGAAGGAGATGAAGGCGAGGCCAATGAGAAAAAAAAGGAACTCAACGAGAACTTATCACGCAAGTTATATTATTATAGCACTACTCTAGAAAAAAAACATATTCCGTCTTACTTATTTAAATTATGGGTAGATTTACTAAAAAAGGAAGGTTATACTTCAGCTGATGAAGAAACAACAATAAACGAAATAATTCAATTAAGTAAGACGGAATATATGAAAAATCCAACAATTAAAGGGTTTAAGGAGGAATATAAAAACATAAAAAAAGAACATTCACAAATCGTAAAAGCATTTGATAGTATTAACCTTCAAATGCAAGGTATAAAACGTAGATATGGTATGTTTTCTAATAATAATTATATTAAGAAAAATATAGAAAATCTATATACAAAAATCAGCAAATACCTAGATCAAATGAAACAATTGAAAGAACATATAATAGACAGGAAACAAGTTTTCCAAGATATATCCCAACAGAAAGGAGGTGGAGACGAAACACATCAAAAGGACGAGGATTTAAAAGTAGAAGACGTGGTAGTTGCGCTAGACGCCCTTATTATAGAGATAGATGGAAAAATTACTAACTATGAAGAAATGTTAGATGATATTAAATTAAATTATAATGTTGAAGGTATGGCCCTGGATACACCAAAAGATAAATATCTTAAGGAACTATATCAAAAATTAAATGATAGTTCAAGTAGGAATATCAATGATGAAGAATATAAAAAACAGTGCGAACAAGTACGGAGAATAAATTATAATTCGATAGGTTATACTAATAATCCAGAATTATTTCAAAAAATAGAAGATGAAAAGGGTAAATGTAATACATCTAGGGATAATCAAAGGACTAGAACCACTGATAATAAATTAAAGAGAAGGGTAGATGAACAAAATCTTACTAATGAAAGATTAAAACTTGAAAATAATATGGAAAAGAAATATCGTGATCTAGAGGATCAATTAATGAATAAATATAAAAATAAGGGGGAAACACCTGGGAGTACGTCTAAGGATCCAACCGTTAAACTCGATAAACAAACGCCTCCATCAGATAAAATTATACCATCAGTATCGAAAAAACAAACAGAGGATAAAGGGGTGGCAAAACTAATTCCCGATGGAATGGGTGGATTTAAACTATTGAAACCAAGTGATAAAAATATAGAAAAAATTGAAGAAGTTATGGGGGATGATAAAAAAATGAGATTAATTAAGGACAAAAATATAAAAGATTTTGATATGGATGATATTAAAGATGTTGATATAATATTAGGTGGTGTCACCGATATAAATAATACATATTATAAATTACTGGATGAATACTATAATTATAAGAAAATAGCTAAACGGAATGAAGTAAATGGAATTAAATTACTAATTAACAAAGAAAAGGTAATTGAAGAACTTAAGAATATTATTCTAAGGTTAAAGGCTAATTTAGAAAAATTTAGAGAAGCTTGCGTAGAAGAAGTTCTCAGGGTTAATGAAGAAAAAGATAAAGAAATTGATGAAAAAAATAAAGAAATAGATGAAAAAACAAATGATTTTAAAGAAGTATTTAAATACTTACGTGAATTATTTAAAGAAGAAATTAAATCACAATTATCTACAACAAAACATAATATTAAATTATTAAAAGCTGATAAAGATTTTCAAGAAGAAAAAATTAAATATCTGGAAGATAAGGCCCTCAAAAAGAAAGCTAAAACACAGAGGACTCCTAAAAAAGCAAAAGTACAGGAAGCCCCTAAAAAAGCAAAAGTACAGAAAGCTCCTAAAAAAGCAAAAGTACAGGAAGCTCCTAAAAAAGCAAAGGTACAGGAAGCTCCTAAAAAAGCAAAAGTACAGGAAGCTCCTAAAAAAGCAAAGGTACAGGAAGCTCCTAAAAAAGCAAAGGTACAGAGGACCCCTAAAAAAGCAAATGTACAGAGAACTCCTAAAAAAGCAAATGTACAGAGGACTCCTAAAAAAGCAAATGTACAGAGGACTCCTAAAAAAGCAAAAGGTCCGAGAATTCCTAAAAGGGGGATTACAAGAAGTTTATCTAAACGTCGAAAGCCTTTCAGATCACCTAAAAAGTCATAAAAGTATTATGTTTTTTTAAGTAATTTTTTGTATTTTTTATATGTAAATTATGCAACAATATTATACTGATGATATAGATCAAGATCCAAGTCGGATTATGTGGAATAATTCATCCAGTTTCATTAATAAGGACTTAAAACAAAATGTCTTTAAAAAAATTATAGAAGATAATAAAAATAATAATAATAATAATAACGAATTAAGGGATATTATATTTAATAATAGTAATAAAGATTCATCGATTAGTAATGATATTATTGAAAAAGATAAAAAAATCCAATCACTAATTTTTAAGCTAAAACAAAGTGAGATTGAAATTAGTAAATTAAAAAATAATCTAAAAGAAATTATTGAACTAAAAAATGAAAATAAAATATTATATAATAAACTAAATGAAGAATATGGAAAAAATAAAGAAATTTCTATTCTTAATAATCAGTTAGAACTTATTAAAAAAGAGAACCGTACCCTAAAAGAAAAAGATATGGAACGAAGGAAAAATGAAGATGAAAATGGAGGTGAAGTGGACGAGGAAGATGAAGATGGAAGTGATATTAGTGAAGAAATAACTACTGATAACTACAATTATAATATGGTTTTGAAAAAAGTAATGAAGGAAAAGGAATTGTATAAAAATGATAGATTAAAAGGTATTATCTGTAAATACAAATATAAACAAGATAAGATTGATACTATATTTATTGAAATGAAGATTACAGATAAAACGCCCATAACAAAAGAATTAATTTCAAAAATTATTCTTAGATTAGGTAGATGATTTAAATATTATATATAGTATATGAAAGATTGGATTTCACCAATACCTCAAAATGTACATTTAATATGGATTGGAGATAATGATTATCCAGATTATTTTAAATTATTTCTTAATACATTCTATCAAAATTTTGAAGGGTTCAATATTAAAGTTTGGGGTAATAAAGACTTAAATCGAAAGAACTTTCCAATAACATTTAATTATATACAAAAAGCAAAAAAGCTACAGGGTAAACAAATGGTAGATCAAGATGGATATAAAATGTATAGTGAAAATATGAAACCAATCTTATATTCGAAATGGGCTCAAATAACGGATTTAATGAGACTAGAAATCGTCTATAATAAAGGTGGATATTATTTTGATACTACATTTGAGATCCTTAAACCTATGTTTAATTTATTAAATAAACCGAAGTTCCGTTTTGTAGGTTGTAATGAATATCCTAGATTTAAAAATAGCCCTATTTTATCAAATTCCTTCTTTGGAGCAACAGCCCAGAACCCTATATTAAAAAGGTTACTACAAAAAAAAAGACTGGACAAAATTGATTTTTATGATTCTTCAGTTGATTTTCAAACCGGTCCAGGTTATTTAAGGTCATGTATCTATTTAAATGATAATTACTTCATTTTCCCAACAAAAATATTTTATCCATTTGTTGAAGAATATTCACCTGGTGTCGATCCACCTTTTAGAAAAGCAAAAAAAAATAAATGCCATTCAAAGAAAAAAATAAAAAAAACAAATAAGAAACTTAAATCTAAGAAAGGATATATACGGTTCCCGTGTGATAAATACCCTAAATCATACGCTCTAAAACATTGGCAATTAGGGAAAAGCTGGTTAATCCCAGAATATTATATAGATGAATAAATATCTTTCGTTTTTAATTGATCCATAATAATTTTTTTAATTTTATTATCACAGATAGGTATTTCCTGTGATCTTCTAGAAATATTATTAATTAATAAGTATTTCATTTTATGTTTATTTATCTTATATTGATTATCATTTTTATTTAAAGATCCCTGTATTTCACCTATATTCTTAATGGATTCTACAGAAATAATAAAAGCATTATTTAATGAAGGATCCTGAATACATGATGTATATACTGTCTTTCTTCCTGTAGAAGGACAATATCGTTGTGACCCTAAATAACTTTTATAATGATTGATTGTCTGTAAATAATAATTATTATAACATTTTATACCGACTGAGAACATTATTAGTATAAATAAAATAGCTTTATTACTCATTATATATTAATTATAAATATTCTTTTATTATCTAAATCATTTATTATAAATTTCCGATTTTCTGATGATTCTTTAATACCTTCCCAAGTTTCCTTAGAAATAATTAATAATATATTTTCTTTATTCAAAAAACATACATCCATTTTATCTTCAGATTTCTTACATATCATATATAAACATCCTTCATTATCATTCTCTTTTAAACCATTATTATGGATATTAATTAATTGATTATGGTTATTTTTTATAAAAATATCAATATATTCCGGTATAGAATTAACATTTTCTATAGTTGTCATATAATAATATTATGATTATTTATTCCTTTAAATATAATTTAGTCAACATCCTCTAATGATCTTTTAATAGCTTCATTTATATCTTCATTCTCTATTTCTTGATAGACTTGTTCTATTGTTTCAGTTATTATATTTTGTATTCTATTCCCACCAGATAGATTCATAGGGGATATTTGAAACAAACCGCTTTGTATACTGATATCTCTTCTAGATCTATTATTTAATTGTGTATTTATTGGTGGATCTATTCCAGGGGCCCAACTATTCTCCGACTCCTCTAACTCAGGTTCAGGTTCAGGTTCAGGTTCAGGTTCAGGTTCAGGTTCCGGCCCTGGTTCCGGTTCTGGTTCACTAGGAAATACGGTTCGACATACAGGACAAGTATTTTTTTCATCCATCCAAGGGTCTATACCAGGACACTCTCCATCATTCTTTAAATGAAAGAAATGCGGGGCACCCTTACATGGTAGTTCAATTATTTCTTCATTATTTGAAAATAAATCTTGACATATCGCACAAGATATTTCTTCATCTAGATCTTTTTTAGATATTTTTCGAATCGTTAAATTAGATCTAAAATCTTTACACATCGGTGTTTTTTTTTCATCTCTATCCATTGAGTCTGTAATTACATCATTAATACCATCATCAAGATTATTTATAACTCTTATAAATGTACTTTGGTTTAAAGAAGGTAACATCAATTGTCGAATAATAGGATTCCTTATGAACCTTTCCATTTCATTATTCATTATTGTTTTTAATTATACAATTATTTTTTATATCAATTTCGATTGAATATTCTTTTAACCTCTCAATAACTATACCCTTTATTTCATCTACCTTATCTTGTAGTGTTTTATTATAGAATGAATTACTATAAGACGATACCTTTATACTCTCAAAATATACCATAGTGTCCATTTTATTTTTTTTGATTCTAAAATCAACACTTCAAATTTTTTTTTATTAGTCTTATACATAACTATGGATAGAAATGTTTTATTAAAAATATATAATGATTGTAAATATATTGATCTAGATTCCGAATCATCGAATGCAATGTTAACAAAATGTACTCATTCAGTAATAAATAACATACAAAATGTTACACAAGAAATTATTGAACCATTTGTAGAAGGTGGTGGGGGAGGCCTTTTGAATCAAAAAGACTCTATAGTAATAGAGGCCTTTAGTAATAAAGAAGGATGTTGTCCCCAGGGACAAGATATAGTCGATGGAGTATGTAAAAAAGTATGTATAAATTGTAAATATAATAATTGTGATCATAGTAGCCGTAATATTGGACAAATCTTCGATTATATTAAAGAAGATAAATCAGTCAAAAATGATAAAGTTGATAATGATGTATTCCAATATATTATCACAGATATAGATACTACAGTAGATAATTAATTACCTGTACAATTATTATAAAGTAACACATATGAAATATATATATTATAATTTTCATACTGTAAATATATCGTATATAGAAAGTTTATGAAAATAATTAGTTTAATATACCTAATACACCATAATCTACGCACCATAGTTAATGCATTTTCTTGATTTAATATTAAATTAACATTATTATTATTGTTATTGTTATTATTTCGATTACGCCTATCAATCACTTTTATGATATTATTTTTCTCATTATCATTCATATAAAAATTAATATCTTGTCGACAAAAAGGACAAGATATATTTCCCCTTTGTAACCAAGTATTTAAACAAATCTTGCAATATTTATGCTGACATTCCGTAATACATAGATCTTGTTCTTCAATATCATTGTAACATATTATACAATTTTGATTATCTAATGTATTTAAGAATATTTCAGATGATCCTCTATCACTCATTATTTAATAATAGATGTTTTTTCCAAATCCGCTTCAATTCAATACATTGATATTTTTCCGTAATTACAGGGTCAATTATTAATCTTTTGTTTAGATTATTATAATCATACTTGGATGTAAGTCCATAATATTCCTTATCTATTATATGATTATATTCTTCTAATAATTTATCAGGACTACACCTTGTCTTTAATATAAAAAATAAGAATAATAACCATTCATTATCCAATTTACTATTATAACCTCTCTTCTTTGTTTTTGTCTTAGAATAAAGATATACAAAACGGGGATAATCAATATGATATATACATTGACAACATTTACAACATTTATTATGTTCTTTTAAAAATGGAATTAACTTATTTTTTTCACTTATAATTAAGGCTGTTTCTCTTTTCAATTTATTTAATTGATAATTCACTAGATTCCATGATTTAATATAAGTATTATCTTTTTCCTTTTGAACCAGGGATTTATTCTTTATTTCTTCAGTTATAATTATTAAATTTTTATCCTTTTGAATAAGGTGAAATATTATTTGTTCTATTAAATCATCCGGTAATTTTTTATTAAGGATATAATAAAAAAAAACAGACCTCTTACATAAAAAATAATTATCATTATATATCATTTATCTAATTAAAGGGAGGGACTTTTAAATCATTTACCATTCTCCGGGATCTACACCTTCGTCATTAGTATCTCCCCAGCCATTGCTTTGGGGGAAACTATCTAGACCAGCCTTTTCTACAGCTTGCTTGATAAAATCACGAACAACCGTAAGTGATCCACTACGATCTCTTGAATCCATCTCAACTGTGATTAGAACCTTATTATTAGATTCTACATCTGTCTTTAGATGCTCAAAATGAAGGTTCTTCATTCGAAAGGGTCGATCTTGATTGATACTGATTTTGACCTTTTCACCGCTAAGGGAATTATCAGAAGCCTTAACCCCTTCAACAAGTTCATTGATATTTCTCCCCTTAGATCCAACAAACTTAGCAATCTTATGCTCATCGAGCGATGTCTTAAAGATAAACTTCGTATTAAGGGCATTTGCCCGACGTACCTTATTCTGAAGATACCCCTTTTGATGATTCAGTACATTATTTTCAAGCTTTCCAAGTACCTTTTCATCTGAAGACTTGATATGGGCTTCATAAACTCCTTCATCATTTCGGTTTATAAAACAGTACACCTTAACATCATCCCCGAGGCCCTTCTTTGTCTTAAAGAGCACAAACTTCTTAATATTCGTACCCTTTGCCCCAATGAATCTACCAATATCTTCTTCTCCAATAGTAAGTGGAACGTTCTTCTCAAAAAACACATCCGCTACATCTTCTTCAACCTTCTCCGGAACTGGTGGTGTTTGCGTCCCAGTATTTTCCACTGTAGAGACAGATTCAGGGACGTCAGCCAGATCCTCCGGCTCGGGCTCGGCCGAGGGCTCGGGAGAGGGCTCATCCTCTTCTGCGTCACCATCATCCCCATCACTTCCACCTCTTAGGCGGAGTACGAGATGGAGTGTACTCTCCTTTTGGATGTTGTAGTCTGTAAGAGTCCTTCCGTCCTCAAGCTGCTTCCCAGCAAAGATTAGACGTTGCTGATCAGGCGGGATTCCCTCCTTATCTTGAATCTTTGCCTTCACATTCTCTACAGAGTCAGACCCCTCTACCTCAAGGGTGATAGTCTTTCCCGTAAGGGTCTTCACAAAAATTTGCATTCTTTTTTTCTTTTGTTTCTATTTATCTTTCTCTTTCTCTTTCTTTTCTTTTCTAAAAAAGTTAGTCCAAAAATTCAAATTTTTATTTGAATATCAGATGTAAAATAAATCGGGGAATCTTTAGGATCCTCATCTAAAGGACTATAATACCGCCCTTTAGTAAAATTATAACCATTTACATAAGAAATATACTCATAGGTATCATAATCATTTGGTGAAGAGACACCATTCCCAAATGTAGATCCATCGCAATTAATTAATTCAAAAAATCGACTCTTATGATCCCGTACATAATTATATAATTCATTTTTCTTTTTTCGGTTAAACCTATAACAATAATCACATTGACATCCTAATATATATGTCTTATTTTCTGGTAGTATATTAAAATCTAAATGAAGGAAATGAATATTATTTAAATACATATCCTTTTTCGCCTTAATGAGATGATTAATATATATAGTATGTATTGGTACCTTCGAATTAAATAGTATGTCATTTTTCCAAAAAAATTGTAATGCATAAATATATATTTTCTTTTGAATCTCTTTAGGAAGAAGTTTTATATCCCGTGATAATGGACTATATTGAACCATATATATTCTCTTTATATTTTCATGATCTTTTAATTGATTATTAAGTCGAATTATATTTATATCCATCGATTTTTTTAACTCATAATCATAATCATTCATTTATATCAACTTATTATTTTATGTTTAATTATTATCATCAATAATTCTTTGTATCATCTTTAGTAGGATTATCCGCTTCATCTTATCATTACACTCATCCAACATAATTTTAAAAAGAATTGTTGTATATTGCGCCATTTTTCATTACTACTTTAATATAAAAAAAAAATAATAATATTCAAATTTTTAATTTTTAATTTTTAATTTTTAATTTTTAATTTTTAATTTTTTTAATCTTATCAAACAAGTTTATGTAGAAGCCACTGTATTCTGACGGCAGAGACTATCCATCTCACCATCATCTTCACCGTCCCCCTCCATTACGGTAAATCGCCGCTTTACCGCCATAACCGTTTCAAGATTACGATATGTCTCCTCCATACAGTCTGGAACCTTATCCATGGCCATCGAATGCATATGGGAAACGATCTGAGTATTGAAGGCGGGGGGTTGGATAAGCTTGAAAACTGTGAGATCGGGGTTGCAGAATACCGATTGAACAAGGGCAGTCACCTTCGCCCAATCAGTTGAGATGTCTTGTCCGGTCGCATCCTTGAGCTTAAACCCGGGCCCGCCATCCGCACCGGTGCGGAGTTCTTCAGGCATATCCACGATCATCTTAATGAAGTAATCGCGAAGGCCACAGGCCTCCCCAAGACCAAGCTCTGCAGCCTTCTTGAGCACCTGTTCTCCACAGTTTGAGATTGACGAGTTATCCTTCATGTACCGATAGACCTGGTCCACCATAAGGATCTTTTCCTCTGAATCCCTAATCTCGTCCGGAGATTGAGGAAGCATATCGTTGAAACAAGTGTATGTCCCGTCTTCATCCGAGTTGGGTACAACCATGAAGTGTCCGATTTCGTATCCGCTTAGCCCATCTCCTGGAGCCTGGTCCCTTCCAGGCTCCCCAATAGGGACCTGGACAGTATATTTCTCATTGCTGTAGACCGGGAGATGGGCGTCTTCAAGAGAAGTCCTGAAGAGGTTGAGACAGTTGAATCCTTCTCCAAGGCGGAGCCTGGCGGTGTTTGTGAAAACCTTGTCAAGTTGCTTTTCCCTGAAAGTTTCTCCGAAATCAATGGCTTCCTTTGGAATCATTCTCCTGAAAGTACTTGTTTGCTCCTTAGGATATCCAATGGATTCCCAAGTCGCATCGTAGAGCTGGAGCTCTTCCAGGATCTGCTGCTCGTTCTTCGGCAATGATGCTGCTCCTCCCATTGTTCTGAGTTGTTCTGAGTTGTTCTGAGTTGTTCTGAGTTGTTCTGAGTTGTTCTGAGTTGTTCTGAGTTGTTCTGAGTTGTTCTGAGTTGTTCTGAGTTGTTCTGAGTTGTTCTAGTCGTTATTTAGTTTTTAATATCGATTACTAGTAAATTCAAATTTTAATTTAACCTGAGAGAATCCTTGAAGAATGTCTCTCAGAACATACCCTGTCTATGAAGGAAGGGGCACATTTCTCTTTGTCCCAGTACCCCATATCTCGATAGTCTTTAACATCTACAATATTGAATGTCTCTTTGTGAAGATAGTATTCTACACCATCAATCTGGATATTCTCATAATCAATATAATCCTCATCTATAATATCATATGTTTCATTTTCAATAGTCTCTTCAATCTTTTCTTCAACCATTTCCATTAATCTATTCTCTATGATACCTTCAAGTTTCTTCACACCCCCCGGTTTATTTGTCCCTTCAAGACCCTTACTCTTTTTAAAGATTTTCTTTTTCCCATAGTATTCCAAAATATTATTATATGTCTTTTTATCAATATATTTTTTATTATAGAGTTTCTTTAAAAACCCTCCACAAAATTCAACTCGATTTGATTGAATATAACCTTTTTTTTGCAAAATATTTAAAAATTCATTTTCTATAACTTCTTGCGTAAAATACTTTGACGCATTATTAAATAATGATAAGTCCATTTTTATATTGATTTTTTTCAATATCAATTCAATCAAATTTAAATAAAAAAAACAGTACTTACACATTAAGGCACTATTTGAAGTATGATATAAAATATTATTAAGTTTTCTTGTATTTCTCTACACAGGCTCAATTAACACTACAAATTAGACCACAGACCAAGAAAACACATAATTTTTAAATTTGAATAAACACGTAACATTACAGTAATTAATACTTTGATAAGATAAAGATGGCGGATTGGCTCATGGGTTGCCTTATCGGTTTTGCAGGCGCTCTTTTCCTCACATTCTGTTGTGGATGTAACCCTGGTGCGAG
>Ga0310344_10002587_pt1 | contig 13600 bp, 10 predicted proteins | sample HC15DNA20200_MG_FD_203801 | JGI IMG/M metagenome (GOLD analysis project Ga0310344, IMG submission 203801) | Marine microbial communities from station ALOHA, North Pacific Subtropical Gyre - HC15-DNA-20-200_MG | ecosystem: Environmental > Aquatic > Marine > Oceanic | place: Pacific Ocean: North... | reverse complement strand
TGCCCTCGGCGGGAGAAACGGCGATTGCCAGGATTCCCTGCTGGTGGCCACCTCGGCCCGACAACTGACGACCCTCGGCCGAATCCCACGCCTGCCAGGCTCCCGTGCTGTTGCCGGTGGCGACCAGCGTTCCCCGGGGATGGAGATCCATCGAGGTCGTCGTGCCCTTCTGCCCGGCCAGCGTCTTGACGGCCTTACCGGTGGCACCGTCGAATAGCTGCAGTTGCTGGTTTTCGCTGGCGCTGACGATGGTCTTTCCATCGGGCGTGATGGCGACTGTCGGGACATTGGCTCCGTGCTGGACCAGTTGCTTTCGCGGCACCGGCGGCCAGGCGAGTGTTCGGACCACTCCGTCGTTGCCCGCCAGCGCGACCAGCTTGCCCTCGGGATTGACGGCGACGGCGTTGATCGGAGTGGTCTGGATCACGCCTCGTGACTCCCTGCTGGTGTACAGCCACCCTCGCAGGGATCCGTCAACGGCAGCAGCCAGCACGGTGCGGGCAGCGGGAATGAAGGCGACGCCACTGATCGGCGACACATGGCCGGGCAGATCGTGGATGGAGGACTTCTTCACCAGGGAGAAGACACGGACGATCCTGGCTGAGTCACCCGAGACGGCCACTTGACCGTCTGGCGAAATGGCCACGCAGGTTGGATCGCCGGTGAGGCCAGTCAGCGTGGCCAAGGGGTTGCGACGCGGCAGTTCGAAGACTCGGACGAGGCCACGGGTCCCACTGGTCGCGTAGAGGTTGCCACTGCGAGAGACCGACAGGCCCAGCATTGGGACCGTGGTTGCCCGGAAGATTCGGACCGGTTCACCGGTCTGACGATCCCAGATGCCGATCGTTCCATCGACACCCCCGGCCAGAACGGTACGGCCATCGGGGCTGATTGCCACCGAGTAGGGCCGTTCGGGCAGGCCCTCAAGATACTGGATCTGGGGCGGTGGGGGCTTGTCCTGCCAGGCCAGAGCGGGAGACACCGACAGGACCAGCAGCAGGGCCCCCCCACAGATGCGCCGCGAGTCCATGAGGGATCACTTCTTCTTCTTGGGGCTCTTTGGTGACTTGGGTTTCTTCGGCGTTCGGACGTGAGCATAAAACCCGGCCTTCTGCAGGGCCTTGATCGACTCGGCGAGGCTGATCTCTTTGCCGATCAGTTTCACGGTCCGCAGTTTGCGATCGATCTCGATCGCCTGCAGGCCTGGGACGGTTTCGACCGCCTTTTGGGCTCCCACGACACAGGCGTCGCAACACAGGTGAACGCCACGAAGCGTGTGAGCCTCGCCACGCACGTTCTTCTTGGCGCCGGTGGCGGGAAACGGGACCGGCTTTTTCTCGTGGATGGCGGCACCGTAAAAACCCGATTTGGCCAGTGACGCGATACCGGCGGTGACCGCCTTGGTGTTTGCGGCCATGAAGCTGATGACCTTCGAATTGCGGTCGACCGAAGCCTTGGTCAGTCCGGGGATGCCCGCCAGCGCCTTCTCGGCCCGGGTCTGGCAGGCCCCACAGCACAGGTGAGTTCCCTTGATGGTCACCTGGCCGGCCACTGCTGTGGCGGTCGATGAGATCACGAGAAACACGGCGGCGAACAGCGGTGTGAACCTGTGCAGCATGACGGCAACCCCACATCGACACGGGAGATCAGCAGATCAGCAACTTCCGATTTGTGGATTCTAGCAAATTGCGGGGTGTGGCGTCGCCGATTGGAGACGAATCGGCAGTCACCTGGATCAACGTGGGGAATCCACCGATTGTCAGTCAGTGGTTCAACACCCGCTGGTAGACCTCGCGCACACGACGGGCCATGTCCTGGTAGCGGAAAGTCCCTATGGACCTGCGGAGGCCCTCGGCGCCCATTCGCTCTCTCAGTGGTTTGTCGCCAACAAGCTGCGTCACCGAGTCGACCAATCCGTCGACTGATCCGGACGGAACCAACAAACCGGTTTCATCGGGAATCACCACCTCGGGTGCTCCATCGATGGCAAAGCTGACAACCGGCTTTCCCGAAAGCATCGACTGGGGCAGAACGCGTGCCAGGCCCTCCCAGAGGCTGGCATGCACCACCAGGTCGGTCGCGTGGATCAACTCGGGGATTCGCTCGGGTGGAACCAGCCCGGTCAACACGAACCGGTCGGACAGCCCGTCGCGAGCGATGTGGTTCTCGAACTGGGACCGCAGTGGCCCGTCGCCGACCAGCAGGAACTTCGCTTGCGGACAGGCCGCGGCAATCCGTCCGGCGGCCTCGAGCAGGAAGCGGTGTCCCTTGAGATCGAACAGTCGGGCGATCTTGCCGATGACGACATCGTCGCCGGTGAATCCGAGTTCTGATCTCACTTCCTCCCGGTCTCTCGGCGGATCCAGGAACGGTTCGACGTCCATTCCGCTGTAGATCGTCGTAAACTTCTCGGGTGCGGCGATTCCGGCATGGACGTATTGATCGGTCATGGCGTCGCAGACGCTGATCAGCGCCTGGCAGCGGCGAGCGGCCCAGCGTTCGGCACTGCGAAAGATGGCCCTGGCCAGCATCGACTGGCCGACGTGGAAGGCGGCACCGTGGATCGTGTGAACGACGGGAATCCGTTGTCGCGATGCGGCGGCCCTGCCAAGAATGCCCGCCTTGGAACTGTGCGTGTGGACGATGTCGGGAGCGAATTCGTCGATCGCCGCGGCGATTTTCCGGTAGCTGATGAAGTCCTTCCACGGGTGGATCGCCCGGCCCATCTCGGGGATCAGTTTCAACTCGAGCCCGCGGTTGTCGGCCCAGTCAACCAGGCTGCCCTCCTCGCCGATCCCGGGTCCGGTGATCACGACCACGTCGTCACCGAAATCCTCGGCCTGTCCCGCCGCGGTCAGCAGGGTGTTCTGCTGGGCTCCGCCAAGGATCAACCGTGTGATGACGTGGGCGATGCGCATGGGAGATGTTGGCTGATGTGAGATGGAATCGGGTTTCAGGAGCTTCCCGGGTCCGGTGACGCGATCGTCTCCCCATCATACTCGACTCGCATCAGGTACAGGCCACACGCGGGGGCCGTCTCTCCCGCATCGTCGCGGGTTCCGTCGGCCAGTACGGCCGCCAGTTGGTCGGCAGTCATTCGCCCTCGCCCCACCTGAATCAGTGTTCCGGTGATGGCCCGAACCATGTTGTAGAGAAAACCGTCGGCGGCGATGTCGATCCAGATGAACGGCCCGTTGTCAGTAACGGGTTCGGTGTCGACGGGCCACAGCGACCAGGTGCTGAACTGATCGTGGCGAGTGACGTCCAGACGGTCGACGGTTCGCACACTCGAGGCCCGGTTGGGATGTTGTGTTTCGAAAGCTCGAAAGTCGTGTGTGCCAATCAGCCGTTCGGCCGCGGCCTGCATCGCCTCGATATCCAGGTCGGCCTCGTACTGCCAGGCGTAGTTGCCCAGGAACGGATGTCGCGGACGGGCGTTGTGGATCACGTAACGGTACCACTTGCCGGTGGCTGAGTACGTGGCGTGAAATTCCTCGGAGACCTCGTCGACCTCGACCACGACGATCTCGTCGGGGAGGAAATGCTGGAGTCCGGAGCGAATGTTGCTGCAGGGGATGTTTGACGCGGTCGCGAAATTGGCCACCTGCCCGACCGCGTGAACCCCCGAATCGGTCCGCCCGGCTGCGGTGACTCGCGTGGCAGCTCCGGTCAGTTGCTCGATGGCCTGCTCGAGACACGCCTGGATGCTCTGGCCGTTGGGTTGCACCTGCCAGCCGACGTACCGGGTTCCGTCATAAGCCAGCCGCAGACGGATATTGCGCATGGTGGTGTGCTTGTCGGTTCAGTCCATTCCCAGTGCCTGCCGCCAGTGGGTCAGCGAGGCGTTGACCGCGTCGGGTCCGCCCGAACCCTGGCTCTGCAGGATCGCCACCGCGTTGGCCGTTCCCAGTACGTCGAAGACCGATTCGTCGATCGACTCGTGGACGTCCCGAAATTGTTCCAGCGTCAGGTCGGACAGTTTCCGGTTCTCCGATTCGCATCGTGCCACCAGGCGACCGACCGTTTCGTGAGCGGTTCGCATGGGGATCTGCTGGCGGATCAGGTACTCCATCAGCGCGGTGGCATCGAGAAAGCCTTCTTCGAGTCGAGCGGTGATCGAGTCGGTATTCAGTCGGGCTGTGTCGACGATCGCCGGAGCCAGTTCCAGGCACGCGACGGTGGTGTCGATCGCGTCGAAGACGGCGATCTTGTCTTCCTGCAGATCACGGTTGTAGGCCAGGGGCAGTCCCTTCAGCAGCACCAGCAACTGGTTGGCCGCAGCGATCACCCGGGCCGACTTGCCGCGAATCAGCTCGAGCACGTCCGGATTCCGCTTCTGTGGCATGATCGAACTGCCGGTGGTGTAGGCATCGGGCAGGATGATCATGTCGAACTCGGTCGAGCACCACAGGATCCACTCCTCGGCCCAGCCACTGAGGTGTACCGAGACCAGGGCCAGCGCCGAGGTGAACTCGACCAGGAAATCACGATCACTGGAAATGTCCAGGCTGTTGCCGGCGGGCGCGTCGAATCCCAATTCGGTCGCGGTTTGCTGCCGGTCGATCGGCAGGCTCGTGCCGGCAAGCGCCGCGCCACCCAGGGGCGAGACATTGAGCCGGTTGCGGCAGTCGGCCAGTCGGCCGCGATCCCGGTCGAACTTCTCGCAGTAGGCCAGCCAGTACTGGGTGGCCTGGACAGGTTGCGCTCTCTGCAGGTGGGTGTAGGCCGGCAGGATCACTCCGGCGTCGGTCTCGCCGCGGGCGACGAACGCCCGTTGCAGCTCCAGCAACAGGCCGTCGATCGTGTCGATGCCGTCTCGGACGTAGAGCTTGAGGTCGGTGGAAACCTGGTCGTTGCGGCTGCGGGCGGTGTGCAGCTTGCGGCCCACGTCACCCAGTCGTTCGATCAACGCCGACTCGATGTGCATGTGCACATCTTCCAACTCGGTGCGGAACGGGAATTCTCCGCCTGTGATCTCCTCGAGGATCCTGTCGAGTTCGGCGACGATCGCGTCTCGCTCGTCTCCAGTCAACAGGCCAACCTCGGCCAGCATTCGCGCATGCGCCTGCGAACCGCGGACGTCAACCGCGGCCAGGCGATGGTCAAAGCTGATCGATTCGGTGAACGCCTCGACGCGAGGATCGGTCTCGCCGCTGAAACGTCCACCCCAGGGTTTCTCAGCCACCGGCCGATGTCTCCTTGCTCCAATCGGTTCTCGAGCATTCCGCGTATGGCTCGAACTACCAATCCACTCTAGACGCCGTTTGAGGGGAGGGTCAACCAGCGGTGTTTGACGGGCGAGGGATCTGTAAGATCGGTGTGACAGGGGTGCGGTTGGCCTGTTTTGGACAGTGAGGAAAAAGGGGGGGAAGCGGAGATGGCGGGGGAGCGACCGGCAGTCGTGCTGCTCAGCGGTGGTCTCGATTCGGCGACCGTGCTGGCGATGGTTCGGGACGAAGGGTTCCGGCCGTTTGCCCTGTCGTTCGACTACGGCCAGCGTCACCGGTTCGAACTCGAGGCGGCTCGCGCAGTGGCCGTTGCCGGTGGGGTTCAACGGCACGTCGTGGTGCCACTGGACCTGCGGGCGTTTGGTGGATCGGCACTGACCGACGACATCGAAGTGCCGAAGGATCGCACGGGTGAGGAAATGGAATCGGGGATCCCGGTGACGTATGTGCCCGCACGCAACACGATCTTCCTGGCTGTGGCGCTGGGCTGGGCCGAGACGCTGGGGGCGACCGACCTGTTTGTTGGAGTGAATGCCGTCGATTACAGCGGGTATCCGGATTGCCGCCCCGAGTTCATTGCCGCGTTCACCGATCTCGCCAACCTGGCGACACAGGTCGGAGTTGAGGGACGGGGTCGGTTCGAGGTGCACGCACCGCTGGTCGCGATGACCAAGGCCGAGATCATCACGACGGGACTGGCCCTGGGTGTGGATTATGGCCTGACTCACAGTTGCTACGACCCCGACGAGCAGGGCCGGTCGTGTGGACGGTGCGATTCCTGCCACTTGCGGCTGAAGGGGTTCACCGAGGCGGGGGTCGAGGATCCGGCGGCGTACCAGTAGAAGCGGGTGGAGGCGGTCGCGATGTGGATTTCGGAGGTCTTTGGGTCGATCCAGGGTGAGGGGCTGTATTCCGGAACGCCTTCGGCATTCGTCCGGACCAGCGGTTGCAACCTGAGATGCTGGTTCTGTGACACGCCTGAAACCAGCTGGCGACCTCGTGGAACGCACCGGGAGTGGGAGACCTTGGTCGAGGACGTCGAGGCTCTCGGGTGCCCTCACGTGGTCGTGACCGGCGGCGAGCCGATGCTGCAGCCTGGCGTGGTGCCCCTGACACGGGCATTGAGCGAGAGGGGTTTCGTGGTGACGATCGAGACGGCCGGGACGGTTGATGCCGAGGTGACTGCCGACCTGATGTCGATCAGTCCCAAGCTCGGAAATTCGACTCCGATCGATGATCCCGTGTGGAAATCCCGCCACGAGGAGAATCGAGATGCCCCCCAGGTGATCCGGCGTTGGCTGGAGGCCTTCGACTACCAGTTGAAGTTCGTCGTCGATCAGCCCGACGATGTGCTGGAGATCGATCGGTACGTCGAGCGGTTTGCCGGTGTGGAGGCCGGGCGAATCTGGCTGATGCCACAGGCGGTGACCGGCGAGCAGATTGCCGAGCGGGCCAGTTGGATCCGCGAGGCCGCCGAGTCGCGGGGCTGGCGGGTGTCACCGCGGTTGCACATCGAGCTGTGGGGCAACCGGCCCGGCACATGATGCGCAGAAAACAGGGGTCGGACCCGCTCGTGGCAGGTCCGACCCCGGAAATTGACAGCACTCCGGTTAGGCGAATTCGGGTCGACGTTGTCGGAGTTGTCCCTGGAGTCGGGCGACGATGCTGGAGTGCATCTGGCTGACGCGAGATTCGGAGAGTCCCAGCGTGGCCCCGATTTCCTTCATCGTCTGCTCTTCGTAGTAATAGAGGATCATGATCAGTCGCTCGTTGCGGTTGAGTCCCCGCGTGACGAGCTTCATCAGGTCCTCTTTCTGGATGTCCTTGGTCGGGTCCTCACCCTTGCTGTCCTCGAGAATGTCGACCTCGCGGACGTCCTTGTAGCTGTCCGTCTCGTACCACTTCTTGTTGAGACTGACGGTGAGGACCGGGCTCGCATCGTTCTTCAGCTTGTTGAAGTCGATCGAGTTGAGCTGCATTTCCTTGGCGATTTCTTTGTCCGTCGGCGGTCGTCCGGTCTTGGACTGAGCCCGTTTGCGGGCCGCTTCCAGCTTGCTGGCCTTGCTGCGGACCAGTCGGGGAACCCAGTCCATCATCCGAAGCTCATCGAGCATCGCACCGCGGATTCGCGGAACACAGTAGGTCTCGAACTTGACACCACGGCTGAGATCGAACGCCTCGATGGCGTCCATCAGGCCGAACACGCCTGCCGAGATGAGGTCATTGAGATCAACGCCCTCGGGCAACTTGGCCCAGACCCGCTCGGCGTTGTACTTGACCAACTGGTAGTACTGTTCGATGAGCCGGTTGCGAAGTCGCTGGTCGCTCTGGTCTTGCTTGAAGTCGATCCAGAGTTGCTGGACCGCGGGATCAATGGCCTTGACCGCCATGAATTCCTCCGTGAATTGAAGTCGGCAGATAGTCCGACCGTTCGCCCAGGCGGTCAATCCGTTGAGTAGGCACGTCGTCAACGACGACACCCATCACAACTGTTATCGACTCACCATGAATGAAGAATTGAGGTTGATTTCCGGTTTGGGAGATTTTTCGGTGCGCGGGGTCAGTCGGTGGGTGGTGGCTTGCCGTGAACGGGCTCTTCGTTGTCGGACTGTGGGAACAGACGATTGAAGAAGGACGGAGAGTCGTTCGAATCGGGTGAGTGGTAGACGAGGCGTGTGGCGAGTTGACCGATGGCCCGCCCGGCTGGGCTGTCGGGGGCCTGGACCAACACGGGCGTGCGGTCATGGATGGCCCGGGCCATCTCGGGATCGTCGGGAATCCAACCGGCCAGAGAGGGTTCGGACTCGAGAAAAATCCGGGTGGTGCGGGCCAGCCGCTGGTGAATGTCTCGGGCCGCACGGGCCGAATCCACTCGGTTGACCAGTGTCAGCAGCTGGGTGCCGGTCCCTCGTGGCATTGACTTGATTGTGGCGTAGGCGTCGGCGATGGCGGTGGGCTCGGCGGTGGTGACGACCAATACGCTGTCTGCCGCAGCCAGGCAACGTCCGACGAAGGGGTGACCGGCGTGCCCAGTGTCGAGCACCAGGACGTCGTGGGCGGCTTCGAAACTGGCCAGTTGTTCGGCGACGTCCGACCCGAGCCCTTTTTCGGAGTTCGCCACGTCGGCCATATGCCCGGCTCCGGGAACGACGTGGATTCCGTCCGGTCCGTCAAGCGTGATGTCTGCCAGTCGACGAGTGCCGGAGAGGACGTGTCCGAGGTTCCAGTATCCGTTGAGTCCGCACATCAGGTCCAGGTGTCCGAGCCCGAGACTGGCATCGAGCAGACCGGTACGGACACCGAGTCTGGCGAGGGCGATGGCCAGGTTCAGGGCCAGGCTGCTCTTGCCAACGCCTCCCTTGCCGCTGGTGACGGCAATCACTGCCGCGGTGGCAGTGGTCTCGTCGGCGGCCAGGTGCCTGTGTTGCTGTTGCTGGACCAGTCCCCGCAGTTGGCGAGCCTGGTCAGCGCGAGTGGTCTCGGCAGTCGTGTCTGTGGCGGTTGTCATGCCTGGGTCTCCGTCGAGCCACCACCGACCGAAGACAGCAGTCGGTCCTGTCCCAGCACGAGCCGAGCTATCCGTTGGGTGTCGGCCGGTTCGATGTCGTCGGGAACATCCTGTCCGGTGGTCAGGTAGCTGATCGGCAGGTTGACTCGCCGGGCCAGGTTCAACATCACCCCCAGCTCGTGGGTCTCGTCGAGTTTGGTCAGTACCAGCGACGAGGTGCCGACCGTCGAGAAGTGGTTGACGGTTGATACGAGGTGGTCGAGATTGGCGGTGACGCTGAGCACCAGGTGCACCTCGTCGACCTTGGCGTCGGCCAGCAGGCTCTTGAGTTCCCCGATCTGGAGTTCGTCGCGGGGGCTGCGGCCGGCGGTGTCGATCAGCACCAGGTCCATGTCGCTGAGCTCGTCGAGCGCCCGTCGCATTTCCATCGGCGTGGTGACGACCTTCATCGGCAGGTCGATGATCTCGGCGTAGGTCCTCAACTGCTCGACCGCAGCGATTCGGTAGGTGTCGACTGTGACCAGTCCCATGCGAACGCCGTCGCGCAGTTTCAGGTTGGCGGCCAGCTTGGCGATGGTTGTCGTTTTGCCGACACCCGTCGGTCCCACCAGGGCGACGACCCGTCGCTGGCCAGGTGTCGAGGTGATCGAGGACCCGGCGTGGAACTCGTTTTCGACCATTTTGACCAGTCGGGCGCGGCAGAGTGATGGATCCGAGAGTTCCTCTGGCAGCGTTTCGCGTTTCAACGAAACGACCAGTTCGCGTGAGAGTGATTCGTCAAGCTCCGAGTCGATCAGTTCGGTATAGAGATCGAACAGTTCGGCAGGGATCGCCGGTTTCTCGTCCGAGTCGTCTCTGTCGAGTTGAGCAAACCGTTGTTCGAGGGCTGCCAAACGATCGGTCAGTCCGGTCGTCAATTCCTCGGGCATTCGGGTGAACGAAGCTGCCGGGCCGGCCGGCGGCATCACATCCGTTGAAAGGCCATCCGAAGAGATGGACGGGGAGTCGACGGTTGCCGGTTCGTCGGGTGCCAGGACGAATTGCGTGGTCGGAGGGGGAGACGCGGCGGAGGATTGACTGGCGACGGTCCAGCCGATGCCGGCGGTGACTTCCACTTCCTCCTGGACGTTCTGCCACGGCAGCCAGCGACGTTGTTCGATCTGTCGGGTGTGCAGGATGACGGCCTCGCGGCCGAGTTCCTCTTCGACCATTTGCAGTGCCTGGTGAATCGTCGTTGCCCGATAGGTCCTGATGTCGGAATCGGTCATGTGGTGTCTCCCGGTCTGTACCGGATCGTGATCTCAGGTGATTGGTGCTGTGAGGGGTTGGGGTTCAGGCAGCAAGAAGCTGATGGGTGTCGGCGTCGGGTTCTGTGAGTGAGATGGTGAGCGGGCCGAGCGATTCGACCTCGGTGTCGCGCGAGATCTCCTCGACGCTCATCACGATCAGCCGCGGCTGTTGCAGGCGGGCCAGGTGGTTGACCGATGCGCGGGCCAGTGGGCTTGAACAGAGCACGATGACCGGGGGCTCATCGGCTGACAGCCTCTGGCACCTCTCGGCGAGGCCGCCCACCAGACGTTCAGACAACCAGGGTGGCAGTCGGGCCTCCAGGCCACCGTCAGCAAATCGGCAATGCGCCTCGATGGCCTCCTCGAGCAATGGATCGAGCGTGACGACCTGGAGACGGCGTTCGTTGTCTCGGTGTTGCTGGCAGATGGCCCGGGCCAGCCGGTGACGGACCCGCTCGGTCAACTGTGCTGGGTTGGTGATCGAGTTGCCCAGGTCGCCCAGCGTCTCGAGGATGGTCTCGAGGTCGCGGATGGGAACCTGGTCGGCCAGCAGGTTGCCCAGCACACGGTGCAGCCGCGACGTGGGAACGACCTCGGGGACGAGTTCCTCCACCAACCGTGACGCCCGCTCGGTGAGGCGATCGACCAGGTGGTGAACCTGCTGGCGAGTCAGCAATTCGGCGGCGTGATGCCGGACCACCTGGCCGAAGTGTTCGAGCAGGCGATGGATGGTTTCCGGATGAGCCGGCTGCAGGTGGCCATCGGCGATCCGTGTGCCCCTGAGCGTGACCAGGTAACCGTCCGGTGGCAGTGACAGGTTGTCGCGGACGACGACATCCGGCAGCAGGAAACCCAGTTCGCCAGCCACCTGTTCTCGGACGTTGCCGATTCTCTCGATCAACTGATGGCCCTGGGCCAGGCCCAGCAGTCCCCCGCCCAGTTCCAGGGCCAGTGGCTCGACAAACGGGCTGGGGGCTGTCGTGATCGGATTCGGTGTCGAGGTCTCAGCGGCGGCCTGGAGGTTTTCGGGTGGAGTGGTCTCGATGGGATCGGTCGTCGCCGTTCGACGGTGCACGGCGATGCCGGCAAGCAGACAGATGCCGGCCAGTGTGATCATCGGTACGACCGGCAGGCCGGTCACCGCCAATACGGCCAGGAATCCCGCTGCCAGGAAGAGAGCTTCGGCCCGTCCGAACAACTGTTCCACAACCGCAGAGGGCAGGTGGCGGTCGGTTGACGAACGCGTCACGATCAGCCCGGCCGCCAGCGACAGCAGCAACGCGGGAACCTGTGTCACCAGCCCGTCACCGATGGTCAAGCGTGTGAAGACATCAACCGACTGAGACAGCGGCATGCCGCCCTGGACCATGCCGACAAAAAGTCCACCGCCGATGTTTGTCAGGGTGATCACGATCCCGGCCACCGCGTCACCGCGGACGAACTTGCCGGCCCCGTCCATCGCTCCGTAGAAATCGGCCTGGCTCGCAAGCTCGGTCCGCCGGATCTGGGCCTCTTCGCGAGTGATCAACCCGGCGGTGACGTCCGAGTCGATGGCCATTTGTCGGCCGGGCATCGCTTCCAGTGCGAATCTTGCGGCGACTTCGCTGACCCTCGTTGATCCCCGGGTGATGACCAGGAATTGAACGACGATCAGAATGGTGAACAGGATGGCTCCCACGGCCACCTGCCCCCCGGTCACGAAATTGCCGAATGCTTCGATGACGCCTCCCGCCGCGGACGTTCCGTCGAGCGGAGCCCGTGTCAGGATCAGCCGGGTGGAGGCAAAGTTGAGGACCAGGCGAAGCAGTGTCGCACCCAGCAACAGTGTGGGGAAGACGCTGAAATCGAGTGGACGGGCGACGTAGATGGTCGTCATCAGCACCAGGACCGACAGCGTGATGCTGGCCGAGAGCAACAGGTCCAGCATGGACGGCGGGACCGGGATGACGATCACCAGCAACAACGAAACCACCCCGGCTGGGACCAACAGGCCCCGCCATCGCAGCGCAGCGTCGCGCAATCCGAGAGTCGCCTCCGGTGGCATCCATGCCTCCGAGACAGGTGGAATGAGGAGTGAAAAGGTGAGAGATGAGTGTGAGAGAACGCGGGTGATAGTGAATAGTTGTGGAGAGTGTCCAGACGGGTTTGGATCGAGCCCGGACCCTTGACCCTCCACCATCCCGCGGGGGAGACTGTGCGCTCCACCTTCGAACAATGATTCGAGCTTGTCGTTTCGAGGCTTTCCTGATGGCAACATTTTATTCCGTGCACCGATTCTTTGCAGTGACACTGATCTTGGTGCTGGCCACCTCTGTGTGCATGGCGCAGGCTCCGACCTCACTGGAAGGCCACACCGATCCGGTTTACGACGCGGTGTTCACGCCTGACGGCAAGTGGGTGATCACGGCCAGCTTCGACAAGACGTTGAGACTGTGGGACAGCCAGAGTCGCCGGAGCGTGAGGACGATGTCCGGGCACACGGGCCTGGTGCTTTCGATTGCCGTTCACCCCGACGGCAGCCGGATTGCCTCGGGCGCGATGGACAACACGATCAAGATCTGGGATGTGCCGGTCAATGCTCCAGTTGCCAGCCATGCTGGTCACCAGGGAGCGGTTCGCTCTCTGGCGATCACAAAGGACGGGAAGTGGATCATCAGCGGCGGAACCGACAAGACGGTCCGGGTTCGGGCTGCCGCCGAGGGCCAGGCCGCTCGCACGCTCGACGGGCACCTCTCGCCGGTCGTGGGGATTGCCGCCCGCGCCGACAACCTGCAGGTGGCGACGGCGACCGAACTGGGGATGCTGCGACTGTTCACTTTGGCCGACGGGAAGCCTGTCGGTGGAACCGTTGTGGCCCATGCGGGGTCGATCACCGGACTGGTGTTTGCACCCAACAGCAGCTTCATTTTCACCAGCGGGGCCGATGGCCTGGTCCGCAAGTGGCCCAAGACTCTGCCGGCGACGTTCGCTGCCACCGGTCACACCCAGCCGATCACCGCTGTCGACGTGTCGGCCAATGGCGCGATGATTGCCACCGGTTCCAGCGATAAGACCGCACGGTTGTGGCAGCGAGCCGACGGAAAACTGATCCGGCAGCTCGAGGCGCATCCCGCCGCGATCACGGCGATTGCTTTCAGTCCCAACGGCAGCCAGGTGGCCACGGGCGGGGCCGACCAGATCCCGCGACTGTTCCAGGCCTCCAACGGAAAACTGCTGAAGGCTTTTCCGGCCCAGGCGGGGCCGATCACCGGTGTGGCGGTTTCGGCCAACGGCCAACTGCTGGTCGCCGGTGACCGGTCGGGTGCAGTGGTTGTCTACAAGGTTTCCGATGCCAGCGTGCAGGCGAAACTTGCCGGGCACACCGGCCCGGTCACTGGGGTGACTTTTACCCCCAACAGCAGCCAGGTGGTGACCTCCGCGCGGGACAAGACAGTGAGGATCTTTGCGTCTGCCGACGGCAAGCCGGGGCGGACGATCAACGTCGGAGTCGAAGCCCTGTCGCTGGGTTTGGCGGCCAACGGGGCCCAGGTGGCGGTCGGTGCGGCTGACAAGTCGGTGCGGGTCTACACGCTGGC
>Ga0310344_10002583_pt1 | contig 13624 bp, 15 predicted proteins | sample HC15DNA20200_MG_FD_203801 | JGI IMG/M metagenome (GOLD analysis project Ga0310344, IMG submission 203801) | Marine microbial communities from station ALOHA, North Pacific Subtropical Gyre - HC15-DNA-20-200_MG | ecosystem: Environmental > Aquatic > Marine > Oceanic | place: Pacific Ocean: North... | reverse complement strand
TGTTACCCACACACACAAGGAGAAACTATGGCCAATCTCCTAGATAATTGCAAAAGACATATTCAAGATGGATGGAAATTTGTACGTTGGCATCAGCCGGAAACTGGCCTTTCTAGTGTTTATGTGGACAATATGAATATATTGGAACCAATTGACTCCGTCAGGTTAGCAGAGGAACAAATAGCTACCATTAGGGAAGCTATTGGACCAGACATACAAATATGTTTCGATATGCATACCCGTCTGGATACTGCCCATGCGGTGGCACTATGCAAGGCAGTTGAGCCGTATCGACCTTTTTTCATGGAAGATCCTCTCAGATCTGAAAATCCGGCTAGCTATCGTACTTTATCTAAACACGTCTCTTTGCCTATTGCAGCTGGAGAACAGTGGTCAACGAAATGGCCCTTCAGAGAAGTTATAGAGGAAGAATTGATAAATTATGCTCGCATTGATTTGTGCATAGTTGGCGGAATCACAGAGGCTTTAAAGATAACTCACTGGGCCGAAACTCACTACATCGACATCGTACCTCATAACCCGCTGGGGCCTGTAAGTGCAGCTGCTTGCGTTGCCCTTTGTATGGCTTCAACCAACGTGGGTGTGCAGGAAATGCCTCGCAGGCCAGGCTCTTATGCCACCGACCTTTTCCCCAAGCAGATCGAATGGGAAGGCGGCTATGCATGGTGTCCGGATGAACCAGGGATGGGAGTAGATTTCAACGAAGAACTGGCCTTAAGTAGTATTGTAGATCCGACTGGATGGCCTCCTCAACTAAGGAGAAATGATGGCTCGTTCACCAATTGGTAGATGGATTTATATATGGGTTTGTGTATATAGAGATTTCGATGTATTCTTCCATCTGGACTTTGCAGAATCAACAATATGATTCCTAAGTGCCGTACTTAAAATGGTATCTGAACATGGAGGTACATAATTAATGACCGATTTAAGAAAAACTGCTGCCATAGTTGGAGTTGATGAATCAGATGAAATAGGTAAAGTCCCTGATAAATCTAATTTGCAACATCACGCTGAAGCAGCCCACAATGCTCTAGCAGATGCTGGACTTTCTTTGAAGGATGTTAATGGGCTATTTACAGCTGGAACATCAACTCTTGGATTAGGGGAATATCTAGGAGTTAAACCTTCTTTTGTAGACACCACCGCTGTTGGCGGATCTTCATTTATTATTCATATTGCTCATGCCATTGCGGCTATTGACGCTGGATATTGTGATGTGGCCTTGGTTACGCATGGTGAGGCTGGAAGAAGTATGAGGAGCAGGGCTGGCGCAAATCCATCAGATGCTGATCCTCAATACCAAATACCATATGGGTTTATTGGTCAGCCAGTAGCCTATTCCATGGCAGCAAGAAGATATATGCATATTTATGGTGAAGATAAAACTCGACAGGGGATGGCAGAAATAGCAGTCGCTACAAGAAAGTGGGCATTAAAGCATCCAAAATCCTATATGAAAGACGAAATGAGTTTTGATGATTATCATGACTCACGGTGGATTGCATGGCCATTTCATTTGCTGGATTGTTGTCTAGTGACTGATGCGGGCGGTGCTTTTGTGATTACATCTGCGGAAAGAGCAAAAGATACTGCCAAAAAGCCAGTCTGGATCTTAGGGGCTGCAGAAGGGCAAACTCACGGAATGATTAGCCAAATGCCGGATTTGACCGTAACAAATGCTGCTAATAGTGGGCCTAAGGCTATGCAGATGGCAGGAATTACCCATTCGGATGTCGATTTGGCCATGATATATGACTCGTTTACCTATACGGTAATGGCCACATTAGAAAGCCTAGGGTTCTGTGGGCCAGGTGAGGCTGCAGATTTTGTGGCGAATCAAAGAACTGCTCCAGGTGGGGATTTTGCAATGAACACCAATGGCGGAGGTCTTTCCCATACCCATTCAGGGATGTATGGAATGTTTTTGGTTCTTGAAGCGGTTCGACAGCTTCGAGGAGAATGTGGAGATAGACAAATTAAAGACCACAATATCGCTTTAGTGAACGGAACCGGCGGATCCTTGTCATCTACCGGGACTACAGTTTTAGCGGCTGATTAATTACAGGAGAAAATAATGGCTTATAACAAACCAATTCCAGTCCCTCAAGGGGAATCAGATGTGTATTGGCAAAAAGCAAAACAGGGAGAATTGTGGTTAAGGTATTGTAATAGTTGCAATGAAGCATATTTCTTTCCCACTGATATTTGTAGGGCAATACCTTGTGATAATCCAAGAGACACAAAATGGATAAAGGCATCAGGAAAAGCTACCTTGTTTACTTTTGCAATTGTGGGATATGAAACAGGTAGGGCTCCGCATCCAGGATTTGAAGCTCCTTACGTGACGGCGATAGTCGAATTAGAAGAAGGACCTAAAATGCCGACTAACATCGTTATAGAAGACCCGAGCCCAGATAATTTGCAAATAGGAATGGATTTAGAAGTTGTATTTGAAGATATAACGGATGAAATCGCCCTTCCTAAGTTTAAACCTGTTTAAAGGTTGTAAAATGAGGACAGGTTTTGTGATTAAAACCTGTCCTTGTATCCATTGTTTGGATTAGGATCCAACGCAGCAAGGGCACATTTTCCTTAATGTGTCAAAAGGAAAAATCCCTGTGTAGTGTGCGTCACTCCATAGAAATTGGATTGCGTAATTTCCGATCATTAGGTGGTCTTCGGCAACCAGGTCAGATGGTACTGTAGCAGGATCTAGCAATTGCCTTTTGCTCCACTCCTCAACGCACTCTGCACATTGACAACTGATTCGGATTTCCCTAGCTCCATAGGTGCTTTCGTGTCCATCGGACCATCGTATTATAATTTTATCGCCGTAAACCCCGATTTTTTCCATTTTTATGTCTTGAGTCAAATTACACTCCGTATCTTGGTCTACATACAAGGATAACTTCATACAGTATTTTCCAACAGGTAAAAAAATTCAAATAAAACTTGTTTTATAATCTCCTAACTCAGAGTCAAAATAAATCACTAAATGAGGCTTCATAATTTGGCGAAACGTAGAATAGGGAAAATTATCAGGAGACCTGGTTCAGGTTATGGGGACTCTGAGATTGAGATTCCGATAGCTGAAGATCTTCTTAAAGTTGAAGGTATACCGCAAAGGGATGCAGAAGTGTCCTACTACAGTAGGGAGTTTCCTCTAGAAAGTTTCGCCTTGGAGAATAGCGCATCGGCGGAATGGGCTCGGACTGAAAGGTCTGAACATACCCCTGCAACAGAAGAACTTTACAGTGAATACCAAAAAAAGATGGCCCCCTGGATCGAAAAAATAAAAAGGTCTGGGGATAAAAATCCGAATCCGTCTGGAAATATAGATGATCTCACTGAGGAAATACGGGATAAGGCGAGGAGGCTAGGATACGGGGAAATCGGGTTTTCACGGTTTGATCGAAGGTATGTATATCAGAGTCGGAAAAAGTTTGTGAGAACTGATCTAACTAACGCAATATGCCTAGCGTATGAACAAGGATACGTGGAAACCCAAGATATGCCTTCTTATATGTCTGAAATCGCTCAAGGTGATGCATATATGTCTCAGGCGGACTTGTCCTTGAAACTTGTTGAATTCATAAATGACATGGGGTTTAGTGCACAGATATCGGGACCAGCCTGGCATTTTGGGCCCATGATTCCAATGTTTGTTGAAGCTGGATTAGGGCAGTTGGGAGTGAACGGACAATTGCTTTCGCCGCATTTCGGTTCACGAGCTAGGTTGCAGGTGATAATAACTAATGCACCACTCAAATATGATTCGCCAGTGGATTATGGGATATATAAGTTTTGTGAACTTTGCCAAGTTTGTTTTATGAGATGCCCGGGTAAAGCGATCCAATCCCAAAGGGTATGGTTTAGAGGGGTAGAAAAAAATAAGTTAATTGCAAAGCGTTGTAGGCCTGTAATGGCTCGCTATTCAGGCTGTGGCATATGCATGAAAGTTTGCCCTATCCAGAAATATGGTATGAAGCCAGTAATGGAGCATTATGTGGAAACTGGTGAGGTTTTGGGTAAAGGAACAGATGATCTTGAATCATACGAGCTTGAAAATAAAGGATATTATAGGAGTGGTAAACTCCCAGTTTTCGACAGAGACTTTTTTGATATGCCGGAAGGCAGGTTGGAACATAATTTGTTGGAAAAATTGAGGAATGATCTAATTAATCCAATAAATCAAGGACGACAGAACGAACATGAGTTGCTTTTTGACTTTAAGGACCAACTAGATATCTCATCTGAAAATAAAGGTAAGGTAGTAGACATGGGGATGGATATGGAATTTTAGTCTCAAGTTCGTCTTGTGATTTATTGACCCATGGTTTCAATTTATGGTAGCTTGAGCCAATATTAAAAAATGGACACTGCAACTTCGATAAGGAGGGTAACATGGCAGGTGAAGGAAAATTTGAGGTAGAAATTATTTACTGTGTGCCTTGATCACACCACGGAATGGCGGCCTGGATGGCCAACGAGTTTTTCGCAGAAGCAGGTAGCGATATTGCTATAAGAATCACCCCTGGTGTCGGTGGGATTTTTCAAGTGTTCGCTGATGGAGAGAAGATCTATGATAAAAATGGGGAGGAGAATGGAGTATTTCCTAATTTGCCAAGAGTTAAGGAACTGAGAGCTATAATTAGAGAAAAATTGAACGCCCCCGTTGCGTAGATAGAAAAGAATTTCATTTAGGAAAACCCTGGGTTCACTCGAACCCAGGGTTTTCTTTTTATCACGATGATTGAGCTTACCAGAACAATATGACTTCTTAAACTATTATTAACGACGAGAGAATGATTCCCACACAAGCTATTACGATTTTTGGAATTCCCATGCCCTGACATTAAACTGCCCTCATGTTAGTAGGACATTAGGATTAAAATACTTTAAGGGTTAGGAATGGGGTATACCGTGATAAATGCAATTGTTGAAAATGGATCCGCAATAACATCCTAATCTGAAGAGATATCCTGAATGGACAGATTGAATGAGAGAAATGTTCGCTTATGTTCGCTTTTGAGTGGATATATTTTGGTATTTGTGACTATTCAATTTTGGGATAATGGATTCTATTATATTTCTCTGCCAATCTTTTTTGTCGGATGCGTAGCTACCTTAATTGCCGTAAACGGTACCAATCACTGGGTTTCTACTAAGGAATATAGTTCTGGATCTGATCCTGGGTTCTTTAGTTTGAATGAGTCATCCTCAAAAATATTGTGGACGAGAGTTGTTGAAAAAGCATCAGCTTGTTTGTTACTGGGGATATCCTCAGTTTTTGGATTGGTAAGTGTTTTGTTTTTCAACAAGTTGGAATTTGGACTTGCTTGGACTTGTTACCTAGCTTCAATATTAGCGATCTTGTTTGTACCTTTTTTGTTTAGAGGTAATAATTTATCAGTGTTTAGAAAGCCAGGTGCTACCGCTGTCCGCATCCCTTTATTTATCACATTATTTCTCATAGCCATAATAGTAATGGCTGTTTTTATTCGGATCTACAACATTTCTGAACTGCCCGCTGGGCTTTGGTACGACGAGGCGGACAACATCATGAGAGCTGCCCAGATTCATGCCGCACCTCTTGACACACCAGTTTTTGTGCCATCCACACATCTTCCATCCGCCTTTCTGATTCCTATAGGGATGTTGCAGGAAATAACAGGGCCCGTATGGTGGAATGGCAGGCTTGTGGCGATGGGGTTTTCGGTATTTCTGATTCTAGGAATGTTTTATTTCTCAAGGGAGATTTTTGGCCCCCCGTGGGGACTTGCTGCAGCCTTTTTAGCTTCCGTGATGAGTTGGAGTTTAAATTGGGGACGGATTGGTATGCATGGTATAACCGCCGCCGGATTTTCTGCCTGCACCGGATTTTTATTGTGGAAAAGCTTGATTAAATGGAGTCCTTTTTGGTTTTTTTGGACTGGGTTTACTCTTGGGATTGGGATGTGGTTTTATGCACCATTCCGGCTATTTCCATTAATCATATTGGTAGGGTTTTTGTTGAGGATGATTTCAGATCATCCCGGTTGGAAGAAACTTTTCATATGCATTGTCTCTTTGGCTATTCCAACAATAATTACCACTTCACCATTGATTCATTATGCATATGTGAATACAGATATATTTTTCAAACGCACGGATCAAACTTTCATAATGAATCATCTGTCAGGTAGCAACCCTGCTAGAGCAATTTGGGAAAACTTAACTGAACATATTTCAATGTTCCATGTATCTGGAGATCCAAATCCTAGGCACAATTTGCCTTTTGAACCGATGCTGGATGACGTGACGGGGGCCTTGTTGATAGTTGGGTTGATTATTGTTTTATCAAAATGGAGACGACCTCTCTACCTGTTATTTGTGTTTTGGCTTCTGATAATGTTGTTGCCTGGGATTCTTTCAGTTCCTTGGGAATCTCCGCACTCCCTGAGGTCAATAGGAGTTATCCCTGCAGTAATAATCATAGCGCTTTTTCCTGTGGTGTTATTTTGGAACTTGGCAAGTTCATATTCCGATTTCATTATTAGGGGAATCACTCCGTTTGCACTACTGATTTTATTCGGACTTGTCGGCTATCTGAATCTAAATGTTTATTTTGGGAAACAGGCGAGTCATTCTGAAGTTTTCTCTAATTTTTCAACAGCTGAGACTATAATGGCTAAAGAGATGGCTAAACATTCCCAGAATGGATATACCCTTTATTCGTCTAGACAATTTCTTTACAGTCTAACCGCTTCGGTGGTTTCCGGTAATCTCCACTATGAATCCCTGTTTGCTCCGAGAGATTTACCTTTATCTTCTGAAGGTGTTTTAAACGGGGCCGCTATTTATCTCGAACCCAGAGACAGTGGAATATACGAACTGTTGGCAGAATATTATCCCTCTGCCAAGTTTCGGGCCATCACTGCTCCAGGTGCTGAGCATCCAATACTTTATGAGGTTTTGATAAGTAGAGATCAACTGAGAAAGATAACTGGGGTTGAGGCAACATTCCGCCATGGAGATCTAACAGTTGAAAAGAAGATAGACAGGTTCTCTTCAAAATGGGTTAAAGATCTGACCGACATAAATTTGCCGGCTACTTTCATGTTGGAAAGTAACTTACATGTTCGCCGATCTGGGATATATCAATTCGAGGTGTCCGGGAAAGGCCAACTCTATATAGACGATCTACCCTATCTTAAATATAAAGACGGTATTAGCTTAGGAGCCGGATTACATAATATCCGAGTTGAAGGGATGGCTTTGACAGAGTCTGGATTCTCGGAATTACTATGGGGGAAATATGGCGACACACTGGAGCCAATACCGGCAGCTGAACTTTTTATAGGTCAAGTACGCCCAATGGGACTGCACGGTGTCATTTACAAGGAATCTCAACCAATGGACTCTCATATTGGAATTCCGACAGACGCCTTCTATTATGATTCGCCAGTTGAAGGGATTTACAAAGCGTATTGGTTCGGATTACTGAAGGTATCGATTCCTAGTAAATATCAATTTAGATTGGTTGGAAGTGAGGGAATGGAACTTTTTGTTAATGGAATTATGGTTTCTGAAGTGAGACATCATTCATCGATGGAAGAAGGGGGAGGAATAAATCTCGGTGAGGGGGATGCCAATATAGAGGTCCGATACATTTCTTCAGGGGAAGCGCCTTGGTTTAAAATATTCTGGAAATCGGAAATGAGCATGAATGAAGTATTAATTCCGGTCAACTTGATTGAACCGGACTATTCTTTTATGAAGGTTCCTTAATCCGCATGGAATCTTTGTTTGTAGACATTTTGCTCACAGGATTAGCGATATTTGTTGGTAGCCTTGTTCTAGTAACAGCAGGATTTGGCATAGCTATTGGGTCTTCTCCAATCATGTTACTCACTGTGGATCCTCAGTCAACGGTTATAGTAATTAATACTGTCTCACTGTTGGTATTTGTTCTTATGATCTACCAGAACAAAGGGAACATAAATTACAGAGATATGGCTGTACCAGTAGTTTTTGGGTTGATAGGGGTACCCGTTGGGATTTATATTCTCGCCAATTCCAATCCCGCCACTCTCAGAGTATCCATTGCCTTGTTAATAATATTTTTGGGTATATCACTGGCATTTAATCTGTCTGTTTCGGCAATGAAGCATAAATATACTTTGTGGGGAGCCGCTTTTTTAGTGAGCGTTATGATTACCTCCACAGGAATAGGTGGGCCAATAATGGCGGTCGCAGTCCTTGCTCGTGACTGGAACAGAGATACTATTCGTGGATCCCTCCCTTTTTATTATATTTTTATAGAAACTGCGGCAGTGATAGGCTATGTGGTAACGGATTTGTTTGATTCGGAAAGACTGATACTGGTAGGAATAAGTGTTTTTCCTGCCTTGCTAGGTTTCTTCCTTGCTTCTATTCTAGTTAACAGAATTAAGCAAAACTACTATCGTAACTTGATCCTAGGTATAGTTATAGGTGCTGGTATAACCATTTTGGTCAAAGAGATTTTCCTTTGAACCAAATTTACATTTATCAGTTCATGAAAATTTTCAGGTGAATAAATGGTTACTGACGGACTGAAAGATTTAAGAGAAAAGATTAGACATTCAACAGCACACGTAATGGCTGATGTGGTCAAGCAATTGTATCCAGATGTGAAACTTGCGATCGGTCCTCCTACAGCAGACGGGTTTTACTACGATTTTATGGTGGCAACACCATTTACTGAGGAGGATCTCGAAAAAATAGAAAAAGCTATGCAAAAAGTCATATCCAATGATTTACCTTTCATATATTCAGAATATAGCAGGGATGAGATAGTGGATATGAATCAATCAGAACCTTTGAAGTTGGAAGTTATCTCGGATATCCCAGAAGATGAAATAATTAGTACATACAGTCATGGTGAATTTGAAGATTTATGTGCAGGCCCTCATGTTGAATCTACTGGAGATATCCCCGTTTTTAAGCTTTTGAATGTAGCTGGCGCATATTGGAGAGGTGATGAGAATAGGCCGATGTTGCAAAGAATTTATGGCACCGCATTTGAGAGCCAAGATGCTATGGATGAACATCTTGGAAGACTTGAAGAAGCCCAGCGTAGAGATCACAGGGTGCTAGGAAGAGAATTAGATTTATTCTCCATCCATGAAGAAACAGGTCCAGGGTTAATAATATGGCACCCCAAAGGGGCAAGGGTGCGAAGTCTTTTTGAAGATTTCTGGCGGGATGAGCATTACAAAAGGGGTTATGATCTTATATATACCCCCAATATCGGGCGGGAAAATTTATGGCGGACTAGTGGTCATTTAGATTTTTTTCAGGAAAATATGTTTGCGCCCTCTGAAACAGATGCCCAAAATTACTATCTCAAGCCAATGAACTGCCCTTTCCATATTATGTATTACAAATCTTCTTTACGTAGTTACCGAGATCTCCCGATGAAAGTAGGAGAACTTGGTACTGTTTATCGCTACGAGAGAGGAGGAACTCTTCATGGGATGTTAAGAGTTAGAGGATTTACTCAAGATGATGCTCATATATTCTGTATGCCTGAACAGATTGAAAGTGAGATAGACAGTGTGTTAGACCTCACATTCGATTTGTTGCAGGCATTCGGGTTTGATGATTATACGATGAATTTGTCAACTAAACCGACCAAAGCTGTGGGATCGGACGAGCAGTGGGAAGTGGCAGAAAATTCACTAAGAAAGACTTTAGACTCTAGGGGCTTGGAATATGAAGTGGAGGAAGGAGGAGGGGCGTTCTACGGTCCTAAAATTGATGTGAACATTAGAGATGCAATCGGGAGATCTTGGCAATGTACCACTGTGCAATTCGACTTTAATTTACCGGAAAGATTTGCCTTGAATTATATAGGTGAAGATGGGGATTCTCACCAGCCGTACATGGTTCATCGGGCAATTTTCGGTTCTTTAGAAAGATTTATGGGTATATTAATAGAGCATTATGGAGGGGCATTTCCGACATGGTTGGCTCCGGTTCAAATCAAGATTATTCCAATAGCGGATAGACATATAGGATACGGTATTGCCTTACGTGACCAACTGTTTGAAAGAGGAATAAGATGTGAAATTGACGATAGAAGTGAACGAATGAATGCTAAAGTACGAGATGCTCAGCTCGCTAAGATTCCATACATGTTTATAGTCGGTGACAGGGAAGTTGAATCAAAGACTGTTGGAGTAAGACTTAGGTCCGGCGAAGACTTAGGGGCCGTTGATTTGAATGAAGTTTTAGAACGAATTGTATTAGAAGTGGAAGAGAAAATTACTTAGCGATTATTTGGAACAATTTTGTTGATCCCCTAGTCACTGTGTGCTATATTCAATATGGTCCAGTGTATCACTGGACTATTTGTTTTAAGGAAAGGAGGAGTGCCATACCTAAAAATTATCGAGTGAACGATCAAATAACTGCTCAATCCGTGCTAGTTGTTGATGATAAGGGAAATCAGTTGGGGCAGCTAACCATCGATAAGGCCCTGGAAATGGCTGTAGAGAAAGGATTAGATCTCGTAGAAGTCGCTCCTTCGGCGAACCCTCCTGTGTGTCGATTCTTAAATTATGGGAAGTTTAGGTATGAGGCAACACGCAAAGAACGTGAGGCCAGAAAAGCATCGCGGGTCAAGTCCAACAATTCGGTAAGAGAAGTAAGGATGAAGACTAGGATTGGAGACCACGATAGAGAAGCCAAAACAAGATTAGTGAAAAGATTATTAAGTGAAGGCTCCAAAGTCCGGGTTTCAGTGATGTTTAGAGGAAGGGAGGTCCAGCATCCCCAAATTGGTATGGCCTTGCTGAAAAATGTAGCCGAAGATCTACAAGAAGATGCTTTGTTAGAAAAGGCCCCCTCATTTGAAGGTCGTTTTTTAGCGATGATTTTGGCTCCTAGCCCATCTTTAAAAAACAACAAGAATAATAGGGAAACTGAAAGTGCCAAAACTTAAAACTCATAAAGGTGCAAAGAGGCGTTTTAAAGTGACTGGATCAGGCAAACTGATGAGGATGAAAGGAATGAGAAGCCATCTGCGGCGTAAGAAACCTAAAAGTGTAAAGAGATTGTACACTGGCAGGCTACCAGTCAGTGAGTCAGATGTGCCCAGAATTAAGAAATTGCTTCCGTACAGTGATTAGCTGTAATTAAGGAGACTTAGGTGACTAGAGTTAGGAGTGGCGTCACAAGGCGTCGCAGACACAAAAAAGTATTGAATATGACTAAAGGTCATCAAGGGGTTCGTCATAGCTTGTATAGACGCGCCCATGAGTCGATGATACATGCATTACAATATTCATACGACCATAGAAAACAAAAAAAGGGTGATATGCGGCGTCTGTGGAACATCCGGATAAATGCTGCTGCGCGGTCTAATGAAATCACGTACAGCAAACTTATCCACGGTCTCAGGCTCGCCGGGATAGACATTAATCGGAAAATGCTGGCTGAAATGGCAGTTAGCAACCCTGATGCTTTTACTCAAATAGTGGGAAGTGCTAAAAACGCTATTGAAGCCGCTTAGCGACTTCCAAAGGGTCTCCTTGCTATCTCTGTAATATTACGAGGATATCTTCATATAGATCATTAGGGTTTATTGGGTTTGTGTGTACGGCAGCAGGCCTACCGTCCTTTCCTATTATGAATACTGGCGAAGTATGGATGACGTCATATTTTTCGTTAAACTGTTCTTCTAGATTTTTTAGAGCAGATTTATGTGGGTTTACATAAAAATCTGACCATATGGCTTGTAGTAGTTCTCGTTGACCATTTAGGTAACTCCAGTTTGATCTGACCTGCCAACGGTCTTTAAATGCCAGCCTAGATTCGATAGTATCTCGCTCGGGGTCAACTGAGACAATTAAAACCGGAATATTTTTTGTAGATTCTGATTTATCAATGGCTTGTTTGATATTAGAAGTAACTATTGGACACACGCTACTGCAATTGGTGAAAAGAAAAGTAAGCAAATGAACTTCACCTATATGAGTTAGATTGGTAACTTCTCGTTTATTTTCATCTTGGAGGCTGAAAGTTGAACCGTCATGGTTTCTAAGAGCTGTTCCGTGTAGAGTCGAATTATTTTTGGGAACACATGCTGTTAAAAGTAGAAAGAGACAGGATATCGCGAGCGCAATGTACAAACAATCTTTGTTATCCCATACAGGATTGGTGACAAGGTTATTTCTGGGTACGACCTGTTTCTCTATGGCGAGGTCTTCTTTTCTAAAATAAAAGCCGCTAAAGGAGTCAGAATCAATAGGGCCATTCCTATGATAATGACACCAATTGTACCTAAACTGGTATTGTGGTGTATTTGATAAAAAATATAGCCGAGTGCAATAGCAAATGCCGCGATCATAGCAAATGAGGCCAATGGTACAACTAAAGATAATATTACTTTGTTCACGACAACTCCCGTTATGTAGAATCTTCCTCATTATACCTTGTTTCTGTTGAATTAGAATCTTCTTCAAACCACTTAAAGAAAACGATAATTATCAGGAACAAGAAAAGAAACCCACTGCCTACTTTCATTATAATTCCACCAAGTTGCTGGTCAACCAAAGGGGTTATATTCCAAATTCTTGGCGCATCAATGTAATGTTGGTATATCGGTTCCCTTGCGAAGGTAACTATCCCAAATACGATTATTTGGGCTAAGGACATCACAAATAAGTACAACATTTGTATCGGATATATTAATTTCGGAATTGCTTGCACTTGACTACATATAGGCCACCACATAATGAGGGAGGCTAGTATGAAAAGAGAATGTTCCAGTATGTGGACCCAATGATATGCGACTGAAAGGCTATATAGTACTGGCAAATGCCATATCGAAAATATTATGTTGAATATTACCACCGCCCCAATTGGGTGGAAGATTCTTTTGAAAATCGCAAGAGACCATTTTTTCTGGAAAAGCTTGGAAGCCAGCCAGCCTGGCGTTCCGAGTATTAGAAGAGGGGGTGATATAAGGGTTATTAGAACGTGTTGGATCATGTGTGCACTGAACAGGTAATGATCACTCAGTATGTGAAGCGGAGAGGTAAGTGACAGAAAGATAATTAAAGTCCCCATCGTAAACATTATTGTTTGACGATGGTTAACCGCCGTAAGCGTCGCTTGCTTTTTTCTGTAGGATCCTATTCCGTACATGTAGGCGCTCTGTACTAGAATCAAGCCAGCTACCACTTCTAAGTGAGGATGCCAGTGTAGCCAGATAGAGTCAGAAAACCCGAAAAAAGACATATGTAGTTTCTGCTGATTGACTTAGATTTAGGTTATGTACCCTTATGTGTACACCCCGAAGAGGATTAGGAGAAACCCTATAACAAAGGCGGCCAACACAAAGCCGGCTACAAACATATATGTGAAAAGTTTGTGGTCAAATTTCAAATGCATGTAGTACATTGCAACTAGTGCGAATTTGCCAGTGGACAATACGAACAAGATTGGAATCATCCAATGCCCAAGGAACTCGAGATAAAATATTCCGACTTCTACCGCTGTAATGACACACAATATCACGGCTATGCGGAAATACTGTCCCGCCGTTGGGTGTCCTGTGTGCGCGTCTCCT
>Ga0310344_10002582_pt1 | contig 13626 bp, 11 predicted proteins | sample HC15DNA20200_MG_FD_203801 | JGI IMG/M metagenome (GOLD analysis project Ga0310344, IMG submission 203801) | Marine microbial communities from station ALOHA, North Pacific Subtropical Gyre - HC15-DNA-20-200_MG | ecosystem: Environmental > Aquatic > Marine > Oceanic | place: Pacific Ocean: North... | reverse complement strand
ACCCCAAAATTTTGATGTAAAACACTAACCATTGGAGCTATACAATTAGTAGTACAGGATGCATTCGATAGAACGTGATGTTTGTTCGGATCGTATTCATTTTCATTAACTCCCAATACAACCATAATATCTTCGCCTTTAGCTGGTGCGGAGATTATCACTTTCTTACTACCAGATTCTATATGCCCGTGGGCTTTTGATGCATCTGTAAATTTCCCTGTAGATTCTATAACTATATCCACACCCAAATCTCCCCATGGTATGTCTTTGGGATTTGATTCTGACAGGAATCTTACTTCTTTACCATCTACGACAATGCCATTATCATATAAACCGACTTCACCAGGATATATACCGTAACTGCTATCATATTTGAAAATATGAGCATTTATCTCAGTGCTAGCGGGAGTGTTAACTCCTACTATCTCCAATTTGTCTGAATATCTTTCTATAGCTGCTCTTAGAACTTGCCGGCCAATACGGCCAAATCCGTTGATCCCTATACGTGTTACCATATTCTCCTTAATCCCGTAGAATAGCAGGAATTAGTAAAATCTACCCAGAACCCTAACATCTAATATACTATTCTCGATCAAGTATTCCAAGTTAATTCTTATTAAAATTCAGCATTAAGTCGTAATAACCTAGTTAAATGGGAATACAGACATACCTCCATATTGCGCATCCCGGCCTAGATATTCCTCAATCCTCAAAAGTCTATTATATTTTGCGACTCTTTCGCTTCTAGCGGGAGCCCCAGTTTTTATCTGACCAGTGCCCAAAGCAACCGCCAAGTCAGCTATAGTCGTATCTTCTGTCTCTCCTGACCTATGACTTACAACACTGCTCCAGCCAGCAGAATCCGCCATAGTAATTGCGTCTCTAGTCTCAGTTAACGTACCGATCTGGTTTAGCTTTATCAAAACAGAATTGCTTGACCTATTTTCTATACCATATTCTATGCGACTGGTGTTCGTTGTATATAGGTCATCACCTACTATTTGCACTCTGTCCCCAATTATGTTCATAAGCTCCTTCCATCCACTCCAATCATCCTCTGACATCCCATCTTCTAAGCTGATAATTGGATACTTGGAACTCAATTCACCATAGTATTTAGCCATGGCAATACTATCTAATTCCCTATCTTCCCTCTTCAAGATATATTTACCACTTTCATACAGTTCTGTCGCAGCAACATCCAAGCCTATAAAACACTCAATACCGGGTTTATAACCAGATTTTTCTATAGCTGCCAGTATAACTTCCACAGCGTCTCTATTAGATGGCATAGATGGTGCAAACCCTCCTTCATCACCTACATTAGTACTGTAACCTTCCGCTTTGAGTACATCCTTAAGTTTTTGATATATCTCAACGCCAGCCCTAAGAGCACTATGAAATGTAGGCAATCCACTTGGTATAACCATGAACTCCTGAAAATCAGTAGAATCCTGGGCATGTCTGCCACCATTCAGGATATTAAACATTGGAACCGGTAAAATGTTTGGTTTCCCGATTCCTAGGTATTCATATAATGGAATCCTAGATGAAGCAGCGGCAGCATGACTAACAGCTAATGAAACCCCAAGTATTGAGTTGGCTCCAAGTCTTCCTTTATTACTTGTACCATCAAGGTCTATCAATTTATGATCTATGACCGCCTGATCAATAACACCCATGCCAACTAATGCAGATCGAATCTCGGTATTAACGTTGGTCACTGCTGTCAATACTCCTTTACCACCGAACCTATTATCATCTTGGTCTCTAAGCTCTACAGCTTCATGAGCTCCCGTACTAGCTCCAGAAGGGACACACGCTCGCCCCAAAGATCCGTCATCTAAATATACGTCAACCTCAACTGTAGGATTGGAACGTGAATCCAAAATTTCCCGAGCCTTTATATCCGATATCTTAACCAATGAATCCTCCTGTTTAAGGGACTATCTAGTTTCCATTTTGAGCTAGTGCAATTGCCCTATCAACCGCATCTTGTGGATCATTTGCAATAACTATAGAGCTGTCTAATTCGCCTCGCCTTGAAATTGACCAAGTCGCTAATCCAATTACTGGAATACCGTCCCCCAATGCATGCGCTATCTCGGACAGTGTTCCATATGCACCGTCTATAGCTATAACTGCAGCTCCAGATTTGACCACTATACTATTTCTAGCATAACCAATACCCGTACACACCTTTATATCTACATATTCATTGGAATCGTCAGGACTGCTACCAGGCAATATACCAACTGTTGTTCCTCCAGCCGCCTTAGCACCTCTACATGCAGCCTCCATTATCCCACCCAAACCACCAGTTACCAATATAGCACCTCTGCTAGCTAGCCCTCTTCCAACTTCTTCTGCCATATATATAGCTTCATCAGTAGGCTCGCTAGCACCTACAACTGATATTTGAATATTCAATCCTTCATACATTGGCTCTAATTATATCATTTTACAAATATAACGAATCCTATTTTCAAAGACACATAAGACGATCTTGTTCAGATATAACCAAATTACGTGATAGCCTTTACCGCTCTGGTGAAAAAAGATTGTGAATCACGAAAGCCCCAGAAGACTGCCAAGAAGCTGAAACTAGTCTTTAGTTTCCAATTCATCTCCAGACTCATCTGTATCTGGAGATGAATCTTTGCTATCCGCTACCAGGATTTCTAAGCCATGCTCTACAGTTTCTAACAAACTAGTCAGATTCGCATGTAAACTCTGAAGGGTATCCTTAGCATAATTATCTGCCTCTAGTAGTCTTCTTTCAGCATGAAAATTAGCATTCTCAAGAGCATCTCTAGCCTTATCTGAAGCTTCTGACTCTATATCTAAAGATCGTTTCTCAGCTTCTTTAGTTATCTCACTATCCGAAACCATGGATTTGGCTTCGCCCTCGGCACTAATCCTGATCCTGCGAGCCTCTACTACGGCTTGGTTTATAAGATTTTCTCTCATATCAAGCAGTTCCTTAGCCTCAGAGATCTCAGTCGGCAGAGAAGATCTGATCTGACTTACAATCGATATAATCTTGTCTCTGTCAAGGAGTATGCGCCGAGTGGCAGGCACCGCAGTAGCTCCGTTAATTGTATCCTCTAATTCAGAAATAAGATCGAATAATTCCATAAAATACCCCGCTTAGAGCCCAGATTTATATTGCAGACCTTGACCTCTCTTCCAACGCAGCTTTAACGTTTGGAGGAACTATATGGTCTATCCTTCCTTTGCTTTCGACTATCTCTCTCAGAAGGCTGGACTTTATATATATGTGCTCTAGTTTAGATATAAGATAGACCGTATCTATTTCTGGAGCCAATTTCTGGTTATTCAGATCTAGTTCAAACTCATATTCGAAATCTGAACCCATTCTAAGACCTCTAACCATGGCTTTAGCATCCAATTCTTTTGCTGTATCCACGCTCAATCCTGTGTAAGATATGACTTCCACATTCTTCAGATGAGACGTAGCCTCTCTACAAAGCTCAACTCTTTCCTCCGTTGTAAACCAGAATGCCTTTGATGGTTTAGTATAAACGACCGCAATATAGACCTTATCGAACATCTGTGAAGCCCGGGCTGCTATGTCTATGTGTCCAAAGGTAATTGGATCAAAGCTGCCTGGGTACATGCCTATCACCATTATTCTCCTCCTTGACGATATATAGAGACAATGGTATCTCCATATTTGCGTTCCGTGAACATGTTTATATTATGGTAACTATTCTCGAGTGTGTCTCGTTTGGAGTGTCCTACGACTACAATACCATTATCTAACATTATGTCTCCAATTTTAACAAGTATGTCATTCACTGGCCCAAGAGTATATGGTGGATCCATTAAAATCAAGTCATAATTGCGACCGAATTTGTTAACTGCATTTTCTGCTTTCATACAGTATACCTTCCCTCTATCAGAAAAACCTAAATCATCAAGAGTATTCCTAATCAATGCACATCTTTTCGAATCGGATTCGACGAAATCCACAAATTTGGCTCCTCGACTAATCGCCTCTATACCTAAAGAGCCAGTACCAGAATATAAATCCAAGGCTTGTCTATCTTGGAGACCATAAGAATCAAGAATGGAGAACAAACCAGCCCTGACTCTTTCCGTAGTTGGTCTAGCCCCAAGATTCCTGAAACTCTTTATTCGCCTGCCTTTAGCTTCACCACCGACTACTCTCAAGTGTGATCCCCTTAGGATTAACAAAGATTTGTAATAACGATTCGTACAAGGTTTTATACTATCAGGTAGTGACGGTAAGGCTAACTAATTATAGCAATCCTATGTTCACTATGAATTCACTCTCGTTATTCTCATACTCCAAGTCATTTACGGTAAGATATAGTCTACCTTTGTCCTCAGTCGCCAAGAATCCGGAAAAATATACAGGCTCTATCTTGCCACTTTCACCAACTTTTGCTACCAGGCAACCCATTGGAAGCTCTAATCCTATGGCATCGTTCACCACCGTATTTCCTTCGTCACCCTCAGGTCCTACCTGGATGCCAGAAGATATGATTACGTCTCCTTGAATCGAAAAGGAAAATCCCACATATTCCCCATCTACATCCAAGCCAGTATCTACCCATCCATCAGTCAATGGATTCTGAAATGCTGGGACCCTGATGGTAGCCTGTGTAGGAGCAATGTATGCAGGAACTCTGGGAGCACTGGTTGCATCTGGGTTTGGAGCCGAGCTGGTCCCATATATTAACTCTCTCTTCAAAAATGCGACCAAATCATTCTCATGATTATTAATTGATACCAACTCCCAACGATCGGCCCCGAATTTATTTAGAATCCCTTCAGGGTCATCTATTACCGGGAGCTGGACCATCTTGTATTCCCATAATGCCAATTTAGTACTCCTAAGTTAGTTTATTTCAGTGCATTAGCAATATCGGTCTATATTATCACAGACCACTCACCTCTACGGATTATCTAATAGACACTGAATCTTAATCGTATTACTTAGAATAACAGTACCTAAATAAGATAAGATCAGCTTAGCCTACAAATCTGTTGATAACATAATAGTCAGCTAGATTTTTTAGTGCTTCTGCAGCTGACCGGAAACTATAGAACGCTACTATGTTTTCATCAGCAAAGCTCTTAGTAATAAATTCTAGATCTTTTTGGTCCATCCTAGGATATCCATCTGCTATGCATGCTACAACGGGTTTATTACTAACGTCTCTGGCCTCTTTTAATATTCTAACTCTATCTTTCAGAAAATCCTTATCCTTGACCAATTGCTGGGCCTGCATTTCTAGAGCAACTATGTCTATATTACCATCCTTGCTAAGTATCTGAGCTATCCTTTCGAAATGCTCAGGTGGAGCCTGTTGAATCGGATTAACGTAATTCCCCCCTATCATATTGTAGAAGGAACGCAGTTCTTCATATGAAGATTCCGTCAATGCTGGTATTTTAAATCCATTTTTGGAAAACACATTGGCCATATCAGTCGAATGACCACCTGTAACAGCATACAGCCCTACATTATATCCAGTTGGTTCCGGCAACAGGCTAATGGCCTTTACTGTGTCAACCATTTCATCTTGACTGTTAATTCCTATGGCACCACATCTGGCCAAGAGCTTATGCCAAACGTCTTCCCTGATAAAAGATGTCCCAGTATGAGCTTCAGTAGCTCTGGCTGAATCTTCTGTTAATCCTACTTTCCATACAAGCATAGGCTTAGAAGCTGACGCTTTCTTGAGTACTTTGAAGAATCTGTCAGGGTCACGGAGTCCTTCTATATACATACCTACAACTTTAGTATTCTGATCATCTAAGAAATACTCTATATAGTCTGGCAGATCTAATATCATACCATTACCCATGCTTATACAATTCGTCATCTTAATACCATGTGAGTTGGCTTCAACTGCAATTGCTGAGGCCATAGAACCACTTTGAGATATATAGCCGAAATTCCCAGTTTCACCATAGTATTGATTTGGGCTCTGCCTGATCCCAACAGCGGGATTAAATAACCCCATACAGTTCGGTCCCATTATTAGAGTACCACTCTGCCTGGCCATGGAACTTATCTGTCTATCTAAGGCTATACCTTCTTCTTCTCCAGACTCTTCAAACCCAGCTGTGTATATATGGACTAGGCTAACTCCTTTTTCAATGCAATCCTGTACAACTAGAGGCACGAATTTCCTGGGCACAGAGATAGTAACGTAGTCTATTGGTTCTTCTATATCTACAAGTCTATGGAAGTTCTGAACGCCCAGTTCTTCAGCTCCAGGCCATTCATCCTCATTAAGATTTACATGAAAAACCTTACCATTATTGTTATGGAATGGCAGATGAGATTGTATCCATCTGAATTCATTGTGCCTAGCAGCTCCTACCACTGCGACATTTCTAGGAGTTATTCCTCTTTTTAGTTTGGTCAATACATCTTGCCACTTCGTATCATCAACCATAACTACCCCTCCTTAGTACGATATAACGCTGTGTAGGCTTATTAAATTACGTTCCCAACGTAATGCGCCCAATTATAGCATAGTTTCTTATCTCTAGAGCCTTTACCTGAACCCATATTCATATTGCTTAGTTTATTATTGACACTTATTGGAGATATGGTTATCGTTTACAATAACTGTATAAGATATCTTTTAATACGCCCATCACTGCAAAGGAGCGAGAAAATGCCTAATATCAACGAACAACTGGATAAAGCTTTTAGTCCAAAGGTAGTTGCTGTAATAGGAGCTAGACGCGCAGACGACTACGTATGGCTGAAGAATATGACAGACTTCAAAGGGAAAGTATACTCCGTCCAAGTGGCAGACAGCGATATAGAAGGCATAGTTGAGATGGGTATAGAAAATTACAAAAGCATTGGAGAGATACCCGAAGATGTAGACTATGCAGTGTTCGCTGTTCCCAGAAGATTTGCTGCAAGTGTTCTCCGAGACGCAGTCGATAAAAAGATACCAACTGTACACATGTTCACCTCGGGATATGCCGAATCTGGAGAAGAGCAAGCAATAAAAGATCAGGACGAAATTCAGCAAATCGCTACCGAGAGTGGTACATTAATAATAGGCCCAAACTGCATGGGTGTTTTCAACCCAGAAGTAGGTATGCGATTCGGCCCAGGACAAGACGTAGAAAACATCGGAAACGTGTCGATTATATCTCAAAGTGGGGCCCATGCATCCTCTATGACTGCTGCGATTCAAGGCAATGGAATCGGCATTAATAGAACGATAAGTTTTGGCAATGGGATTGTATTAGACAGTCCAGATTTGCTTAATTATTTCGGTAATGACCCAAAAACAAAATTGATTTGTGGATACATTGAAGGTCCCAAGAATGGCAGACGCTTCTTTGAAGAACTCCGTAAAGTAACACCAATCAAACCTGTAGTCCTGTGGAAAGGTGGTCAAACCGATGCAGGAGTTAGAAGTGTAGCATCACATACTGGCAGCCTTGCAGGCTCGGTAGAGGTATGGAATGCTATGGTTCAGCAAGCTGGCGCAATACGAGCTGACTCTCTTGAAGAGGCTCTGGATGCAAGCAAGGCTCTTCTATACTTAACACCAACTACTGGTGAGAACATGGGCATAATTGGAGGCAGTGGAGGACAATCTGTATCGATGAGCGACGACTTTTCTAGGGCTGGTTTGAATGTACCAAGACTTACAGAGTCTACATTAGAGTCAATGTCCGAATTCTTCCAATTAGTAGGGGCAAGTTACTTTAATCCCCTGGATGTTGGCGGGATGAATAGGGGTAACATTGAAAACATAATTAGCTTATTGGGCAATGATCCCAATATTGATATATTAGCCTTGATGGTAGGGGCTCAAGCAGCAAGGCGAAGGAGTATAGACGACACACTCGAACAACTAGAACTCTATGCAAAAGTCAGAGACGAAACCGGTAAGCCTCTCCTAGGGATATTCTGGACACCAACTCCATACAAGGACAGTGAGGTAATACTGGAATTAGACAAGGCAATGCAAGATCTTGGTATACCTTCCTTCCCAAACCCAGAACGCGCAGCTAAAGCAGTTAGCAAGGTAGTAAAGTACCACAGGTTCAAACAAGCTGTGACCTAGTCCGACAGCTATCTATGCTTATGATAGAATTAATATCATAATAACCTAAGGTAATATAGCAATATGGCTACGAAGTATCGAGGAATACCAAGTGTCGAAAAAATACTCTCTCATCCGAAGGTCAAGTCGTTAAGTAATATATACTCACACGATGTTCTAGTAAGCATTATAAGAGAGTCGTTATCTAGAATAAGAGAAGATATTCAAGATAGCAAAGATGTTCCAAACCTGGCAACTATAGCGGATGGTATATCCACTCGCATAAGTCATCTTAGTCAACAAATACCAACTCCTGTAATCAATGGTACTGGAGTAGTAATACACACTAATCTTGGCAGAATACCCCTGAGTGAAGATGCCGTATTAGCTATATCATCCGCAGCCCAAAATTATACAACGCTGGAATTTGATATAGAAAATAATAGCAGAGGCTCTCGCAACTCCCATATTGAACCAATCCTGACGCAGTTATCTGGGTCTGAGGCGGCCCTTGTATTGAATAATAATGCATCCGCTTTAATGGTATCTCTAGCTGCCATATCAAAAGGAAAAGATGTCATAGTATCTAGGGGAGAAGCAGTCGAGATAGGTGGTGGTTTTCGTATTCCAGATATCATCAGTAATAGTGGCGCTAGCATTCTAGAGATAGGTACCACAAACCGTACATATATAGAAGACTACGAGAACGCCATAACAGATAAAACCGGTGCTATCCTCAAGGTACACACAAGTAATTTTAAGGTATCCGGATTTGTACACGAACCTCCACTCTCAGAATTAGTAGGTCTTGCGGCTAATAAAGGTATACCTTTATTGCACGATATAGGCAGCGGTTGCATGATAGATACGACACAATTCGGACTTGCACACGAACCCATGATACAAACAAGTGTTGAAGCAGGTTCAGATCTTGTATTGTTTTCCGGAGACAAATTACTAGGTGGGCCTCAGTCTGGAATAATTATAGGCAAAAAAAACCTCATAACCACTATATCCCGACACCCCACAGCTCGCGCAGCAAGGATAGATAAATTAAGCTTGGCTGGATTGAAATCAACTCTAATACATTATATTCAAAATGAGGCACTAACCAGGATACCCGTGTGGTCTATGATATCTATGACCCTGGATGAAATTAAAGCCCGAGTCACATTATGGAATAAATTACTCGATGACAAATGTGCTCTTACAAATGGCCTATCTGCAATAGGCGGAGGAAGCCTCCCGGGTGAGACTCTCCCAACTATATTATTGTCGTTGGATAATAAATTAACCGGCGGGGCAGACCGATACGCTAGAACTCTGTTAGAAGCCCCAATTCCCATAGCATCCAGAATAGAAGAAGACCGAGTTATGATAGATCCGAGAACCGTATTACCCAAACAAGATTCACATATGATAGGGATATTGAGACAAACCCTAAAGATGTAAGCCTTAGTCTGCTATCCAGAATACTTGCGGAATATTAAGCAAGCATTCTGTCCGCCAAACCCGAAACTATTCGATAAGACTGTATCCACTGACTTTTCACGGCCAACGTTAGGAACGTAGTCCAGATCACATTCTGGATCAGGATTATCAAGATTGATAGTAGGATGAATATATCCGTCTGTGATGGTCTTTATAGAAGCTATAGCCTCTATTCCGCCCGCGGCTCCCAAGACATGCCCAATCATAGACTTACTCGAGCTGATAGGTATTTTATTAGCAAAATCTCCGAACACATTCTTAATTGCTCTAGTCTCCACCACATCGTTGATTGGAGTAGATGTGCCATGAGCGTTAATGTAATCCACTTCAGATGGTCCTATACCTGCATTATTCAAAGTCCATCTCATGGCCCTGCTGGCTCCTTCTCCGTTTTCTTCAGGCTGAACAACGTGGTAGGCATCACTAGAGGCACCAAATCCTATTATTTCCGCTAATATGTTCGCACCTCGTTCCAAAGCATGTTCCAATTTTTCAATAACTAGTACAGCGGCTCCTTCAGAAGGAACGAATCCGTCTCTGTCTACATCAAATGGCCTACTTGCCTTATCAGGTTGCTCATTCTTTGTACTCAAAGCTTTCAATATACAAAATCCAGCCAAGCCCACTTCACTTATCTGGGCCTCAGTTCCTCCAGTTATCACAACATCTGCAGCTCCTCGTCTAATAACCTCTGCAGCCTCACCAATTGACTGAGTTGAAGCGGCACAAGCTGTGGTAACAGTATTGTTGTATCCTTTGGCTCCAAAATGCTTTGCGACATTGGCTGCTGCCATATTAGGCAATATCATAGGCATAAAGAATGGATTAATCCTCATTCCGCCTTTAGATATCATTATTTCACAATTCTCTTGTATAGTAGGGACGCTTCCGTTTCCGGCTCCCATGACCACACCGACAGATTCCATGTTTGTAGACTCTAGATCCAACTTAGAATCGTCAACTGCCATAATAGCAGCCGCCACAGACAATTGACTGAACCTAGCCATGCGCCTAGCTTCTTTAGTATTTATGAAACTGGCGAAATCAAAATTTCTTACCTCTCCAGCTATAACTGATGGAAATGCGGATGCATCAAATAATGTTATTGGGCCTATTCCGGACCTACCAGACTGTAATCCAGTCCATAATTCCTCGACGGAATTGCCTAGAGGTGAAAGTACTCCCATACCAGTAACAACCACACGGATTCTATCTGTTATCAAGTGTAACTCCTTAAATCATCAGGACTATCAACCTACAAAAACAATTATACGACAATATCTGACTTAACGCTTGAATAACTTGCCCAACATACCTAATTTTTCCTCTGTGCGTTGAATACAGGATAATCCTCCGGAGATATATCATTAATTATTTCTCTCGTCTCTGCAGCAACAAAAAGAGACCCAATAGACAGTATCAAATCGTCTCCTTCGACAATATTCAATGCCATATCCAGGGCATTCTTCACAGAGTGAGAGGGATACACATCAGATACATACGATCTGAACAACTCTGTTATTGAACTAGGATCAACTGCTCTAGGATGTCTTGATCTGGTCGTTAAAACAACATCAGGTGACATATAAGACAATTCCGTAACCAACTTATCTACATCATGATTAGCCTGTATGCCCGCAATTAATATTATGCGCTTGTCTGGGAACATATCTCTAATAGATCTAACCACTTCTTTTGCAGCGTGTGGGTTATGGGCACCGTCAGCAATAACAAGGGGTTCTCTGCTAAGAATTTCCAAACGACAAGGCCATTGTACCCTACTTAGCCCATCCACTATGTGATAATCCTCTATATCTATGCCCTGCGATATAAGTGTCTCTATAATACCAACTGCAACAGCTGCATTAGTTACCTGATACTCACCTATAAGAGGTATCTTCAAGTTGTATCTATTCTCAGGTGTAACTAATTCGAATTCCTGCCCGTCCAACGAATTACCCTGTCTCCTAAATCGAATATCCTCGCCAACCACTATTAGTCTACTACTCTGCTGCCTTGCTATATCGCGAAGTACACCTAGAGCTTCTGGTTCCTGCGAAGCCGACACAACTGGCACACCCTTTTTTATTATGCCAGCTTTCTCAAACGCTATCTCTTCCAAAGTATCGCCCAGAACCTCAGTGTGATCTAAGCCCAGAGACGTTATTCCACAAACGTTTGGATCTACTACATTTGTAGAATCTAATCTACCCCCTAAACCAACTTCCATAACCTGGAATCCTATCCCTTTATCTGCAAAATGCAAGAATGACATTGCTGTCAGCAACTCAAATAGGGTTATTTTGCGTCCAGGCAAAGTTGCTTTTTCTCTTATAGGAAGTAATCTCTCCACAAGATCAGCAAAATCCTGCTCGGCAATCTGCTCCATACCAACCCTGATTCTTTCACAGAAACTATGAAGATGAGGAGATGTAAATAGCCCTGTAGTGTATCCTGCCGATTCCAATATAGAGGCAGTCATTACGGACGTACTACCTTTCCCTTTAGTACCCGCTATATGAACTGTCGTTCTGTCTTTATGTGGATTACCTAGTTCCTCTAGAAAACTAGTTATCTGAGATAAATCATACCTGGACCGCAATCCAGACGGCGTCTGGGTTCCTATAGGATCCACGAATCCCAATATCTTATCGAGTGCCTCTGAATAATCCAAATATCTCCTATTAACACATACTATCTTATGTTCCGAACGTAACTGCTATTATAACTGCATATATAGAGATTAGGATGCTAATAAGTCAACACATTTCCATTCAATAACACTCAAGTCAGTCACCTTGACACTGAAATAAGGGTAGATTAACATTGAACAGGAGCCGAGGTAGCTCAGGTGGTAGAGCACGGCACTGAAAATGCCGGTGTCGCCAGTTCGACTCTGGCCCTCGGCACGTAAATCTAAACCACAATCCCGGCAACCCAAGTACAGCGAGCGGAAGTGGCTCAGTGGTAGAGCATCTCCTTGCCAAGGAGAGGGTCGTGGGTTCAAATCCCATCTTCCGCTCCAATAATTAGGCACAAATTACCCCATGATATATGTCACGGGGTTTTATTTTTGCCCTAGGTAGCACTTACTGATCTGAAAGAAGTAGGGAATAGGTATAACCCCTATTCCCTGCTTCAGTTGGCTATTTAACGTGGGTTCCTTATTGGTAATCAGGAAGAATTGCTTTTTGCTCAGACCAACTTAATTCGAGAAACTCATCGAACTCAACATAGAATTCTTCAGATGAGATTCCGAAGGTCGAGACAAATGCGCCTTCCCAACCCAATTCTTCAAGTTGTCCATAAAATTCCGTGCTAAAGGCTGAACCTTTCTTGTCATGTAGGTAGGCAACGGCCCAAGCACCGAGACTATAGACGGTTGGATTACCATTTGAGTAACATGCATTGGAGTAACTAAGATCTTTGATCCCCTGACCAGGGCAATTCTGAGCCATATTCTCCTTACCTACATCCATCTTTATCTTCATTTCATTTTGGAAAGCAAATTTAGAGTCGATACCCAGTTCCGTGGTTATAAGGTCTAATTTACGATTTTCCAACGCTGAGAACATTCCAACATACGCCATCCACTCAGCTGAACCCTCATTCCACCAGGTCGGGCCTCTGAAAGCTTCTCGTTCATTTTCTGGTGTAGTATAGTCATCCATAGTCAAGATATGGGCAGATTGGAAGGAATGGTAGCCCTCATGGAAGACAATTTTCTGATCAATTTCTCCTGATACCCCACCCCATGGCGTCCCAGGCCCAATAGGAATGCCCACATCGAGAAAATGGAAGCCAGGCGACACTGATGCGTAATACTTCATATAGCCATTTGCAGCGTCACCGCTCAAAGATGCAGAGTTCCCATTACTACCTTCGTTTATAACTCCGTTACTCAGTTTCCTGTAATATTCCATTTTATGGCCATTGGGATCATTTTCCTCAGCCAGACATTGCTCTTGATTCTTCCCCCAAACCTGGTCTCTCGCTACACGACGATTACACAGCTCTCCGGCAAGACCTACTTGATTTGCTTCAACATCTGCAC
>Ga0310344_10002581_pt1 | contig 13630 bp, 10 predicted proteins | sample HC15DNA20200_MG_FD_203801 | JGI IMG/M metagenome (GOLD analysis project Ga0310344, IMG submission 203801) | Marine microbial communities from station ALOHA, North Pacific Subtropical Gyre - HC15-DNA-20-200_MG | ecosystem: Environmental > Aquatic > Marine > Oceanic | place: Pacific Ocean: North... | reverse complement strand
ACTTGCGGCTGAGCTCGATGAAGAACTGTCGTGTGCCGTCGTTGGCGAACACATTGATGCCGCGGCGAACGAGGCAGCAGAACGTGGTGCAGTATCGCTGCTCTTGCTCTCTGATAGCGCTCTTTCCGCACCCGGTGACACGCTAACGGCGGCAGTAACGGAAGCAGTTCGTACCACTGACCCGCGAGTTGTAATCGTACCTAGAGGACCAGATGCCCTTGAATTAGCTCCACGAATGGCGATACGCCTCGGTGGAAGCTCAGTTACAGGGGTGACTGAGGTTCGTGCCAACAGCGGTGGAATCGAAGTAGTAGCCGCGGTGTTCGGCGGCGCGGCACGAGCGGTCTATCGATTCACGGCAAACGGGCCGGCTGTGATCGGTATGGCACCTGTGTTATTGGAACCACCAGAACGCTCTGCAAGTCGCGATACCAGAAAATTCATAATCGACATACCAGTAATTGAGGAACGTGTGGTGATAATCGAACCTGCGCTCGACGTTGAAACCTCACGCATCGAAGATGCCCGAGTCGTCGTTTCTGGTGGACGCGGGTTAGGAGAATCGGAGAACTTCGAACTGATTCGCACTCTTGCTCTCAGTCTCGGGGGAATGCCTGGTGCATCTCGAGCGATCGTCGACGACGGATGGGCAATTCCCTCTGAACAGGTTGGTCTCACCGGGGCGATCGTGACACCAGACGTTTATGTTGCTGCCGGGATTAGCGGTGCGAGTCAACATATGGCCGGTTGCTCAAATGCAAGAGTCATCGTTGCTATCAACACTGATCGAGACGCACCGATCTTTCGCTATGCTCACTTCGGGATCGTCGATGATTGCCTCGAGGTACTACCAGAACTGATCCGACTGCGACCAGAAGTCAGCACGTCTGAATGAATTCTTCACGCTCAAATCAATCAGGGCTACTCAGCCCCGAACTCCTCACAGACACAGCATCAGTACGTCCACCAAATGGAAGTGTCTTTGACCTCCACACACATAGCTCCAACTACTCGAGAGATAGCGGCGTTCGGATAGAGAAATTGGCTGAGAGCGTGATCAAACGAGGTCTTGACGGCATCACCCTCACTGAACACAACGCCACGTGGCCAACAGATGAACTCATACGGCTAAGCGAAAAGTATGAGATTCGACTACTACCAGGCATGGAAATTGGTACCGATGTTGGACATGTACTCGTCTATGGACTCGATCGTTTCCGACCAGAACTTCTAGAAATTGAATCTCTAAGACGAATCGTCAAAGGTGAAGGGGCAGCGATGGCGCTTGCCCATCCGATGCGTCCGTTTCACGGTCAACATGCACCACGCGATCACTACAAAGCCTGGTTCGATGCGATCGAAACGATCAACGGTGATCATGCAGACAGCGAAGGTGGGCCCTACGAAATACTCGCTAATCGTCTCGGACTCTGTCCCATCGGTGGTAGTGATGTGCACAGCATGCAGGCTGTCGGACGGGCAGTTACGGTGTTTGAATCAACAATCGAAACTATCGAAGACCTCGTCAATCAACTGCTCGCAGCGACAGCACGGCCTCGAGATCTGCGACCGCGTCAACCGAACAAATAAGTATTGCATCAAGGAATGAACCAATGAGTGAACGAACAATCCGCGGAAAAACAGCCATCGTCGGGATCGGAGAGACAACCTATTACAAACATGGGCAGACTCCTGATCCTGAATTCAAGATGGGGTTGGAAGCCGTGCTGCTCGCAGCCGAAGATGCAGGCATTGATGTACGAGAAATCGATGGTTTTGCCTCATATTCGAATGAGCGGAGCACCCCTGAACGCATTGCCACTGCGCTCGGCATACCACACTACGGATTCAGCAATATGTTCTGGGGCGGCGGCGGCGGCGGCGGATCAGGAGCAGTGGCAAATGCAGCGGCAGCAGTTGCTGCTGGCTACGCAGAAGTAGTTGTGGCCTATCGCTCACTCGCTCAGGGCCAATTCAGTCGTTTTGGTCAAGGTGCACAGACCTCGCATGTAACCGGAGAGATGGCATTCTCCGCACCTTATGGATTAATGTCGCCTGCCCAGCGGTTCGCGATGCGCGTCCAGCGATTCATGCATGACCACGGTGTGAAACAAGAAGCGTTGCGCGCGATTTCACTAACCAGCTATGCACATGCGCAAAACAATCCTCGCGCTGTCATGCATGGGCGCGACCTGACAGACGAGATTTATGATAATTCTCGTTGGATTGTCGAACCGTTCCATCTCTTCGACTGCTGTATGGAAAACGACGGTGCAGCAGCAGTGATCGTGACTTCTGCGGAACGCGCTAGAACTCTAAAACAAAAACCAGCTTACATCCTTGCAGCAGCACAAGGTTCGTTTTTGCGACAAGGATCATGGGCTCACAACGCTCCCGATTATGCGACTTCGAACTTTAAGACAGTCGCTCCGAAACTTTTTGAGATGGCAGGTATCGGTCCGAAAGATGTCGATGTACTGCAGAGTTACGAAAACTTCACCGGCTGCGTGTTGATTAGCATGGTAGAACACGGCTTTTGTGAGCCTGATGAATGCAACGATTTTTTCACCATCGAAAATTTCCGAGCACCTGATGGCATCCTTCCGCTCAACACAAGCGGTGGCAATTTGGCCGAGTGCTATATGCACGGTTTGGAACTGATCACAGAGGCTGTCAGACAAATCCGCGGGACCTCACCCAATCAAGTTTCAGATGTAGAGATATCGATGGTGACATCTGGACCGATGGTGCAGCCGGTCTCATCAATGATCCTTGCGACCGAACCAGTTTAGGAATCTAGAATGACAACTGAACAACAGAATGCCTTGCCACACGGACTACCTATCCCAGCGCCATCCGTTGATGGCCTTGGTGCCGAATTCTGGGATGCAACACGTCGACACGAACTGTTGGTTCAACGTTGCAACGATTGCCGAAACTGGCAGTGGGGACCCGAGCACATTTGTCATCATTGCCACTCATGGGATCTCGCGTACGAACCAGTCGAACCAACAGGAGCTATCTACAGCTGGGAGCGTGTCTGGCACCCAGTGCATCCAGCGCTAGTAAATGCACTCCCCTACATGGTCGTGCTTGTCGAACTACCACAAGCCGGTAATGTGAGGATGGTCGGTAACCTCGTCGGGCAAGACCCAGAAATTCCAATCGAGATCGGTCAGAATGTTGAGGCAGTTTTTGAGGATCATGACGAGGACGGCAAAGGATACACACTAGTCCAGTGGATGCTGTCAGAAAAAGTATAAACACCGTACATTATGTCAATAATCCACTTCCGCCAGTATGATAGGATCACCCTACAGCGTTCAGCCCAGCTTCACGCACAGCTTGAAAACCTACTGACGTTTCTGGTGCTCAGGAATCTGAACTCCACAGCGTGATTAGGACCGAATTGCTGACCGCACCACAGATTTGCAGTGACACGAAACATAGGGATCAAGCAACCAGGACCAGCCTGATAAGGGATTGAAAGTATATGACTCAGCAAACTTCCGTAGAGACTGGTGATAATAGCGAGCTGGAAACACTACTGAGCAACCGATCGCGGGACAAGGCCGTGCTTGCTGAGGCACGCAAAGTTGCTGAACAAGCTGGAATAGACGATCCGGTTCGTCAGTACCTGAATCGGATTGGTCAAGTTGCGTTGCTGACCGCTGCCGATGAGCGTCGACTCGCGCGACATATTGAAGAATGGCTGCATCTTGAATCAATAGAAGACAAGTTGCGCGAGGATTCCGGAAAAGATCCATCCCCTGGCGAAGTTATGGTTGAACTATTCCGCCAGTTCCGTCAGGAAAAAGAAACATACCGCTCGGTCAGCCGTCACCTCGATTTACCACGACAATCCGCCTCAGAACGAATCGTTGACGAGAATTTCCGTGACATCATTGACCGTGTGCTCGACGAAGAGACTCACGAGCAACTTCAAAGCGACACTGGCTGGGATGCAGATACTGCTAAAGAGTCACTCGTCCGACTATCGACCATTACCCACATCATGAAACCATTACATATCGGATGGGCGACTGAGATCGTTGGTTCTGAAGCGAAGGTATTCTCTCCACCAGACAATTTAGCGAAAAAACTACAAGCAGAATATGGATCGACACTTCGTTTTTACTTCGAAAAAATACGTTTCGATGGCGAGCGTTCGAAGCGTCACTTAACCGAAGCAAATCTAAGACTCGTAGTAGCAGTCGCGAAAAAATATTTAGGCCGTGGCCTATCCCTTCTGGATCTTATCCAAGAAGGAAACATCGGCCTGATGCGCGGTGTAGAAAAGTTCGATTACCGACGAGGATTTAAGTTTTCGACGTATGCGACTTGGTGGATTCGTCAGGGAATCACACGTGCACTGGCAGACCAAGCACGGACGATCCGCATACCTGTCCATATGGTAGAAGTAATCAACAAGATGGTACGTATTTCACGTCGTCTCCAGCAGGAACTAGGCCGCGAAGCGACACCGGAAGAGATCGGTAAAGAGCTAGACTTACCAGCTCTCAGAGTTCAAGAGCTAAGAAAAATTGCACAAGAGACTGTTTCTCTCGACACTCCTGTTGGTGAGGACGAGGACTCAGACCTCGCGGACTTTGTACCGGATGATTCGGTAGAGTTACCGTTTGATCAGGCTTCATATCAGTTATTCCGTCAGCAGGTCGCGGACGTGCTCTCTTCACTGACCCCACGCGAGAGACGTGTGCTAGAGCTGAGATTCGGCCTTGAGGATGGAAAAGCACGCACCCTAGAGGAAGTGGGGCGCGAGTTTAACGTGACACGAGAACGTATCCGGCAGATCGAAGGCAAGGCACTACGAAAGCTTCGAAGCCCGACAAGGTCACGACAGTTACGCGACTACCTCTCGTAACGAACAGCTCAGTCAGCTTCGTCAGACCACACAAGTACCGTGGTGTTCGCTAGCTCGGCTTGTGCGAACAAATCTCTAATAGCTAACAAACTCCCATGTGCATTGCGAATGGTCTGGATTGAAGATAAAACACTCCTAACCGTCAATAAACTGACGGATCGAACTAATCTCCTACCACATGAGTTTAATATTTTCGTTGCGATTACATGCGACGGACGCTGACTGGACGTGTAGCATCAGGCACCTCCCAGTAGCAAATAAACTCGATGAGGCGATAGCAAAGTGACAGCTAGGTTTACCGTCCGTGATGTGGCCGTAAGCGACCTCGCAAGCTGCGCGAGTCTTTTGTCATCCCGCCATAGGCGAGATCGCTCACGTAACTCACTCCTACCAAGTGCTTTCGAAAGTACTGAACAGTGCTTAGAGATCCTCCAATCACTGTTTCACCAACCTGCAACAGACGGAGCAGTAGCAGAAATTGGCAGCGAAATCGTGGCTTTCATGTTTGGGCAGCAATCTCTACATGCAGCAGATCACTGGCTGGCTCAATATTTCCCGCCACGAGTCATCGGGATTCCACTGCATGGTCATGCTGGTTCGAACAACGACAGTATCGTCCCCTCGTATCGAGCACTCTACGGACACCTAGCCGATCGGTGGACTGCATCAGGATTCTTCGACCATCGTGTCGATTTTGCTGCTACCGATGAAATACAACGCGAGCTTTGGTTCGAACTTGGGTTCGGTGCCTTAACCAAATATGCCGGCCGTAAGACAACGTCCATCGATTCACATCCAATCCACCAAGAAATCACAATTCGACAAGCAATGCTGGAAGACCATGCTGAAGTCGAACGATTGGAAAAAATCAACAGTCGCTTCCATCACTTGGGTCCGGTCCTCTGGCCCTTCCTTTGGAAGGATGTACGTGAGTCAGCTAGCGGCTTAAGCAAGTACGCACTTAGCCGAGATCGGCACGCGATATTTCTCGCGACCCGACAAGCAGAAACACTTGGAATGCAAATCCTCTTTTCAGGAATGGCTTTCGGTCCGCAGATCGCGACACGCGAACAGTCCGTCTATCTTTTCCATGCGATTGTAGAATCCAATTCGCGCGGCGAAGGTGTCGGCAGAGCACTGCTCAAGCATGCCTTGGATTGGGCACATGATTCAGGCCACAGCACAATGACCTTGCATTATGCCGCGATGAACCAAGTGGGTGAGTCGTTCTGGGAAAATCACGGCTTTGAAACGATAGTGTATAGCGCTGGGCGACATATCGATGAGCGTCTGTCGTGGGCAAGACCTTGAAATTTCCAGAGGATAAGCGCTATAAGGTTATCTTGAGCATCAAACATACGTGACCGATCGCATAACGATAACAGCTTTGATTCACAGGGATACCAAAACCGTCATGAGCTCAAACGACTAGTAAAGGAACCATACCCTATGGAAGCAGCAGTCCTTAACGCGGCCCAGACTCCTCTCGAAATTACTGACCTGACGATTGATGAACCCGTCGCCGGAGAAGCGCTAGTTCGTGTCATATCAGCCGGCGTTTGTCACTCCGACTTGCACTTCATTGAAGGAACTTACCCAGGGCAATACCCAATGGTACTCGGACACGAAGTTGCAGGAATTGTTGAGCGGCTAGGTCCGGGCGTAACGAACGTCACTGAAGGTGACCGTGTAATCATGGGTTTTGTTCAACCTTGTGGACATTGCGAATACTGTGACTCTGGCCACCCAAACCTATGTACTACACGAACCTCAGCACGGAAACGCGATAACCCGGCAATCAAGCTCGGTGACCAAGCTGTGACACAGATGGCAAACATCGGTGGTTTTGCGAAGCAATCGGTAATGCCAGCGTCAGGACTGCTCAAGATACCCGACAGCATCAGTTTAGATGTGGCGGCGCTGGTCGGATGTTCTGTGATGACGGGCTACGGTGCGGTCGTTAACACCGCAAAGGTAGACACCGGTTCTACAGTCGCGGTAGTGGGAGCTGGTGGCATAGGGCTGAACATCATTCAGGCCGCTCGACTCGCAGGAGCTCGGCAAATCATCGCGGTGGACATGGTCGAACATAAACTAAACATAGCGAAAGAATTCGGTGCCACAGACACAGTAAATGCTAGCGAGAATGACCCAATCGAAGCCGTGAAGGAGTTGACCGGAGGGGGCGTAGATTACGGCTTTGAGGCAATTGGACTGAAAGTAACCTCTGAACAGACGTATGAAATGGCAAAGAACGGCGGCATGGCTGTAATTGTCGGAATGGTGCCACCAATGGAGAAAATTGAAGTCTCTGGAATGATCTGGAGACAGGAGAAAACCTTGAAAGGTAGCTTCTATGGTTCGGCGCGGTTCCACACTGATATGCCACGGATACTCGAACTGTATCAACAGGGAAAACTAGACATTGACGGCCTGGTAACGAGACGATGGGCTTTCGATGAAATCAACGAAGCATTCAGTGCATTAAAGAGCGGTGAGGTCGCTCGATCAGTGCTGGAAATTGGTACCGAATAGCTATTCACTGATTAAACAGACGATTAAGACGCTAGTCTTTCGTCGAGAATTTGTCAGGTAGCACGCGAAATCGTGACTATACGATTACGTTGAGTACAAAAGAACGTCAGTCGATGGCGACCTTGATGGATCTCACCTAATCAACATGATCTGCTTAGATTGCTTGAATCGGAACAACTCCTCCGAGGCTGCCACCTGCAACACTACTAACGCCAAAGCAGACTGATTAGGCTGTAATTAACACCAGAACCTAGAGACGGAGCCATCAGTGCACGAAGAACTACGTACAAAACTCGAAAAAATATTCCCAAAAGTACGTGCTGACCTAGAACGACTGATACGTGAACCTTCGATCAGTCTAGAAGGGCCCAGTTCACCAGCGTTGCGAAGAGCAGCAGAATTAGTCCAGAACATGCTGACTGATGCAGGGGCATCGGCACGCATGCTCGAGTTGGAAAACGCGCCAGCCGCCGTATTCGCTGAAGTACCTGGACCAGAAGATACCCCGACGGTACTCCTGTATGCGCACTACGATGTTCAACCTCCCGGTGATCTAGATGACTGGAGCAGCAATCCATTCGATCCGACGGAGCGTCAGGGACGACTCTATGGACGCGGAGCGTCAGACGATAAGGCTGGGATTGCAATGCACTTAGCTGCATTACAAGCATTCGACGGTGAACCTCCTGTGAAGCTGAAAATCTTCATCGAAGGTGAGGAGGAGATTGGATCACCAAATTTCTCGCGCTTTCTCGAAGAGTTTCATGAGGAATTACGTTCGGATGTCATTGTGATCGCTGATTCGCAGCACTGGCGTCGAGGTCAACCGGCATTAACCACGTCGTTACGTGGAATAGTTGACTGCATCGTCGAGGTACGAACCTTAAATGCAGCGGTACACAGCGGTCAGTTCGGTGGGGTGGTACCTGATGCGCTAAGCGCGCTGTCACGTTTGCTCGCGACTCTTCATGACGAATCAGGACGATCGTCCGTGATCGGACTAGTCGAAGGTGACGCCGAACCTCTCGACATCACCGAAGATGAACTGCGTGAACATGCAGGTGTCATCAGCGGAGTGAAGCTGGTTGGGAAAGGCACGCTGACTTCGCGAATGTGGCGCCAAGCTGCTATCTCCATTTTGGCAATCGACGCTCCTGCTATCTCTAATTCGGTTAACGCTTTGACTCCAGTTGCTCGTGCGAAAGTGAGCTTAAGAATTCCACCAGGTCAGGATCCTTCATCTGCGATTGCTCTGCTATCAAAACATCTTGAGACACACGCACCATGGGGAGCACGCGTCAGCGTCGAGCCAGGAGCTGGAATCGCTGCACCAGTCCTTCTCAATACAACCGGGTACGCATATGACGCCTTTCGTGAAGCCTACTTCGAAACATGGAACCAAGAGTCGGTAGAAATAGGGATCGGCGGCTCGATTCCATTAGTCGCGGACCTTGCGGCCGCTTTCCCTGAGGCACCTATCCTACTCACTGGCGTCGGCGAACCAACGAGCCGCATCCACGGCCCCGACGAAAGTCAGAACCTTGAAGAGTTACGGCGTAACTGCCTTGCCGAGATCATGGCCTTGCACTTGATCGGAGCTCATTAACTTAATGCTCTGCTTAATCAAAATTCCTGTTAACCCACGATGACTCGAGGTCATTCGACAGAAGCTCCTCGTAGGCGCAGAGAGTTACTCATCACCGAAACTGATGAGAAAGCCATCGCAGCAGCAGCAGCGATCGGGTTGAGAAAACCTTTCTTCCCAAAGATTGGCTCGAGAACGTTCGGAACCGCCGTCCCATCGAAAAATAGCTCGAGAACAAGAAAACCGATGCCGGCAGCGACAGGAATCAAGGCAACATTGTAGGCGAATGCCCAACCAAGGTTCTGCCACATGGTTCGAATGGTTGACTGACTGATCTTAATCGCAATTGCCACCCGACCGATGTCCGGTCGAACTAGTGTCATCGTAGACACTTCGAGCGCAACGTCTGTACCAGTTCCTATGGCGATTCCTGCGTCTGCCGCTGCAAGTGCAGGTGCGTCGTTGATACCATCACCAACCATCGCAACAGTCCGACCTTGATCCTGGAGCTGGCGCACAAGTTGCAATTTATCTTTCGAAGATGCCTCCGAAACAACCTCCGAAATTCCAACTTCCTGCGCGATTGTAGATGCAGTTTGCTCCTGATCACCGGTTAGCATCACAACGCGGATACCTAGCTCTAGGAGGTGATCGATACCAGATACTGAACTCTCACGGACCTGATCCGCAACTACGATCAATCCGGAAACTTCGCCGTCAATCGCAACTCGAATCGGCGTTTCTCCCTGTTTTCCGGCCACTGCAGCGAGATCATCGAGGACAGAACATTCATCCGCAGCGATACCATGAGATCGGAGCAGTTCCTTGGTTCCAATCAGAATCTCTCGCTCACCGATACGCGCCACTAACCCCGAACCATCTATTGTCTCGAGGGTAAGCGGCCAGTCGAGGATAACCTCGCGATCTTTCGCCGCACGAAGAATCGCAACAGCATAGGGATGAGCCGACCCACGCTCCGCAGAAGCTGCAAGTCGAATCATCTCATCAATATCAACCGATGAATTATCGATCATTTGTATGCGGATTACTTTAGGCTTCCCTTCCGTGATTGTCCCTGTCTTATCTAAGAGAACAGTGTCGATAGAACGAGCGCGTTGAAGTGCCTCAGCATCACGAATCAAGATACCGTTACGCGCAGCCAAGCCAGTCCCAACCATGATCGCAGTTGGCGTAGCTAGGCCTAAGGCACATGGGCAGGCAACAATCAAAATCGTTACGGCGTTCAGGAGACCAATAGTTAATGCAGGCGCGGGACCGAGCAACCACCACAGTAACAATGTCGCCACAGCGATCGAGAACACAACTGGGACAAATATATTCGATATACGATCAGCAAGAGCTTGTATCGGCGCTTTCGAACTCTGAGCTTCTTCCACCTGCTGGATGATGCGTGCCAATGCAGAATCAGTATCGACCGCAGTCACCAGAAGCTTCAGCATGCCACTAGTGTTCGTCGTTGCACCAAAGACATTGTCGCCCGGCCGTCTCACAACTGGGATCGCCTCCCCAGTAAGCATTGATTCGTTAACAGCAGAAGACCCTTCTAGAACATCTCCATCGACAGGAATCTGCTCTCCAGGTTTGACTAGTACAATATCTCCAATTTGAACCGCACGAATCGGAATTTCAAATTCTTCACCATCTTCCAGAACTCGTGCTCTCTTTGGACGAAGTACCATCAGCTCACGGACCGCGTCCGCAGTTCTCTTCTTCGCACGCATCTCAAGTAAGCGACCAAGCAACACGAAAAAAATGACCGCACAGGAGGTGTCAAAGAACACACTCGCATCCAATCCATCGATCGATTCAGGAATCTGCGGAATGAATGTCGCAATTACTGAATAACCAAACGCAGCCGAAGTGCCTACTGCAATCAGTGTGTTCATGTCGGATGAGCCGTGACGACCCACACGCCAAGCACCTCTATAAAATTCGTATCCTGCCCAGAACTGAACTGGGAGAGCTAACACAAAGAACGCGGGATGTCGCAGCCGCAGTGGGATGTCGTGCAATACGCCTAGTAAGTGGCTTAGTCCCATAAATCCAATTAGGAAAGCTGCAATCACTCCCGCAACAATCGTCTTCTGACGAAGAAGTTCATAGTCAAAACCACGCTGAGTATCGATACGGTCACGCGCTGCTTCATCTTCACGATCAGAAACAATTAAGTCATAACCAGCTGTATCGACCGCATTGCACAAAGCTTCGATCGAGATGCCAACAGGCTCAATTACTGCTTCCTCAGATGCTAAGTTAACGCGAGCAGCTTTTACGCCGTCGACAGACCCAAGTGCCTTCTCGACACGCCTAACACACGAAGCACAAGTCATGCCGCGAACACTGAAGCGGAGAGAACCAGAGGGTGAATGACTAGGGGAATTGGTAAACAGTTCTGGGCTGACCTCTCGGCGTCCGGGATCACTGCTCATTTCGAACCTACTTGCATACCGATGCTAAAAAATGGGGCCCAGATCCTCTCACTCACTGCTTCTCGTCAACCGGAATCGCAATAGCAACCTGCATCGGCTGCCCCCAAGGCATCTCAACGACTTGAACATCAAGGTGGTATTCACCTTCGTTGAGCCAGCTTCTCAGTTGATCTTCGGCGTCGATAGGAGCGACAAACATCTGCTTACCGCAGCAGCAAGCCTCCACCTGTTGATCAGCAACCGAACGGTCAAACGTGTAACCAATGCGACAACCACAAGGGCACGAATAACTCAGCTCAGCACCCTTTTCAGTGACAGACACCTTATAAACCGGAGACCGGTTCTCTTTAGTCGATCTCGAAATCAAGTCCATCTTGATCTCAATATCATCATGGTCGTGAGCTAAAGGCCTTTCATCTAACGGGTAACCAACGGCTGCCGTGGCAATTGAAACTTGTTCTACTACAGCATCGCTAACCGCTTCGATAACAAAAGATTTCTCTTGTGAATTGCCCGATCTGAATCTGGCACCTTCAATCGAGTCAACAGCCTCACCGATCGTTGCAACGCAATGATCACAAGTAATATCTGGAGCAAAAAGGGTGCGTTCCACTGGAGCTCCTCTGAATTCTTGAGCTTACTCTTTCAGCATATCGGCTATATTTCTGGTTAGTAAACGTGCGATTCCATATTGGACGTGACTAGTCCTCTAGCAGAATCAACAAACATCTTAGAGGCATACAATAGTCGGCAAGCGAGTTGAGTCACGAATAACCTGCCACCAAACCGGAACGCTCAGTGATAAACAGCGCTCTTTAACGTTTGCGGCACTGACCGGGAGACAGAGACCCTATAAGATCCGCCATCTATGTCGATGATCCCAATACCAGCTGAGAAAACAGACCTTCGCTCACTTTTCCGGAATTCACATTTCCGGCGAATCTGGGCAGCAGGGATTCTCACCTCGATGATGCGCTGGCTGGACATGTTGGTGCTGGGAGTTTTCACGTTCGAATTAACAGATTCGGCCGGTCTAGTAGCAATCGCGCTCGTAACAAGGCAGTCACCACGTCTGTTTTTTGGGATCGCTCTAGGAGCATTGGCAGACAGATTCAATCGAAAGCACCTTTGGATTTGTTCGCTTCTTGGTCTAGCTGCGGTCGCAGTTTCACTTAGTCTTCTGATTACAAGCGGTACGGTGGTTTACTGGCATCTACTACTCGCGGTGTTTGCGAACGGAACATTCTGGGCTTTGGAATTTCCCGTGCGGCGAGCTTTGCTCGCTGATGCCGTCTCCGAAGAGGCGATTGGCCCAGCTGTAAGCATCGACTGGACCACTGATTCATTGAATCGAATGGTCGGGCCTGCAGTTGGTGGTGCACTATTCGTAACCGTTGGTGCAGATGGCGCTTACCTTTTGATGAGTGCCATTTTCATCGCCGCAACATTAGTCGCAATCAGGCTACGCTACACCACACATAAGCACGTAACCGATGGTGCAGGCCCATTAGCTGCCCTCACGAGTGGGCTTCGTTACGCGCGCTCAAGTAAAATCATAGTCGGCACCCTGATAGTGACGGTCGCCCTCAATACCGTATTCCCTTCATACCAAAGCATGATTCCAGTGATCGGCAAAGACATCCTAGGAGCCGACCCAGTTGGGGTTGGATTGCTCAGTGCGACCGAAGGCCTAGGAGCAGTGATCGCCGCACTCTGGATTGCTAGCCGCACAAAGACAAGGTCATATCCACGGATCTACTTCTTCGGAACCGGCCTATTCCTACTCTGTGCGCTGGGATTCTCACGATCTGAGGAATACGCGCTGTCTGCCGCAGTACTGTTCATTGGCGGATTTGGGTTCTCTTCGTTCGCAACTATGCAAACCGCGATCCTGATGCGAGCAACCGCACCAGCAATGCGCGGTCGTGTGCTAGGAGTACTTTCACTAGCAATAGGAGCTGGCCCCCTTGGAGCGCTACAAGTGAGCCCTCTAGTGATCGCAGTCGGCGAGCAAGGAGCGCTGTCGATCGTCATTCTAGAAGCACTCGCAATGCTCGTGGTAGCGGGTTTCATCTGGCCAGTACTGCGCAAGCCTTGGCAACCGCCAACTCAAACTAGCGATAGGGAGCGGAGGTCTTAACGCGACAGCACATCCAGACAGATCCCGATTATGTT
>Ga0310344_10002579_pt1 | contig 13640 bp, 14 predicted proteins | sample HC15DNA20200_MG_FD_203801 | JGI IMG/M metagenome (GOLD analysis project Ga0310344, IMG submission 203801) | Marine microbial communities from station ALOHA, North Pacific Subtropical Gyre - HC15-DNA-20-200_MG | ecosystem: Environmental > Aquatic > Marine > Oceanic | place: Pacific Ocean: North... | reverse complement strand
TTGTACATGAAGGAAAAAACATCCAAGCCGACACCGTACTTCTAACTGAATCACAGGCCAGTCGAATCTTCAGCTTTACTCGTTCATACTTCTTCGTCGATGTTTCTAGACCGGCCGAACTAGTGGGTTTCTGTAAATCCATGCTTCCTATGAAATCGATTTCGGAGCTCTATACCTCAATTGGCTTCAACCAGCATGGGAAAACAGATCTCTACCGATCCCTTTATCGGCACATGCAAAATTCGCATGACAAAATCGTTAGGGCACGTGGTACACCGGGAATGGTGATGTCTGTCTTCACTCTTGTCTCCTTCAATGTAGTGTTCAAAGTGATCAAAGATCGATTCGATCCACCAAAAAACACCACACGCGAACAGGTTCGAAGCCGCTACCAACTCGTCGCCCAGCATGATCGGGTAGGACGCATGGTTGATGCCCATGAGTTCGAGAATCTGTCCTTCGAAATAGACCGATTCGACCCGGAGCTTCTCGAAGAGCTTCTAGCAGAAGCTTCGATGACTGTCCGAGTCGAAGGGGATCAGGTAGTTATTAAACATGTCTACACAGAGCGACAGGTCTACCCATTAAATCTCTATTTACAAGAAATGTCAGCCGATCGAGCTGAAGCCGCTGCGCTGGACTGGGGCTGGGCAATCAAGGACCTTGCCGCCGCCAATGTCTGGCCAGGAGATCTATTTACAAAAAATTTTGGAGTGACACGACACGGCAGCGTAGTCTTCTACGACTACGACGAAATCTCTCTTCTCCACAACTGCCGATTTCGAAAAATTCCGCAATCCGACGACCCGACAAATGAGATGCGGGCTACACCGTGGTTTGCAGTCGAACCAGGAGATATCTTTCCCGAACAGTTTCCAACCTTTATGGCTTTCCCTACAAGCGTCCCAAAAAATATTTCAGAACGCTTTCAGACCATCCATGGTGACCTGTTTACCGTCAATTTCTGGACACAAGTCCAAAAGAAAATCGCCAACGGTGACACTCCTGACTTCTATCCCTACCCCGATCGGCTACGATTTCGTCGCGACAACACAAACAAACCACCGGCAGTGAAAATCTCATGAGCCATACAAACTCTCTTCTAAACCAATGACCCGACCAATTCATATCGCACCCTCAGTTCTACCAGCAGATCACTCTCGCTTCGGTGAGGAATGTGTCGCGTTAGAAAATGCAGGTGCAGACCGAATTCAGTGGGACGTTATGGACGGGGTCTTCGTCCCAAACTTAACATTCGGTCCAGACCTCATCTCCGCAGTTCGGCCGCACGTTTCTTTACCATTTGAAGCCCATCTGATGGTTGTTGAACCGGATCGTTTACTTGCAAGATATGTTCAAGCCGGCTGCGAAATTGTGATAGTCCATATTGAAGCCTGTGAACACCTTCACCGAACACTCACGCATATCGCAGACTTGGGCGCCACGCCTGGAGTCGCAATCAATCCACATACTCCACCGCACGCTATTGAGCACGTACTCGACCTTCTAGGAATAATACTTGTCATGACAGTCAACCCCGGATTCGGCGGACAAGCCTACATAAAAGCTATGGAATCAAAGATTGCTGCAGTTTCTGCACTTATCGCTGACCGCGAAATCGACCTAGAAGTTGACGGAGGTATCGGACCCAGTACCATCGCTGGAGCCGCCGCATCGGGTGCAAATGTCTTCGTTTCGGGAAGTGCTCTCTACAAAGAACCGGCGGGTCTCGCTTCCGCTATCGCCGATTTGCGCACAAAAGCGCAAGCAGCGCAGAAGTAAAAACTGAAAACTCCTTAGGCCTTGTGAGTCAGGCTGTCATTCAGCTCCGCTACCCTCCCCGACATGACCGAACCACGTATCTTTCAGCCCAAAGCAGATGCCGATCTGGAGAATAGTTCCTTAGGGCGCTTCGACGTCTTTGATCGTATTCTCCGCGACCGAGTTGTATTCCTCGGCAGCGATGTAAATGATGAAGTTGCTAACGCCCTAATTGCAAAAATGCTTTTCCTTGAAGCCCAGGATCCACAAAAACCAATCTGGCTCTACATCAACTCTCCCGGAGGCTCTGTAACAGCTGGGATGGCGATTTACGACACTATGCAGTTTGTAGGTCCAGAAGTCGGAACTATCTGCATAGGTCTTGGAGCCTCTATGGCACAATTCTTGCTTTGTGCAGGAGCAACTGGTAAACGCTATGCCCTCCCACATGCTCGCATTATGATGCATCAGCCACTTGGAGGTGTACAAGGAGATGCCTCAACAATCGCTATCCAGGCTGAACAAATGAGCTACACGAAAAAACAACTCCAAGAACGCATTGCTGAACACACTGGCCAGCCAGTCGAAACAATTGAAGCTGACAGCGACCGCGACCGCTGGTTCACCGCCGAAGAGGCTCGGGACTATGGGATTATCGATCAGGTAATACTCAGACGCGGAGAAATGCGATGATCGTATCTAAGCACAGTTAGTAGGGCTCCCCTACTGCGGACGTGGCGGAATTGGTATACGCACCGGCTTTAGGAGCCGGCGCCGAAAGGCATGGGGGTTCGACTCCCCCCGTCCGCACATGAGTAACTCCGAGCTGCCCAACGACCTGTCAAATGAAACTGTTGACTCGACACTGCTAAGCCAACTTGTAGACGCCTCCCCGAGCGGCATGGCCCTAGTCGATGAGAAACTCGGATTTTTGCATGCGAATAAGCGTTGGACTGAATATTCCGGTCAGCCTCTACCCGAAGCTATGGCTGAAGGATGGCAATCCGTAATAGACCCCAATGGGCGAGACGAATTCTTGATGGCAGGTCAGCATGCACTGTCCGAGGGCAGAGGCTTACAAGGCAGACTGAGGCTAACCGCAAAAGGGGATACTAAACGCTGGATTGAACTTTCCCTAACTCCTGTTAAGAGTCATCAGATAAGCGCTCTAATAACATTTGACGATGTCACCGATGAACTCGACGAAACTCGCCGGGCGCACGAACTCACTCGTGTTCTTGAAGCTAGTCCCGACCTTGTAGCCGTTCTAGATCCACTCGGCCGGTCCATTGTCTGGGCAAACGACGCTCTTCGTAGTTTTCTTGGTAATACCGTAAGTCCAGCATCTCGAATTCTCACTCATCTTGACGGTTGGTCGCAAGCTCGCTACGCGGCGACAGCTCTACCAGCGGTACGAAGTTCTGGGGCCTGGCGCGGGGAACTTCGGCTTACCAGCGCTGACTTTCCTCCCGGAAAATCATTACCTGTCTCAGCTGTCTTAGTGGCACATCGCGACAGTGAAGGTCGACTCGAAGCAATCTCACTTGTCGCCCGAGATCTCAGCGATTTATACGCGGCCCGCCAACGTGTCCAAGCTACAGAAGTGCGCCTAGCCGCTTTAGTTGAACACGCCTCGGATCTCGTGTGTGTTGTTGGCGCAGACGGAAAAATAGTCTATGCCAGCCCCGCAGTTGCCCGGGTTCTAGGTCTTGAGCCCCATGACCTAGAAGGAGTCCGTGTCGTTGATCTAGTCCATCCCGAGGATCTCGACCGATTAGTTGAACAAGTTCCCACAGTAGTTGCAACCCCGGGAATGTCACCCGTATTCGAAGCTCGGATCACACACACACGCGGTGATTGGCGGCACATGGAAATAGTAGCCACAAACCTTCTAGAGAATCCCGCTGTCGAGGGAATCGTGGTTAACGCCCGAGATGTTACGGAACGCGTAGAAGTCGCTGCACAACTTGAAGAAAGAGCTTTTCATGATGAACTAACTGGTCTTCCCAACCGAGCTCTTCTTCTTGACCGTTTACAAGACGCTCTCCACAGAGCTTCTCGACACCAACGCTCTGTCGGAGTCTTGTTCCTTGACCTTGATCGTTTCAAAGTTGTAAATGACTCCTTGGGTCACAGCGCCGGGGACGATCTCTTGTGTGAAGTAGCACGCCGGCTTGAACGTTCTATACGACCAGGAGACACTGTCGCACGTCTAGGCGGAGATGAATTTGTTGTCGTCATCGGCGACATGCTCCGACATACAGATGCTCTAGTTGCTGCTGAAAGAGTTCGGCGGGCCTTGGCTCATCCAGTGAATCTCGGCGCCGAAGCCACCGTTATATCAACCAGTATTGGTATCTCAATCGCCCATGGTGACGAATCCCCCGACAATCTACTTCGCGATGCCGACACAGCTATGTACCGAGCGAAGGACTTAGGTCGCGACCGGGCAGAACTATTCGACGATAATCTCCGCGCCCAAGCCATCCGGCGCCACTCAGTCGAACAAGAACTCCGCCTTGCCTTGGATGCTAACCGAATCGAAGTCCATTTTCAGCCTGTAGTAAGAGTCTCAGATGGCACTGTAACTGGTGCTGAGGCTCTTGCCCGCCTGCGGGCAGAGACAGGTGAACTACTTCTCCCAGACCAGTTCATAGATATTGCCGAAGACAGCGGACTCGTTGCCGAACTCGGAAGCCGAGTTCTCGTTCTTGCCCTGCAGAGACTCTCAAAATGGTGTCAGGCCACCTCAGAACCACTCTCTATGGGAGTCAACGTATCAGCAAGGCAACTTGCAGACGCCGAATTCCCAAACGTCGTCGCAAACGCACTATCAAATAGCCGACTTGATCCCACCCAAGTGGCTCTTGAATTCACCGAAAGCGCTCTCATCGCTGCCAATCCCATAACAGAGAGAGTGCTCGTCGAACTCACTGACTTAGGTGTACACATCGGACTTGATGATTTCGGTACAGGTTTCTCTTCCCTTGCTTACCTAAAGCGCTTTCCAATTGATTTCCTGAAGATCGATCGATCCTTCGTCGCTGGACTAAGCAGTGACGAGGGAGACACAGCTATCGTCACTGGAACCATCGCCTTAGCCCACAGCCTTGGGCTAAGCGTAATTGCTGAAGGTGTCGAGACAACTGAACAACTAGCTCGACTCCGGAATCTTCAGTGCGATCTCGCCCAAGGATACTACTTTTCGGAGCCGGTGACGGACGCCGAATTCGACAGGTTCCTCGAACCAGCTTGGTCGCCGGACCAAATTACAGGTAACTAAATTCCTCCAACTTCTACTCCAGTTTCTGGAAACACTTTTCCAAGTAATTCATATCCAAGGCTCCGGAAGGCCCGTCCACGATGTGACAATAAATGTTTCGCTTCGCCCATCTCTGCAAACGTCTCCCCATGACCTTCGCTAGGAATAAATATAGGGTCGTACCCAAACCCAAAATCTCCATGTGGCCGCAAAGAGATTCGGCCCTCAACAGTTCCAGTTGCAATCAACTCTGATGTATCAGGCCAACGAATTAGTGCAACTGTTCGGAAACGAGCCGTTCGCTCGTCTCCGGGAATCCCATCAAGCTCAGCCAACACTTGCTCAATATTTTCTTCATAAGTTGCATTCTCTCCAGCAAAACGCGCGGAATAAATACCGGGAGCACCAGCCAGCGCATCAATCTCAAGCCCTGTGTCATCCGCGACAGCAGGCAATCCTGTAGCCTCACTCACCGCTGTACCCTTCAGGCGAGCGTTGTCTAGAAGAGTTTGACCATCCTCCACAGTCTCACAAAGATTCACAGGTCTAGGCAACAGTTTCACCGTGTCACCCAAAATAAGGATTATTTCCCGAAGCTTGTCCGGATTGGCAGTCGCAGCAACCGCCGTTAACAGCTTCATACTTACGCTCAGAACCTTTCAGGCGGTGGACTAGCTAACAATTCGCGCTGCAAGGCGACAATATCCGTAATTCCAGTACTGGCCAGGTCAATAAGGGCATCTAGCTTTGAGCGATCAAAAGCTCCAGCTTCAGCTGTGCCCTGAACTTCCACAAACTCACCTGATCCCAGCATCACCACATTGAAATCCACCTCAGCCGCTGAATCTTCCTCATAGGGAAGATCTAGCCGAACTTCCCCATCTACAATCCCGACCGAAACCGCAGCCAGTTCACTCGTTATGGGATTCGCATCAAGTTGACCCTGCATTTGTAAACGGGTGAGTGCATCATGTAGGGCAACATAAGCACCACAAATAGATGCAGTCCGAGTGCCACCATCTGCCTGGATAACATCACAATCAAGAGTAATCTCAAGCTCACCAAGTGCATCGAGATCACAGGCAGCGCGAAGTGACCGACCAATCAATCTCTGAATCTCCTGATTCCGCCCCGACGCACGCCGACGAATCCTCTCCTGACTGGATCCGGGCAACATTGCATATTCAGCGGTCACCCATCCCTTTCCACTCCCAGACATCCACCGAGGAACACTTCCGGAAATAGAAGCTGTGCACAACACTCGAGTGCGCCCGAAGGCGACCAAACATGACCCGGCAGCAGCATCCGTGAAATCACGATCGAAAGAAACACTACGTAATTCGTTGTTTCGACGTCCGTCCGTTCTCATGCCTTACCGACCTTTCTGAAAACAAGGGTGTGTTTTCGGAAGTTGACTTTAAAAATAGATGACGGTTTCAACCTTGGCAGCGGCCTCCTCGAGACCATCAGTCCACGCTCCCGTAGAAAGATACTTCCATCCAGCATCACACGCGATAAATACGATCTCAGCATCTTCCGTTTCGTTCATGCTCCGCACCAACTGTAATACACCGGCCAAAGCCGCACCGGTTGAAATTCCGGCAAAGATTCCGCACTCCCCCGCAAGACGCCGAACACATTCGATCGATTCTCTCGGCCGAACAATCCGTCTACCATCCAGAAGATCGTTTCCTCCCCATTTTTCGAAGACAGGTGGGATATAGCCGTCTTCAAAACTCCTTAGACCTTGAACCAACTCTCCAGTGGGCGGTTCAATCGCTAGGATTTTGATCCCAGGTTGTTGTTCCTTGAGATAGGTACCTGCTCCCATCAAGGTACCACTGGTGCCTAAACCCGAAACAAAATGGGTTATCTCCGGTACGTCGCGAAGAATTTCTGGCCCAGTCGTCTCATAATGCGCCCGAGGGTTGGCTTCATTACCATACTGGTACAAGAAGGCCCACTCTGGATTCTCATCCGCTAGCCGACGTGCTACACGTATAGCACCATTTGACCCTTCATCAGCTGGCGAAAATAGAATCTCAGCGCCATACACCTCAAGCATCTGCCGACGTTCAATCGAAACATTTTCGGGTAACACAATTTTTAGCGGATAGCCACGAAGACGAGCGATCATTGCCAAAGCGATTCCCGTGTTTCCCGATGAAGGCTCAATTATCGTTCGACCCTCGGTGAGTATTCCATCGGCTTCAGCCTCCTCGATCATTGCTTTGGCAATGCGATCCTTTACAGATCCTGCAGGATTTTGACCTTCAAGTTTGGCAAATATCCGTACCCGACTCCGCGGACTAAGAACGCTGACATCAACCATCGGAGTATCACCGATCAAATCTAATATTGAGGAATGTACGGCCATATCGAGATGCTCCCGAGAATTCTGACTAGGTCAGTCAGGATTCTAGCTTGATGCGATGCCGACCGACATTTCCGAAATTTCAGCCCCAAGAATTCGATAGGCGCGCAAACTCATATCAGCATGCTCGAGGGAAACAATGACAAACACCCACTCCCCAAAAGGATCGAAGCGAGAAGCATCAGCAACGTCGGTAGGTGAAGGATAAGCCGGCGTGTGAGTGTGACTATGCATTACACCAAGAATGGTAGAACCTTCGCTATCGACCCGCTGTTCAACCTCAAGCATCTCCTGACCATCTATGAGATACAGGGTGCTGGATTCTGCAATGTTACGCATCGGATAGAATCGGTCGACAAGTAGCCCTGACTGATAACCATTCGGCAGCCCCGAAAAAAGACCACACACCTCATAGGGGACCCCAGCTACTGCATGGGCCAACATCTGGTGATGAACCTCCGCAGTGAGGTGTACCTGCTCTCTTACCATAGTAATGAGACTAACCCTATGGGTGTCAACGCTACGCTCGCACCTATGAACACCCCTCCCAGAAACTTCGACAAGAAGCTCTCGGACAGAAAAGGCGCGGATCCACGTGACCGAGTTGTAGCCACAAACCGGAATATACGCCGGAACTTTGAGATACTCGACACTTATGAAGCAGGTCTGGTCTTAAGGGGGGGTGAAGTCAAATCTCTACGCGAATCTCAGGTGCAAATTACCGAGGCTTTCGCCCGCTTCACTCGAGGAGAAGCCTGGCTATTAGGTCTACATATAACAGCTTGGACTACGGTCGGTCTTGCCGAGATATCCGGACATGACCCGGATCGACCAAAAAAACTACTTCTCCACCGAATCGAAATACGACGTCTCGAAGAGCGAACGAATCGGGAAGGTCTAACAGTAGTCCCGCGTTCACTCTACTTTTCTAATGGACGCGCAAAAGTCGAACTCGCCCTAGCACGCGGACGAAGCCACAAAGACAAACGGCAAGCTATCGCGGAACGAGATGCAGCATTAGAAGCAGAACGATCCATGGCTCGACACCGGCATCGACATCAGTGAATCAAAACCCCTTAATGAAGAGTTGGCAATCGTTCTCACCTAACAGTTGCCACGTCATACTAGAATGGACACTCTGCGATTTTTGACAATTGAGTAAGCTAGCACTGGGTGTCGTGAGCTGTAGCTCACAACACCCTCTTCACGGGGCTGATCGGTTTCGACGTCGACGTTTCGTGGATGATTCGTGCGACCGGAGTTGCTCAGACTCCGAAAACGGGGCATAAAAAGAGACGCCAAAACGGATGATCTCGCTCTCGCTGCCTGACTAGTTAAGCAGTAGAGAGTCATCGCGACCGGCAACGGCACGCGGGGCCTGTTCATTGCAGCCTGGCAACAGAAGCAGTGAAGACCGCAGGGACAGACCGCTGACGGCGTGAAAGACCGCTGACTCGAAGGAAAGACTCCGTGGCCGGGCTCTCGTGGCCCAACTGACCCGGCGGTGTGGCAGCCAAAAGCCACTTACTCGGGAACGGTCGTATCGCGAACCTCTACCCGTTGACGGACGGGGGTTCGATTCCCCCCAGCTCCACAAGAGTCATCACGGGCCGGCAATAGCACGAGGGGTCGGCCCGTCGCAGTCTGGCGCCAAAGGCGATACAAGCAGCAGGGACAGATCGCTGAATCGGGGGGAAGATCCTGCTGTCAGACCCTTGTAGCACATCCGGCCCGGCAGTGCGGCAGCCGTAAACCGCTTTCTTGGAATGCTTACAGCGCGGTCAGTTGCACTCCGACAGACGGGCATTCGATTCTCTCCAGATTTACTAATCCCGCCATTCGAGATTCCACTCACAGCCAAGATCTCTCCGATCATTTAATCCCGGGCCTCATATCCCGTGCTACACCATTATGACCGTTCGCCAATTTCAAATCTGTTCAAACACCGAGCGCCAAAAATATTCGCTGCCACAAATGCCACACATGCTCCAACTAGGGAAGCTGAGGAACTTAGGTAGGGGTCAAAATATATGGCAGACTCGTCACTGGAAATAAACACTTCACCCCACCCAGTTGCGTATTCACGGATCGAAAGCCACCGAAGGGCACTGAAGAACCGTGTAGCAAAGGCTTCCCATATAAACACATAGAGCAATCCGACAATTATGGCCCGATTCGTGAATGCACTTAGTGCAACAAACACTGCGCAATACAAAACCGCCGCCACTAAAGTGCTCAATCCAAGACCAAACATCAATCCATCAGCTGTAGGGCTGTGGTGAATGATCCAGGTCGCAACCATAGTGGCGGGTACTACAACAAGAGTTGCGACTACCGAAGAAACTGCTATTTTCACAGCAATGATCCGCCATCGGCTGATCGGTTTAGTAAGTAAAAATACGGCAGTGCCATCTTCGATTTCGCTGCCCAGCGCCGCCGACCCTAAGATCAAAGCAGCAAGAGGGAGCAGAATTGTAAGGGTCATCGCATCGGCCATCCCAACTGCAAATTCCCCAGTTTCTCTACTCAGCTCTGTTTCTTCAGTAAACCGATATATCAACGCCAATCCAATGGGAAGTACAGCCACTAAGAGAAGCAGGAAATTTCGGCGTTGTCCTAACAACTGGCGAAAAGTGAGAGATGCCAATACACGATTCATTGCGCCACCAAGTATTCGAATACGTCTTCAAGAGAATCATCGGCGGGTTTAAGCTCGTAAAGATCCACACCAAATGACTGGATCAACGGTGCAATCATTTCCGTAAAAGCGCCAAAGTCGGTGGTTTGGACTTCCATCAGATCATCATCAAACGAGATCAGCGATATATCTGAACGATCCACAAGTCCCGCTGCCAAAACTCGATTATGACTAGAACGAACAGTGAATGAATGAGGACGATTAGTCATCAGACGACGAATTTGACGAAACCCTCCGGAGGCTGCCAAACGCCCAGCAACAACCACAAGAATTTCTTCTGCCAAATCCTCTACTTCCTCCAGAATATGGGACGAAAATATAATCGTTCGACCAGTGTTTCCTAAGTCCTTAAGCATCGCATTCATCTGGAGCCGCTGTCGCGGGTCTGTCCCATTGAATGGCTCGTCAAGGATTAAGATTTTAGGATTGTGGACTAGCGCTGCGGCGATCTTGGCCCGTTGTCGCATTCCCTTCGAATATTCGCCCATTTTGCGGTGCATGGCATCTCCAAGTTCGACCATGTCAATTGCCTCACGGGCAGCGTTTTCTGGATCCTGAAGCTCATAAAGCTCAGCACTTGCTAATACATATTCCCACGCTGACAAAAAGGAATAGACCGTTTCTCGTTCAGGTACAAGACCGATATTCCGATATAGATCTACGTTTCGCCATGCTGAAGAACCTCCCACAAGGACTTCGCCATTTGAAGGCTTTAGGAGCCCAGCCATCATATGCAGCAAGGTCGACTTGCCGGCTCCGTTAGGGCCCAAAAGGCCAGTGACTCCAGGATTGAGTTCAAAGGAAATGTCATTCACCGCGACAATCTCGCCATACCAACGCGATACCGAACGCAGTGTGATCGCGGTATCCGGCGACTGGTTATCTAGCACCCCATTCATGGTTTCACCTTTCGGTAACGGAGAATGGCGAGATAAGTCGCTGCAGCACTATGTGTCAGTATCGCTAACAACCAAACTACGCCAGGGAGATCGGCGTAAGCCACTTGACTAGGCCAGTCCCCTTCCCCCGACATAGGTGCAACAGCGGGAATAGCGTCAAAGATGAACAGGGTAGCTGCATTTAACACACTGATTGGAGTGAGAAGCATGACCACTCCAGCCCATCCCGACCCCACCAGACTGACGACTACTGATGAAAATCCAGTCGAAAGCATCAGTACTCCGATGACTGCAATAAGAGCAAAAGCTCGTCGTTTGGCAAACATTGCAATAGCCAGACCAACAGAAGCAAGATGGATACTGGCTAAAACTGAGCTAAGAAGAATACGACCCAGATCTTTCGCGTTATCCCGTAACCACTCGGAACCATCAACGGCCCCGAGCCAGTTGCCAACAAAAATCAGAACTTGCGGAACTAATGTAAGCGACAACAACGCTGTAGCTAAAGCGGTGATCTTGGCCAAAATATAGTCATCTCGCTCTATAGGACGTGAGAAGTAGAGCGAAAGAGTGTTGTTCTTGCGATCATTTCCTACAAGGTCACAAGACATCGCCGCCACGAATAACATGAGAATCATTTGGATCAAGCCGAAGTAATCTTCGTAGGCAAGAAGCTCAAAATCCGCTGGAGATGTAGCGGCAAAGGCAACGTGGAGTACAGCTGGAGCTAGAGCGATACATGCAATTCCGAACGCTAGAAACTTGGGAAGCGTCCCTCTTCCGAGTCCAAATATATTTCGTAAACTTAAAACGAAAAGAGAACGGATGGCGTACCGCCGGCCTAATCGGGGGCCGTCATAGTTTCGATAGCCAAGATCGTAAAGAACTCCTCCTTGCTGAGTCACAGGCTCACCGCTCTTCATCATCGACATGCCCATCTGAGTTCCCAGAGCTGGAACGAAAAATGTCTTGGAGTGTGTGACGTTGCCGGGCAACCCGAATTAGGGGCAACTTCAATTCAACTACACAGTCGACCACTAAACGAGTTAGGGAAGCTTCACTACGAACACTCGCCTCTGGAATCTCAATCTCAACAATGTCCCCAGTAACGTGGGAATCTATTCCCTGAGCAGTAAGTCTCTCAACAAGATCATCCGAACCTTGTCCAACTTCTACAGTAAGAACATTACCCAGTCCTGTAAATCCGGAGATCGAACCAGCACGATCTAACTCTCCATCTTCGATTAGGATGAGAGAATCGCAGACACTTTCAATTTCCCCAAGTAGATGCGATGACATAATCACCGAAATCCCAAAATCTGTACCAGTTCGTTGCACCAAACTGAGCATTTCATCTCGCCCACCTGGATCCAGACCATTAGTCGGTTCATCCAAAAACAAGAGCCTCGGATCATGAACCAGCGCCTGGGCTAACTTCACACGTTGCTTCATACCTGTCGAATACCCACCCATATGGCGATATCGCTCCTCAAATAAGCCAACGTGACGGAGGGTTTCTGCGGCCCGCTCTCTCGCCACCGTCGCAGGGACTCCGCTCATTCGAGCCATATGTATAACAAATTGAGTGGCCGATAAGTCCGTGGGTAAACAGTCATGTTCTGGCATGTACCCAACCCGCTCACGGATACGACGACCTCCCGTTGCGGCGTCAATTCCAAATACTTCAGCTCTGCCACTCGAGGGCTGAATCAAACCTAAAAGAATCTTCATAAAAGTACTTTTACCTGCACCGTTAGGTCCGACCAGCCCTACTACTCCATGAGGTATTTCGAGCGTAAGATCTCTCAAAGCCGTCACCGTGGAATATTTCTTGGTGAGAGAATCCACGCGTGCGATTACTTGCCCCGTCGTATCAGGACCCCCACTGTCGTTGCTGGATTCAGTCATTTAGCATCCTTGCTAAGACAGATATTAACTTCCCCTGTCAACCCCAACCTGCTGAAAGATATCTGAATTATCCCACTGATCAGCACAGATCCGATTATGCACTAACCAGAAACAATTTGCATATTTTCAACACAAAAACCACCTTCGATAAGCACACTTAGGATACCGACCGAAGCCGGAACTAAAAGTTGAAATCCCCCACGCATCATCCAGAGGCCTTCGCACTTTCGAATGGCCTCTTTCTATCCGAATCCCTGCCCCTCAATCTTGTCAGTAAGCATTCAAAACTTAATTTTCAGAAAGACCGACAAAAAACGCTAAGAGAATAGATCCAAACTTTTGAAGCTCTTCCGGAGTTAGATCCCACGCTTGGGCAGTAGCCAATAACATCGGGATTTCCTCTTCTGCCCAGCGCACTGTAATCACCTGAGAACCATTGACCAGTGGCCTAGGCCGGAGAGGTCCTGGAGCCTGAGGACTAATAGCTGTCAGGAAACTAACCACGTAGACCGCCGTTCGCTGAAATTCAATCACCTCGAGACCGATAATCGCCGCTGCAGCACTTATTCCTTCGAACTCTTCAACTGTGTAACCGGTGCTAACAGCAAGCTCCGTCGTTGGTGGCACCGTCGTCGTTGGTGGCACCGTCGTCGTTGGTGGCACCGTCGTCGTTGGCGGCACCGTCGTCGTTGGTGGCACCGTCGTCGTTGGTGGCACCGTCGTCGTTGGTGGCACCGT
>Ga0310344_10002578_pt1 | contig 13645 bp, 13 predicted proteins | sample HC15DNA20200_MG_FD_203801 | JGI IMG/M metagenome (GOLD analysis project Ga0310344, IMG submission 203801) | Marine microbial communities from station ALOHA, North Pacific Subtropical Gyre - HC15-DNA-20-200_MG | ecosystem: Environmental > Aquatic > Marine > Oceanic | place: Pacific Ocean: North... | reverse complement strand
CTCCCGGACTCAACGCAAATTGCTTTATTGGAATTTTGCTTCCCAACTTTGGATATTCATCTACTACAGACAAGTAATCAACAGTATTTAATCCAAAACCAATCACGTCGACACACCCTGGAAACCGGGCGGGTAAATCTACTGGAACTCTCATATAAGACAACTCCAAGAACAAATAGTAAAATTCTTGAGCTTCGCTTTTTGTTTGCGTATACTAACCTTAATATTTATGAAAACACTTAACACCATATGGAGTAAAAGTGCTACCTCTCACCAAACGACAACGTGAAATTCTGAATTTTTTAAACGAATTTATTGACGACAATGGGTACGCACCAAGTCTAGAGGAAATCGGCCATCGCTTCAGCCTCTCCTCTCTCGCAACCGTTCATAAACATCTGACGAATCTGCAGGAAAAAGGTTTTATTCGCCGAGCCTGGAACAGAAGTCGCTCACTGGAAGTGGTACCGACCCGAATCGATGCTAGAGCTGTCGATCTTCCACTCCTCGGTCACGTGGCGGCCGGAAAGCCAATTGAGGCCGTCATCGGAAGCGAAACTGTAACTGTTCCTGAAGAACTGATTGGCACACGCGAAACCTACGGCTTGAGGGTCCGTGGTGATTCCATGATAGACGAACAGATTCGTGACGGTGACATTGTAATCGTCGAGGATCGCAAAACAGCCCAAAACGGCGAAATGGTTATCGCGCTGCTAAACAATTCAGAAGTAACCCTTAAAAAGTTTTTCAAAGAAGGCCTTCAGATCCGTCTCCAGCCCGCAAATAGTAACGTTAAACCGATCCTAGTAAAAAGCAACCAACTTCAGATACAGGGAGTAGTTGTGGCAGTCATGAGACGCTATTAACCCTAAAGGAGAACCATGAGCGAACGAAAACAAGTCAACTTCACAATCATTCCAGACGAGACGACTGAATCATCACGTACCTATGCAAATTTTTGCGCGATATCTCATACCCCTTTTGATTTCACTTTGACCTTCTGTGAAGTTTTACCACCATCAGAAAAAGAAGTAAGAGAAGCTGACAGCCAAAAAGAATTAAGGGCACCCGTGCGGGCTCGAATAGTGGTCCCAATGCAATTCGTTCCGAATCTAATTAGTGCATTGCAAGAACACCTTCGATCATTCAGTGAAGGCAACCTAAAGGTGGCACCGCCCAAACAGCCCATCCATTAGCGATTACGAATCTTGTGCAAAACATTCAAGATCGTCGATTAGCAAGTGCGCGACCACGACTGGTTCTCAAAATAATTAAGGGGCTACTCAATCAACACCCACAACGCCTTACTGGTTTAACATTTTCAAGCCCGTATCAATTGCTCGTAGCCACAGTTTTATCTGCTCAATGCACTGATTCTCGAGTAAATAGCGTGACAAAAACACTCTTCGAAGATGCGCCAGATCCGCATGCACTCGCCGCAATACCGCGAACGTATTTAGAAAGCCTTATACGGGTAACTGGGTTACATAGACGCAAAGCCGGACTATTAAAAAAAATGGCAGAAATGATAGTCAAGCGATTCAATGGCAAGGTTCCAAAGACAGTCGACGAGCTAATCGAGTTGCCTGGGGTGGGACGAAAGACGGCCAACGTCGTACTGGCCCAAGCTTACGAGACCCCCGCTTTTCCAGTCGATCGACACGTCGCGAGAGTAGCGAGCAGACTTAACCTGGTAATCAGCGAACGGCCCGTCGAAATTGAAAAAGAATTCACGAACTTGTTACCGAAACATCAATGGGTCCAAGCCTCTGACAGTCTGATACAGCACGGTAGAAAAATTTGTCGACCGCTACCGATATGCGACAGATGCTGCGTTAAGGTCTTTTGCACATACCCTTTGCCATAAACATTAAAAAATGCCTTTAGTCGCAAAAAAAAGTCTTGGCCAGCACTTTCTTGAACACGCATGGGTCCGAAAAATAATTCACATAATAAAGCCTTCCCCTGGCGACATCTTTCTTGAAATAGGACCAGGGAAAGGAAGCCTGACCTTAGCCCTGGCAAAATACGACGTAAAAATATTTGCAATCGAAGTAGACTCTCTCTTAGCAGCCCATCTGCAAAAACGTTCACCAAAAAACGTCTCGATAACAAACGCTGACATTCTAAAAATCAACATTAATGCAATTGGAATTCCTCAACCTTTTAGAATCGTAGGAAATCTCCCCTACAACATATCCTCAGAAATCTTATTAAAACTCTTACATGCGAGTAAGAATCAAAGAAGATTTACCGACGCTCACCTCATGTTTCAGAAAGAAGTAGCAACAAGAGTTACGGGATTGGTGGGCTCTAGAGACTGGGGCCCTCTGTCCATAACCACTTCACTTTTCGCGAACGCGAAAGAAGTACTCTCTTTGCCTCCTGGAGCATTTCGGCCGACACCGAAGGTGCATTCAACACTAGTCAAATTAAACTTTCGTCCTTCGTTAGTAACCATAACTGACCAAAAACTCTTCAACGAACTCGTGCAAACCATTTTCACCCAACGCCGAAAAATGATTTCCAATGGTATTCAATCGTTTTTAAAGAAAACGTCTACACTAGAGGCCACGGAGCTCTACCGAAGTACAAACATTAACCCGACACTAAGGCCAGCAGTTTTATCGATTGAGGACATCGCCAGACTCGCGAATAAATTGTCCGAGCATTCTCTAAAACAATGACTTCTAAGCTCTCATTCTTTAAAAAGAATTCCTCCACAAACTCGCCCCTTGAGATAACCCCCTTAGGGGGACTCGGGCAATTCGGCATGAACATGTTGATTGTTAGATTCAAAAACACCACCTTGATGATCGACGCTGGTTCGATGTTCCCAGACTCAGACGATTTTGGTATCGAGCGCCTTATTCCCGACCTTGAGTATTTGACAAAAGATAATTCTAAAATTGATGCCCTCATTCTTACTCACGCTCACGAAGATCATATTGGTGCTGTTCCATACCTTTGGAGGACTCTTGAGTGCAATGTTTATGCCACCCCTTTCACCCTCGCGCTACTTGAAGAAAAATTAATCGATCACGGGCTAAACTCAACATCCAGATGTTCGCCTGTAAAACCTGGCGACATCGTAGCTATCGGCGAAATGGAAGTCGAATTCATTCCTGTCAACCATAGCATCCCAGGAGCTCTAGCTATCGCAATCGATTCGCCCGTCGGAAACATTTTTCACACCGGTGATTTTAAACTTGAAGACAATATTCCTACCAGCCAACAAATGAACCTCGACCGAATTAAAGAGATCGGAAAAAAAAATGTGCTCGCCCTACTATCAGACAGCACAAATGTTTTCTCCGACATAGTCGGCCTTACTGAACTAGACGTAATGCAAAATCTCGAACGGCTTTTAAAAGAGGCACGGAAATTAGTTGTGGTGGCCGTATTTTCTTCGAGCATTAACAGAATTCAAACTCTTACAACGCTTGCAAAAAACACTCATCGACAAATTGTCTTCCTCGGACAACGCCTTAAGCGCAACGTTAAAATTGCTGAAGACCTTGGGTTACTCTCCATACCGAAAGATCTTCAAATCAACGAAGACCAACTCTGCGAGCAACCACCACACAAAACTCTTTGCGTCACTACGGGCTCTCAAGGTGAACCATTTTCAGCACTCTCTCGAATCGCTCGAGGAGACCACAAGAATATAACTCTCTCCACTGAGGACACAGTCATATTCTCATCCAGAACAATTCCAGGAAACGAGCTAAAGATTTCAAGAATCATGGATCAAATTACTAACAGTGGCGCCACAATCATTGACATCTCAGATCGAGGTGTACACTCATCTGGCCACGCTACTGCTAAAGACTTAAAGGCAACAATCAATGCTATAAAGCCAAAATATTTCATCCCCATTCATGGAAACCACCGCAATCTTGTTCAACACGCAAAACTAGCCGAAAAAGAAATGCCGGAGGATTCCTTAACACTTGTGCTCAAGAATGGAAATCGTGCGCGCTTCGACCGCGAGGGGAACGTTAGCCAAGATAATATTCCGACCGGGTTTCTCTTAGTCGATAACACACGTCACGTCCTACAGGGGCCAGAGACCATAAAAACCCGTCGAGAGCTCGCGAAGAACGGAATTGTAATAATCTCGCTGACTGTAAATCATGCTACAAAATCATTATTGACCCACCCGTCGATCAAGGGTCTAGGACTTGTCAATAACGAACTTTCATATGATTTAATTAAACATATTCCAACATTGATCGAAAAAATGTATAGAGAACACAATCTCGACTCCGATACAGATTATGAGTTTCTCAAGGGACAGATTAAACTCGAGGTCAGAAAATTGTTTAAAAAACGCCTAGGCAGCCGCCCGATCATCATGCCTATTGTTCTGGAGGTCTGACTTGCTTCAAACCACACTTTCACGACGTGTAAGCGAGTTCATCGGAGTCACTCTGTTTGGTCTCGCCCTCCTTTGGCTTGTTTCTCTAGCGACATACAACCATCAGGACGCTGTCTGGTTCCTCAATACAGGCGGGGCTGTACCCCCAGCAAACTTCGCTGGGCGAGTTGGAGCCTTTATCAGTGAAGTGACCTATCAACTCTTAGGCCTTGGCTCTTATCTAATTCCGCTTGTCCTTGTTGTAGCCGGTTGGCATTATTTCTGGTGCAAGGTTTTAGAAGCCGCGTACACAAAGCTCATCGGCATAGCTCTACTCTTTATCTGCTCGACTAGCTTTCTTAGTTTAGCTTTTCAAAACATCACCATTTCGGGAAAGAATTTCCGGACAGGTGGCTACATGGGTGACACCTTCTCGGGATTCCTTTCGTCATACCTTAACCAGACCGGATCAGTCATTTTTATTTTGACCTTACTTTTTCTATCGATAATTATTTCGACACAGTTTTCATTTGGTCGACTTTTCGAAGTCATTGGTCGCGCATTTGTGAAATGGTCCACCCTCCTTAAGACACTCTCTCAGAAATGGATCGCAAAACGAAAACGCGAACAGCAGCGCCGAGGCGTCCTCAAAAAACACAGGGAAAAAAGGGCTGACATTCCATCGATTAAGGGAACCCGATTGAAAGACAACGAAACTCGAACAGCAAGGAAATCAAGCGCTTCGCCGCCACCTAAATCTGCGGACTCCTTGGACATCAAACCTGAGAACTCAAGAGCCACTGCGCCGCGTCTTCCGCTACCAGAACCCGCACCCCTTCAAAAAAAGAATTCATTCACGACGCCCCCTGCTGCTTTATTTGACTCGCCTAAGGAAACACATCGGTTTGATGAACGTCTTTTAATGGAAAACGCCCGCCTCCTCCAAGAAAAATGTGCCGAATTTTCGGTCGAAGGCGCAGTTTCTCAGATTCACCCTGGCCCTGTCGTGACAACTTTTGAATTCAAGCCAGAGGCCGGTGTTAAATACAGTAAAGTCACCAGCCTCGCAGACGATCTCTGTCTGGCGATGGAGGCAGATTCTGTATTCATTGAAAGGGTAGCCGGAAAATCGACTGTTGGCATTCAGATACCAAATGCCGAACGTGATGAAATCTCATTACGTGAATTACTTGAATCAGATGAATACCAGCGATCGAAGTCTAAATTAACACTCGCCCTTGGTAAATCTATTCACGGTGATCCCGTAGTTGCCGACCTCGCCAAAATGCCACATCTACTTATTGCTGGGTCTACAGGTACAGGGAAATCTGTTTCTATGAACGCGATGCTGACCAGTATTCTTTACAGAGCAACACCAGATGATGTGAGACTAATTCTAATTGATCCAAAAAGACTTGAACTCGGAATGTACGAGGAGATCCCGCACCTCTTAACACCTGTTGTTGTGGATCCAAAGCGTGCATCTAACGCTTTGAAATGGGCAGTTCATGAGATGGAACAGCGTTACAAACTTTTAGCCGGTGAAGGGGTCAGAAATATCGAGCAATACAATAGGAACATCAAGATGCAGCTCGCTGAGCAAAAAGAGATATCGCCCGACTCTAAGCAAGAAGGTGCGCCAGAAACGATTCCTTACATCGTACTCGCAATTGATGAACTTGCTGATCTTATGATGGTTGCAAGCAACGAAGTTGAGGAATCAATCACAAGGCTTGCGCAAATGGCCAGGGCGGTCGGAATACATCTGATACTAGCGACGCAGAGACCTTCTGTAGACGTCATCACGGGTCTCATAAAAGCAAACTTTCCCTCTCGGATTGCCTTTCGTGTTTCTTCTAAAGTTGACTCGAGAACCATTCTTGACACAAACGGTGCCGAGCAACTTCTCGGAAAAGGTGACATGCTGTACTTGCCTCCCGCATCCTCTAGAACCACTCGCCTTCATGGTCCTTACATTTCTGAACAGGAAAGTGCCCGACTGGCTAGTTTTCTTCGCAAGCAGGGAAAACCTGGTTACGATGAGACAATAACGGCTGACGAGCCACGCAAGGAAGCGGTCGAATTCGAGCGCGACGATCTCTATGACGAAGCAGCTCGTCTCGTTGTCAGCAGTGGACACGCTTCTATTTCTTACCTGCAAAGGCGTCTCCGTGTCGGTTTCAGTCGAGCCGCGCGACTAGTCGACATGATGGAAGCCGATGGCCTAGTATCGGCTGGGACTTCTGGAAAACAAAGGGAAATACTTGTGAAACCAGACTATTTTGATGAGGTAGATCAACGAATTCCCTAATCCATTTTAAAGATTTAAAGCTTCTCAATCATTAGACCGATAAAAAGTAGGTATAACAATATTTTACAAGTCATGGTGATATCTCTACGTCTAACTGCCCTCTTTTTATCTCTTGTGCTAACCGGTCAAATTACTTCTTTGTCCGCAGAACGAATATCACCAAGTCAAGCTTACAGAAACGCTCTCAGTGATGAACGAGTAATTCGAAAAACGGGGACTAGGCCCAAGCTTAATGACTTGCGAACACTCATAGCTGCATATGAAATCATCGCCCACGAAACAAACGAAAATGAATTTACTTCCCGAGCTCTTTGGCAGGCCTCGGGAATCGCGATTGAGGCCTACGATTGGTATCGTCAGACGCAGGATTTCAGAACTGGGAACCGGATCCTGGACACCCTCTCCCAAGGTCAGGGTAGCCCCTTCAACGATCGTATCAAAGAGCGCCGTTCCCTTCTCAGGGATTTAAATGAAACCGCCTTATTGCGATACGTGGAACGCCGTATTAGCTCGAAATCAATCCAAGTAATAATTCATCTAGACCGCGCCGTCACCTATAAAACAAAAGTTCTACAAAACCCAAGCCGCCTCTATTTCGACCTAATCAAAACAGACACGGTCGCTAAATTCAGAAACACCAAAATAGACTATGAGAATTCTGACAAGGATGTTTACTCTGTCCGATTTGGTAGTCATCCAAATCGCACAACACGAGTGGTCATTGATACCCGCTTTCCTGAGCAATGCCAAATTTTAACCAAAAAAGATCCCCATCGCCTGATCGCAAAATGCGACGCACCGACAGCGCCTGAAGTCATTCCCAAAAAAGACTTTCTCACTAGAGACCTACCTTCTCCCAAAGATCTCTCCGTTGCACGTCAACTTGGGTTGAAAATCTCACGAATTGTCTTGGACCCTGGACATGGCGGTCGCGACCCGGGAGCACAGGCGGCAGGATTAGATGAAGCCTCCGTCGTTCTTAAAATCGCCAAGCAATTAAAAAAAATCATAACAGACCGGACGAATATCGAAGTCGTAATGACCAGGGAGGACAATCGATTCTTGTCGCTCGGCCAGCGCACTAAACTTGCGAACGATGTCGATGCTGATCTTTTCTTATCAATACACGCCAACGCAAATAGAAATTCAACCGTAAGAGGATTAGAAACCTATTTTCTCAATTTCACAACTGACCCGATTGCCGAGGAACTAGCGGCTCGTGAAAACAGTTCTGGAAATGAGACTATGAAGGATCTCGACAGCCTTCTCCAAACTATCGCGACCAACAGCAAGGTAAACGAATCCGAGTATTTTGCATCTATCGTCCAACAGTCGCTTGTAAAAGGAATCCAATCAGTTGATCCTAACGTGCCAGACCTCGGCGTTAAACAAGCACCCTTTAGGGTTCTGATCGGAGCAAGAATGCCGAGTATTCTTGCGGAACTTTTATTTCTTACAAACGCAAAAGATGCGCAATTACTTTCCGACAACGAATACCTTAATCATGTGGCCGAGTCTTTGTTCTCTGGAATCATGCAATATCAACATAGCCTCTCGGCCAAGTCGCTAATAGCGGAGACAAATTAGGTTCATTCTTTCCTATTAAGTCCTAAAAGAACTCCATTTCTCTCATCTAAACCCTTTCGATCAGCTCGATTTGCCAGCCAAATCTTCACACCCCCGAAAAGTCCTCCCAAGACCAGCCCACATACCGCAACCACCCCTATGACAGCGAACGAACCAAATAAAACATCTAATACCGTCGTCTGCTGAGTCGTCTGCTCAACCACCTCGTAAACTGATGGAGTCAGAGGTTGTTCGATTATTTCATTTCGAAAGAGTCCCATTCAGTTGGCTATCTCTTTCCAAGTTCTATTAAAGTCCGGACCATAACTCCGGTAGCACCCTTGACTCTTCTCGCAGAATCAGAATCAGACCATGCAGTGCCCGCTATATCTATATGAGCCCAATGAACATCAGGAGGGTCTGACCGATCTAACAAATCACCAAAACCTGGATCGTCCTCAACGAACCGCTGCAAAAAGGACGCTGCCGTCGAGGCTCCGCCATCGCGTCCAGCACTATTTGCAATATCAGCGATTTCCGATCGAAGCTGATCTCGATATTCGCTATAGACGGGCAAACTCCATAACCGCTCATTCGCTTTTTGAGACGCATCCTTAATTTGACTCACAAATTCAGTCGAATTCCCAAACAGCCCACTTGCATGCCGCCCTAGAGCAATCAAACAAGCACCTGTCAAGGTCGCAATGTCTACTATGCGAGTAGCACCAAGACCCCGAGCATGCCAAATCGCATCACCGAGAATCAGTCTACCTTCTGCATCTGTATTCATGATCTCGACAGTCACACCGCTCGCACTCGTCAAAACATCGCCTGGCTTAATAGCCCGTCCACCCGGCATGTTTTCAGCTGCCGGCACTATACCAACAACACGTTTTTTCCCTCCCAATACAGCGATCGCCTTCATAGCGCCAATCACTGCAGCTCCACCTGCCATATCCCGTTTCATCTCGTCCATCCCGGCCGACGGCTTGATTGATATGCCACCGCTGTCAAAGGTCACTCCTTTTCCAACCAAGGCAAGTAGTTCATCCTTATCCTCAACCTCTTCAGGCTCATAATGCATCACAATCAAACAACACGGCTCTGCGCTACCACGTGACACGCCGAGCAACAATCCCATATTCAGTTCATTCAGTTTAGACTCGTCAAGAATCTCTACTTTTACCTTGGTCCCATCAAAAATCCGAACAGTCTCCTCAGCGAACAATCTCGGCGTAAGTAAATTACCTGGAGTATTAGCTAGCTGTCTTGCAATATTGACGGACGAAGCAACAACAGAACCCTCCTTAATTTCTTCCTCATGGGAATCACCAGACTCATTGACGAAAAGAAAACGCCCTAAACCCTCTCTTCCTTTACTGGAATCTCTTTTCAATCGTCGATCCTCAAACCAACCATCAAGGGCACCTTCCACCAACACCCTCCGAAGAACCACATCCTCTGTAGAAAAAGATTCCATCCCAATAAAAAGAAAAGCTACGTTTTCCATGTGCTTCTTGGCTGCTAACCGTCCTGCAATCGCTGCTCCAGCATGAATTCGCTCAGATAATCCCGTATCTAATCCGCCGACGCCGATGACACAGACTCTTTTAGGACTCCAATCTTCCTTGGCAACACTAAAAAAAAATGGCTCTTGAGACATCAGATCTAGTTCCCCCGAGTCCTGAGCTTCAGTCAGCAGGTCCCCCGACATTTCATTAAATCGATCAAGAAGTTCCTTGTCTCTTTCAGAAGGCACAAAAAGCACCAATAAATCGCACTCCACTTCAGACACAGACTTATGGCATTCGTTTATCTCTGGCTGTTTACTCTCAATATGCATCCACACATTATAACGAGGGTTTTAGAAAACTTTCTACGATGATGTAACAAGCCAGCCAGAACATCTTATGAGATAATCATTCAGGTAAAAATATGGATCAGAAAACTCTTTTCTTTTTCAGCGTCTTCTCGTTCCTTTGCTTTGTCCTCGCTGTATCTCCCCAAATTTTTTCTGTCAATCCTGTCCAGACCGTTCAGGCAAACGACGAACCCGAGTTGACCCTGCGGGCGAGTCCGCAAGTAGGCCTGGCTCCTGTAGAGATCCTTTTTATCGCGCAATTGCGTGGCGGAAGCGATAATTACGAAGAGTTCTATTGTGCGACCATAGAATGGGATTGGGACGATGATACTCGGTCCTCGACGACTCCTGACTGCGATCCCTATGAGCCAGGACAGAGCAAAATTCGTCGGCGTTTCTCCACCAGACATAAATTCGAATACCCAGGTAGATACACGATTAGAGTGTTTCTTAAAAAATCTGGTGAGGTCGTAGCAACCGCACGGACTGCCCTTGAACTCCGCGGTGGCCGCTTTAATTAGTTCGTAACTCTTGGGCGAGGTTAATCATTAATGCTTTTTTTTATTGATACTCCCAGGTGCTGCTTCCAATCCGACGCTGATTCAAATAATTCTTCGATCACCTGAGGTTTCTCAAGACCCATACGAACTTCTCGAAGCTTTTCGATGAGAATATCTAGGGCGACACCAATCTCATCTGCGTTACTTCCACATATATCCTTCCATATGGCAGCTGGGCTAGACGCCAGTCGCGTCGTATCAGCCAATCCTCGCCCTGTGAGCTTGAGACCTTCGATGCCGGCCGCATTGCCGACAACATGCATCAGCGCACTGGCGGTTAGCTGAGGTAAATGGCTCAGAAACGCCAACAAGCGATCATGTTCTGAAGGATTAATTAAGTAGGTTTTTGCCCCAAGCCCTTCAACAAAAGAAGTTACAAGATCGATTAAACCTTCGTTATTTTCATTAAGCGGCGTCAACAACCATGGTCTACCCTTAAACAAATCTGGACGAGCATTGGCAAGACCACCACGGGGTGCTCCCCCTAGCGGATGACCCCCTATATAAGTGAAACGGTCGGGCAAGTTTCGAGCACCTTCTACAATTTCTCGCTTTGTGCTTCCCACATCAGTAATGACTACCTCACCAGGTACAAACTCATCAAGTTTTTTGAGCAAATCAATGTTTTTCTTCACTGGAGCCGCAAGAATTATTAGATCGACTTCAGCCAGAACCACAAGATCATCAGACGCAACATCAATTGCGTGACGTAACATGGCCATCTCTAAGACTTCTTTTTCATCTACACCAACAACTAATCCCTTTGGCCATTTGGCTCTCGACGCCAAAGCAATAGAGCCACCAATAAGCCCGAGTCCCACAATGCCAATTCTTTTAAAGATCGGCTCAGAACCTGTATCAGCAGCCTTATTAATCATTGGAAGATGCGTTTGTCCATCCGGCATATGACTACTTCTTTTTTTCAAATTCTTCGAGATTTCTATTCTCATCGATAATACGTTCAAAAAGACGGGTTACAGCGTCATTATTCAAGGGCCCATTGTTTGCATTCCTGACTTGCTCTAGGACGACTTTCTCTCGATTCGGCTGATAAGTTTCCAGACCTGCCTCCTCCTTAAGCTGTCCCAATTCCAGTGCCGCCTGAGTCCTCAAATTTAACAGCTTCACGATCTCAACATCATAACGATCAATCAGATCGCGAAATCGTTTTAGGCGGTCAGCCAATGCGACAGACTCCCCTCGAAAATCATTTCTACCATCGCTTCTCTCGTTAGAGTCCATAGCTAACCACCTTCACCTTTAAGCCATCGAACGTATCTTCCAACTTCTGCACAGACATCATCAGAAGACGACACACTCCCGATCCTATTGACAAGCCCACTACCAACCACAGCCGCATCAGCCCATCGACCGACCGCCTGAACATGATTAGGATCAGAAAGTCCGAACCCCAAAGCTACTGGAAGATCTGTATTCCTACGAATTCGAGCGACCATCGCCTCCGCCCCATCATCAACACTTGCACGTTCTCCTGTCACACCTAAACGCGAAATACAGTAAAGAAATCCACTGCCTAAATTGGCCGCTTTTTTGATACGTTCTTCCGTGGTCGTCGGACTAAGCAGAAAGATGGGATCAATTGATACTTTAACAATTACTTCTCGAAATTCGTCAGCCTCCTCAATCGGAAGGTCTAAAACTAGCACCCCATCAACCCCGACCTCTGCCGCTCTACGAGCAAACGCCTTAAAACCCATTGAAACGATTGGATTAGCATAACTGAACAGTACAATTGGCGCTGTGATACTCCCACGTACACTTTCAACTAGATCCAAGCTCCTAGACAGATTCATGCCCGAGCCGAGAGCTCTCTCCGATGATCGCTGAATTGCAGGACCATCCGCCAGCGGATCGGAGAATGGAACACCAATCTCGATAACGTCGACACCAGATTGATCTAGGCGAAGTAATATATCTCTACTTTTTGCAAAGGTAGGATCACCGGCTGTCACGAACGTGATAAGCCCTATTTTTTTAGCCTTTTTAAGGCTTTCAAATGTACTAGAAATTCGAGACATAATCTCCCAGACTTACAAACCTTGATCCCTAATTGTTTCAACGTCTTTATCACCTCTGCCAGAAAGGTTCACTAGAATCGCACTCTCTCTGTCCATTTCCCGAGCAAGATCCAATGCATGCGCGATCGCATGTGCTGACTCCAAGGCCGGAATTATGCCTTCCCAGCGGCTAAGAGATTTGAAGCCCTCCATGGCTTTGCCATCGGACACATGGGTATACTCGGCTCGACCCGTCTCTCTCAACCATGCGTGCTCCGGACCAACGGCAGCATAATCAAGACCGGCAGACACTGAGTGAGTAGCATCAATGTTCCCATTCGCATCCTGCAACACATAACTCCTTGTTCCTTGAAGCACGCCGGGACTGCCACTAGCAAACCGAGCGGCGTGCCTACCAGATGTCAAGGCCTCACCACCCGCCTCTACGCCTATGAGTCGCACACTTTTATCTTCAATAAACGCATCAAAAATTCCTAAGGCATTACTACCGCCACCTACACACGCGACTACTACATCTGGAAGACCACCTAAAAGATCAAGACACTGAGACCGAGCTTCTTTGCCAATCACTGACTGAAATTCACGGACCATTAAAGGATAAGGATGCGGACCAAGAACAGAACCCAAGAGATAGTAAGTATTTTCCACATTACTCACCCAATCTCGCATCGCCTCATTGATTGCATCCTTTAGAGTTCGACTGCCGCTATTAACACCCGTAACCGTCGCACCCAACAATTCCATCCTGAAGACATTCAAGGCCTGACGACGCATATCCTCCGTCCCCATATAAATTTCACATTCGAGTCCAAGTAATGAACACGCCGTAGCCGTCGCGACCCCATGTTGTCCCGCACCAGTCTCAGCCACGATACGTTCTTTACCCATCTCAATAGCTAAAAGAGCCTGCCCTAGAGCATTGTTAATTTTATGTGCACCCGTATGAGC
>Ga0310344_10002576_pt1 | contig 13656 bp, 14 predicted proteins | sample HC15DNA20200_MG_FD_203801 | JGI IMG/M metagenome (GOLD analysis project Ga0310344, IMG submission 203801) | Marine microbial communities from station ALOHA, North Pacific Subtropical Gyre - HC15-DNA-20-200_MG | ecosystem: Environmental > Aquatic > Marine > Oceanic | place: Pacific Ocean: North... | reverse complement strand
GGTGAATCTGGACACGAGGGGACCTTATTTGACTTTAAAAATGGAGAGTTTAGACCCCTGTATAAAAGTAAAAGTGGCCGAATGACCGTTCGTTTAGTGCGAGGGGAAATGCTGAGTTAAATCAACTGGTTTTACACAAAAATTACTTTTAATCCAATACACCATCTAAACAATAATGTCAGAGGGTTGAGATTGAATAAAAAACGTTTGACTATAATTGCAGGGGGACTTTGGTGCATTATTGGTCTTGTTCTCGTTGTCCGCGGATTGAGTTTATATCAACTCGCGGAAATGGAGCAACACGCTACTAAAATAGCGATCACCATTTCTGGAATCGCTGCAGGTTTGATCGGTCTTATTAAAGGGAAATTTGTATTGAGCAAAACAGCACAACGAAATAAAAATCGTATTTACAACCTAGATGATCCGGTAGGCCTGCAGGATATATTTTCCAAGCCCTTTTATTTTTTGATTCCCATGATGATGGGGCTAGGAATACTGCTTCGATCTTATAACCAATACCTTGGAGGATATATAGTTGTTGCAGCTATTTATTGTGGAATAGGTATGGCATTAATTTTTTCTAGCCGAGTTTACTGGTTTACAGAACCCCAAATTCGGAAGTCCGAAAACCCTTAAATAATAAATTCAACAATGAAAAATTTCTTTCTCACTCTGCATGCGATTTCAATGTGCCTGGTTATTGGTACTCTGTTTCTACAATCCCTCACTGTAGTTTTTCGATTACGCTTAAAATCTGCAGAAGAAGCGATGGGACTTGAGAAAACTCAGTCCCGTATTCATAAGTTCATCTACTATCCCATACTTGGGGTCACCCTGATATCTGGTATCGTCCTCGCCGTAAAAACGGGCGCATTTTCTGAGGGCCAATGGCTTCACTTAAAATTAGCTCTCCTGGTGATCTTGATTGCACTGGGTGTTCAAAATGGAAAGCAGATTAAAGAAGCTGTTCTACCAAAAAAATATGCGATGATGGTGCATATCGCCATCTTCATTGTAGGGGCCTGGATGATTTATCTGGCTACCATCAAACCTTTTTAAATGGATATTCTGTTCACACTTGTTGCAAGCGTCGTTTTGATCATCGGCTTTCTCGTAGTCTGCCGGGTTTCGGACGAAGAGGAAGATGAAGAGGAATCTAGCGATGGTACCGACAACCTCTGAACCAGGAACCCAAAACGCTTTCAAACGACTAGAAAGACAAGCATCAAGTTGTAGGATTTGTCCTGCCCTTGCCAACCAACCTGCAGTATTGAGTTCGGCCAACGGTAATCTTAACGCCAAAATCGTTTTCGTTGCCGAAGCTCCTGGTCGCTTTGGTGCGGGTCGCACCGGAGTACCTTTTCACGGTGACAAATCTGGGGACAACTTTGAAACTCTACTGAAATATATTGGCTTAACCCGATCGGATGTATTTATCACCAATGCCGCATTATGCAATCCGCTTGCAAACGGAAATAACCGGCGACCAAAAATAAGCGAGGTCAAAAACTGTTCACCTTTTTTAAAAACAATACTGGATCTCATTCGTCCTGAAATTGTCGTTACGTTAGGTTCTGTTGGCCTACAGGCACTCAACCTTTTATTGGGAACAAAGTATCAACTTAAAAATAAGGTAGCCCAATGCCTCTCCACTCCCAACTTCATCCTCTTCCCTCTTTACCACCCAAGCCCGCGCGTCACTAACTGGATGCGCCCTCTCGCCCAACAAAAAAAAGATTTCAAAAAAATCCCATGGAGCACCTCCACCAGTAAATGAGTAATCCTTTTGAAAAGTTTAAATATTTTAGGTTGTGCACAAAAAGCTACCTAATTTTTATCCTCGTAGAGATTGACAAAGGTAAGCAGAGATTTTATATGTTGATAACGAACAGGAGGTGAACCATGTATTACAATAATAACTTTCCCAATTCTTTTTTTAGAAAAGGTCACAGTACACTTACCTGGGGGACGGTTCTTTTGGGTAGTGTCTTGTTCTTTCTTGCCATTTTCATTTTTGCCTATCCAGCATTGATTGCTTACTTCATCGCTGCAATTATCTTGTTTGCTGGTTGTTCTACACTTGCAATTGGTTGGAAACTTTGGCAATTTCGAAACGAAATCAACAAACTTGAAGGACTAGAAGGTGAACATTATCACAATAGGTCATCTGATACCGATCACAGCCATTACACCTATATAAGATGGTAAGAAATGAAATTTAGTCGTATTGCTGGTATTGAAAAGGACTGGAGCCGTATAACCCTTGGTTGTTGGCAAATTGCGCCAAGTGATGGCTGGGGAGATATTTGTTCTCCTAAAGAGGCAGAAAAGGTAGTACATACTGCACTCGATCACGAAATCACCGCCTTTGATACCGCAGAAGGTTATGGAGACGGTGAATCAGAACGGCGTCTCGGAAAAGCATTGGGGTCACAAAAAGATTCAGTCATCATTATCTCAAAAATATGGCCAGAATCTGATCAAACACTTAAGGATTATGAGAAAGCCCTCAACAATTCTCTCAAAGCTTTGAGTAGAGATTACGTTGATCTGTATCTAATGCATTGGCCAGGAAATTATTTTAACAGTTACGAAAAAAGTGCCCGGCTCATAGAATATATGCTGGCCCTCAAGCAAAGCGGTAAAACAACAACCATAGGCCTTTCAAATTTTAAGGCTGATGATTTGGAGTTACTTGGGGATAGTATTAAAGAATTTTCTCTCAACGAAGTTCCTTATAGCTTGTTGGACAGAAGTTACGAAGGAAAAACTCGAGATCTATCCAAGAAAAATGATATGCAGTACATGGCTTTTTCACCAACAGCACAAGGACTTCTCGCTCGCACATTGAAGGATGAAGACCTAAAACTTCCAACTCGGAGGACGCACCACCTCTTTCAACCTTCAATCTACCCTGAAGCAAAAAAGGTTTGGGAAACTGTACGCATGATCGCTAACGAATTAGATTGTAATCCGATTGAGGTTGCCACTGCCTGGGTCCTTCAACAAGAAAATATTTTTACCGCTATCATTGGTTCGCGTAAACCTCAGCAAGTAGCTGAGTTTGCCCCTGGAGGAGACCTGAAATTAAGTCAGGATCATCTCTTCCGCCTAACAGAGGCAAGTAACGCCTTTCCAGCTGTCAAGCTTTAGAAATACTCATTTCTTCCTTTCCCAATTTCTCCTAAACCATTATGATAAAGTAATGAGCGATGACGAAAAATGGGAACAACCACTCGAAGACAATGGCCTGACTTTAGGGCCCGAAGAAATCCTACAACATGAAATAGAAAAATCTAAATCACTCAAGGTTGATCGCCTGCGGCTTAGAGATGAAATTGCACAACTAAAAGCAGAAAATAAAGACCTGAAAGAAAAGAACCAACAACTCCATCAAAGAATCAAGGGCTTGAATAATGACATTTCTTCATCAGGAACCCCTCGAAATAGTCCTATCCTCCAAATAAGTTTCTGGGGTCCATTTCTTTTTCTAATTTTAGTACTTTTGAGTCTTCTTTCATTTTTACGCAACTAACAACACTAGTTGGATATTTGGGTATTTTTTTGTTAAGATATTAATAATTATAGAGATAATAGAATCGTTTATCTCTATTTTTCCATCCAATTAGAAACGCCCTATAACTGGCGAATAAAATAGCGTGACCCAAGAAATATCAACCTTTGTATTGAGAGGAAAACCAAATGTGGGTATATGAATTTTTTCATGTGATCATCGGAATTTTGTGGATAGGCTTGTTATATTTCTTCAATCTGGTTCAAGTGCAATCCATGCCTAAAATGGTTGAAGCAGGCGCGGCAAAACCCTATACGCAGATTATTCTTCCCAAAGCTTTGTTTCTTTTTCGCCATGCTGCCTTGTGGACAGTTATTACAGGAATCGCATATTACATGGCGGGTCGTGGAATTGTGCAAGGAATCCCCAGTGGAGAAATTATGATCGGTATGTTGCTCGGCATTATCATGGCAGGTAACGTGTGGTTCATAATCTGGCCGAACCAGAAAAAAATCATAGCAGGTGAGCTTGAAGGTGACGCGCTGAATAAAGCAAAAAGAAGGGCGTTTCTCGCAAGCCGCACCAATGCATGGCTATCCATTCCTATGCTGATCGGAATGGTCGCTGCAAACCACGGTGGTATCGCGTTCTAAATTTCTGGGAACGCCTGTTGGAAAAAGGTAAAAACTTATAGGGCCAGCAAAGCAGGTCCACTTTAAATTCTATTATGGGTTCGTCCTGGGTTATTGAGGGCGAGCCTTTTTTTCTTGTAACTTATCTGGGATCAGGGACTATTATTAGTCCCACTCCGATTGCTTATTCTATAGTCAAAGCTTCCATAGGATCCAGTTTAGAAGCCTTAAGGGCTGGGAAAACACCGAAGAAAATACCGATTAGGGCGCAAACCCAGCTAGCGGCCCATATCGAATCTTGATCAAGCAGCAAAGTCCATTCGCCCCAATGGGTTAAAGCTAATGTTAACCCTACACCGAGCGTGATCCCAATAACGCCTCCTAAAAAACCTATCAAAAGAGATTCATACAAAAACTGACGAATAATATCAAGTCTTGTGGCACCAACAGCTCTCCTTAAACCTATCTCTTTGGTTCTCTCCTTAACAGAAATCAACATCACAGCAAGAATCCCTATTCCACCGACCAAAAGAGAAATGGCAGCAACTCCTACAATCAATTTCGTAAACAGTTCTGATGTTTCACGTTTCATATCTTCCAAATCCAACTGGCTGACCAAGGTAAAGTCATCTTCCCTCTCATCTGTAAGCTTATGACTTTCACGAAGAAGCTCGCGGATTTTTTCAGTAGCTTTTAAAATATTTTCCCGGCTGGAAATTTTAACAAATATACGACTGACATGAGTTTGATTTACAATACGACGCATCAAAGTCGGCAGTGGAATGAAAATCAAATCATCCTGATCCAATCCATTGGTATCCACACCTTTTGCCTCAAAAACACCGGCAATTTTAAAGGGAATAAAATGAACTTTTACGATCTGTCCAACCGGATCTTCTTCACCAAAGAGATTTTTAACAGCGGTTTTTCCTATTACTGCTACCCGGCCTGCGGTTTTAATATCTTTCTCTGAAAATAACTCACCGTTTTCTATTCGGTATCCTCTTATCCTTGAAAAGTCAAGTGTGGAACCAATGATGCTTGTTTCAGCGGCATTGTTATCAAACTTCGCGTTCATTCGTTTTTCTTCAAATGGTGCCACTAATTCCACCTCATCAATTTCATCTGCAATACGTTCCGCATCTTTCGGGGTAAGAGTAATTACGTTTCCTGATAACCGCAACCTTCCTCCCCGTCGTTTCATTTCACCTGCATTGATGGTGACCATATTCTCACCCATACCGGCGATCACATCCATCACCTCTTGTTGTGAACCTTTTCCGATGGCTACCATAACAATAACAGAAGCTATTCCAATTAAAATTCCCAATGAAGCAAGTAAAGTACGGGTTTTATGGGCAAGTAGTGCGGTTACGGCAATTGAGAATGAAGAAAAAAATTTCATGATAATTTTCAAGAGCGAATGGATTCTTCCGGGTTCATCAAAGCCGCTTTACGTGCAGGATGAATTCCAAAAATTAAACCGATCAAAGTGCAGAATACAAACGAAAGTACAAACGGTTCCCAGGTAACCTGTGTTGGAAGGATATCAAAGCGTTTTAACCCGAAAGAAATACCCAGTCCCAATGCAATCCCTAGAATTCCTCCAAGTAATGAAACCAGAATCGACTCAAATAAAAATTGTAAAGTAATGTCTGATTTTCTGGCACCAAAACAACGACGGATTCCAATCTCCCGAACCCGTTCACTAATGGAAACCAACAGAATATTCATAATAACAATCCCACCCACCAACAGCGAAACAGTAGATATCAATATCAGCATTCGGTTCATGGCTTGTGCCGATTCGGTCACCCATTCCATGATTCCCTCTGGAGTAACAAAGCGAAAGTCATCTTCAGAGAGAATGGACAGATTATGGTTACGACGCAAAACCCGCTTCACCGCTTCCATGGTTTTCGGAACCTGCGAAGCATCCAGAGTTACTACTTTAATACTATGCAGATGGGTTTCATGGGTTAATCGGGATATCGAGGTGGTGAGAGGAATCAAAGCTCGGTCATCGGGATCATAACCACTTTCCGTCAAACCCTTTTCCTGTAAGAGCCCAATGACCTCATAGTAATTATTCTGTAACCGAACCATTTTACCTATCGGGTCCGTATCCTTAAATAATTTTCGCGCAGGAGTTGAACCTAGCACCATCACCTTCTTTTTTCTATCAAGATCGGAGTCAGATAAGAATACTCCATCTACGACGTCCCATCCTCGCGCTCTTTGCCAGTCAGGAGTTACTCCATAAACACGGGTACTAGTAAATTCTTTTTTATTGATGATCTGCATCCGTTTTCTTTGACGTGGAACCACAAGTCTAACGGTTGGTAGCGCGAGCAGGTCTTCCGCATCCTGCAAGGACATGCTGGTGGTGTTTTTAGATCTACTAAAAAACATTTTTCCAGCACCAGCCATGACCGAGAAGGATTCTGGTCCAAACCCCATATTTGATATCCGATTTAAAACTTTAACTTTGATTCCAAATCCTATGGCAACGATGACCGTAAGAGAAGCGATACCAACCATAACTCCTAGCGTCATAAGTAAAGTATTACCTCGGTTGAGTTTCAACCCTCTTAGTGCTTGTATCAGATTATTAAAAATTCTCATTTCTGTTTTCCGGATTAGATCACGGAAGCCTTAGTAAGCTGTTGTTTTGTATCAGAAGCTATCTTTCCATCGCGAATCGAAATTATCCGGTCTGCATGTTCGGCTACTTCCGAGTCATGAGTAATGAGCACAATAGTTTTTCCTTCCTTCACCAATCTGTCAAAAGTCTTCATGGTTTCTTTTCCATTTTCTGAATCAAGGTTACCCGTGGGCTCGTCTGCAAGAATGATAGGAGGATTATTGATTAGGGATCGGGCAATGGTTACCCGTTGTTGTTCACCCCCGGAAAGTTGACCTGGAGTGTGATGCAGTCGATGCTCTAAACCAACCTTGGCAAGCACTTCACGCGCGCGTTCTTTTATATCCGATGAGATTTTTCTTGAGTAAACAAGAGGAAGGATCACATTATCCAAGGCAGTCACTCCTGGCAGTAGGTGGAAAGCCTGAAATACAAATCCGATTTTCTCGTTACGGGTCTGTGAAAGTTTTCGGTCACCCAGTTTTCCAACCTCTTCCCCATCGAGAATATACTCGCCGCTGGTTGGTTGAGACAGGCAACCAGCAATGGCCATGAGCGTACTTTTTCCAGCACCAGAAGGTCCAATGATGCTTACATAGTCGCCTTCGTTGATATGCAGAGTAATGTCATTTAAAACCTGGGTCTCAAAACCAATATTGCGGTAGCTCTTATAAATGGAATTCATTTCAATGAGACTCACCGGCGCCGTCTCCTCTTTTTCTTGTTGGACATTGGTTTATTTGGAATTCCAACCTGTTCATCTTTTTTTAGACCGGAAATCACCTCGATAACTTTCCCATCCCGCCATCCCAGTTCAATGGCCCTATCTATAAGTTTACCGTCAACATTCATGACGGTAAAAGTTTTCTTGCCTTCTCTTTTGACCGCAGCTTTGGGAATGGTTAAAACATTCTTACGGGTTCCCGTCGTCACAACCACATTTGCAGTCATTTCCGGACGCAATTCGGAAACATTCTTCTTATCAATATCTAGAATCACTTCATAGTTCACGACATTATCTTTAATTACGGCCTTGGGATGAATCTCACGAACCTTTCCTTTAAAAAATTTTTCAGAATAAGTATCTACCGTGAATATTGCTTTTTGGCCAACCTTTATACGCCCAATATCCGTTTCATCTACAAATACCGTGACCTCCAGTTTTCTGAGATCAATCAAGGTGATAAAGTGAGGCGAACTCATACTGGCTGCTACCGTTTCACCTTCCTGAGTAGACACTAATGCGACAATTCCATCTATTGGAGCCTTAATAGTTGCATATGAGAGTTGAATATCCTCAACCTCAAGGTTGGCAGTGGCTCTGTCAACCATGGCCTGAGCCAGTCGACTATCATTTTCCAACCGGCTTTCTTTAAGCTTTATTTCTTCTTTTGCAAGGTTTATCTGAGCTTTTAAAACTTCCAGCCGCTCTTGCGCTTGATCCACAGCAGTATCAGCAATAAATCCTTCTTTATTCAGTTCGAGGTTTCTCTCTAAAGTTTTTTCTGCAAGTTTAAGTTGTACCTGAAGTTCCTCAAGTTCGGCTTTTGATTTATTTATTTCAAGAGGCCCTTCGGTAAGAATTTTTTCAAGCCGAGCTTTTTCGGCATTCAGGTCTGCTTGAAATTGGGCGACTCGCGAAATAATATCTTCATGCTCGATTGTTGCAATCATTTCGCCCGCACGGATAAAGTCACCGATTTTTACCAAAAGGCTTTTGACCTGACCGGAAATACGCGCACCAATTTTTACTTCGGCTCCTGTTTTAAGGGTCACCGTACCCGTGGCCAAAACTTTCTGGTTAACGTTTTGCCGTATAATAGGTTTGAATTGAAAATCCTCTACTTTAGGCTTTTCGGGAGGTTTCCCAAAAATCATCGCCTTGACCGTTTTTTCGATCGGGGCGAGTTTTCCTTCCTGCCAAAGCCAGCTAACTCCAGCCGCAAGAATTGCCAAAAAAAAGAGATTACGGAGTTTTCCCGGAATCTTCATAAATGAACTCATTTCGTTAAATATATAAACTAAATTTTAACACAGCAGATAAGGTAAAAGCCTACCCCTAAGAACAATTAAATAACACCCCTAACTGGGCTCGGGAAATACTCCTAAAAAAGTATCTAAGCATGCTAAAATAAAGGCATTATCCTTATATTGGAAAATCGGCAAATTTACTGAAAACTTGAGCTTAAACGTATCTAGAATGGAAAATAGTCAGCGCAAAAAATCAATAACCATGAAAATCTTGCTTAAATGGGGGCTAAGAGGGGTTTTTGCAGTTATTTTGATATTCGCAATTATTCTTTCGACCATAAGTCTAAATGAAGCCAAAGATACTATTATCGAAAAAATATCTGCTGAAAGTGGGATAGAAATTAAAATAGAGTCAATCGGATTTGGGTTTTCTCAGGGTCTCGAAATTAAATGTAGAGGTGTGAAATTTGTTAACCCAGATGGTAAAACCTATGCGGTCGGTCATCTGAATCTTATTCCAAAATGGGCTCTTCTTTTAGATAAATTAAAAATAGATAGTACTGTTTTTGATTTAGAAAATATAAGTTTGCCAATAGAAATAACAGGAAAAACAGTCAACGTAGAAATTAGCCAAATTAAGGGAAACACCTCACTCAACAATAATAAGTTAAATCACAATATTTCTGCAAAAATTTTGGATGGAAATATTTCTGCTAAAAGCAATATTTCTCTTAAAAATACAGGTGCTCCTCGCGCTATTGAAACAGATCTCCAATTGGAGAATATTAATCTGACCTGGATTCAACATTTAAAAAAAGGCGATTGGATCCCTACATCCGGCAAACTGACTGGAAAACTTAAAATAAAAGGAACTTTACTAAAAGGGAATGTTTTATTAATAAACCTTCGACCCGAGGGAGTTCTCAGGATAAATAAACTGGCATTGGGTACTGGTGAGAAAAAGAAGACAATCGAAGCGGCCAAAATAATTTTTAAGGATAATTCAAAGCAATTTACCCAGGCCTTGATAGAATTGGATAAATTTAGAACTGAAGGGTTACAGCTCAAAAAGGTTCAAACAAAATTTAAAATAAATCCAAAACAAATAGACCTGACCGAGGGTCAAATATTTCTTAAAAACGGACAACTAAAACTTACGGGAAGTTTTTTACCCGTATCAGGTGATTACCGATTACGGTTTCAGGGAAATAAATTAAAAATAGAGGACTTTCTAGAAAAACTGGCGGGCTCCTTAAACATGCATGGAAAACTTAACGGTAAATTACATGAAAACTCTACGGGGTTTCCTGATATGGCTAAAGAGCTATCCGGACAAGTAAAAATGAAATTAACCGATGGCACTCTTCCAGAGTTTAAGGCCTTAGAAACATTTCTTAACCTTTTAAATCCCATCACCGGTCAACAGTCAAAGAAGGCTGGCCTAAACTACGAGTCATTGGAGGGGGATTTTAAAATAGTCAAAGGCTTGGTAAAAACTGACAATCTTGAAATGAAAAGTCCGCAAATCAAACTTCAGGTCGCTGGCGAAGCTAATCTCGCAGCCGACACCATCAATGCACAAATTAAGGCCATGCCTTTGCAAATGCTAAACAAAACCATTAAAGCCATTCCTTTTCTGGAAAATATTTTAACAGGAGGAAAAAAAGGGGGGTTGATCGAAACTTATTTTAAAGTAGATGGAAAACTGAGCAAGCCGAAAGTCACGGCGCAGCTACATAAATCGCGCTGAATCAAAAATCCGGTAATACGCTAAAAGAACTCATACAGACCTCTAGAAACCTTAAAAAGGCTCCAAATAATCCTTAACTCTAAATTTTGAAATTGGATTAAACAGATTTCACAGTTAATTCAGGGTGGAGTTGTTCACGTAATTGACCTTGGATATATTTCAATGTACCACTGGTGGAGGTGGGACAACTACCACAAGCACCTTGATAATGGATGCTAACTTCATTACCTTCAATACCTTTTAATTCTACTCCTCCACCATCTTTAGCAAGGTTTGTTCGAATGGAGCGGTTAAGCACCATTTCTATGCCTTGCAGTTTTTTATCGTTATCCAATTTCGCAAAGTTCACCACATCCACCTCGCTCAACTGGATTTTTTCTTCCGACTGGTAAACTGTCACCGTGTCGTCGATAGTTTTCCAGATGCGATCTTTTAGCGGAACCCAACTTGTTTTATCATCTTTTGTCACGGTGATAAAGTTTTCCATGACATAAACATTGATCACCCCAGGTTTCTCAAATAACGCTGTTGCCATTTTATCGTCTTTAGCTTCCTGCTTATTGACAAAGGAAACATTTCCGTGGTCGAGAATCACCGCGTTGACAACAAACTGCAAGGCGTTTGGGTTCGGAGTCTCGCGAGTACGCACCACTTTCAAAGCCTTTTTCAAATTAGGCTTTGCTTTAGGCTTAGGCTTCGATTTTGCCGCAGTTTTTTCGTTTAACTTTTCTTGAATGGCTAGGACTTCACTGATCTTCACAACAAACTCGTTTAAATTATAAATTATAAATTATACTAATACATTCTTTGACGATTTCCAACCACTGGTAAAGGGTGTTTAACAATATTTTTATTCTGCGCGATAGGGGATCTCAGTCGCCGAAACAGAAATAACTCTCCTGCCTCTTAAGGCCTGCCTACCTTCATTACCGACAAATACGGCCAATCCTATAAGAACCACTGCTGTTGATCCTAAAAACAGGTTTGGCTGAGGCGCCGTAAAAAAACGATAGGCCTGCCAACCCAAGGCCCCAATCGTTGTAATGACCATGAAAATTGCAGGATAAAGGACATATTGAGTCGGTTTTTTAACAGCCATCAACCAAGTTGCTACAACGAACAATGCTACAGCTGCAATGAGTTGGTTGGTCGCTCCAAAGATAGGCCATATTTTTTGCCATCCATCTGTGGCACCAATTAAGTAAGCTGCAAACACCACCGTAATCGTCACAACATATTTATTTTTGAAAACAAACACCCTATCACCTAATGATTCCTGCACCAGAAAACGAGTGATTCGGACTGCAGTATCAAGTGTTGTTAGCACAAAAGTGTTCAAAGCCAGAACCGCAATCATGGATGCGAACGTAAAACTTAAAAAAGGCAACATCTGGTGAACTATATTTCCAAATCCATTTCCGAAAGCAAGAATCCACCCACCTGACTGTAGCGTTTCCCGAAAACCGAGTTGAGTCATATCAATTCCACCTCCCTGAGGTGCTACCCAATATAGCCCTCCTCCTACTAACAATACTGTGACAACAGCAACAACTCCCTCAGTAAGCATGCCACCGTAACTGATGATTTTTCCCTGCATCTCATTAGCTAATTGTTTAGATGTCGTCCCTCCTGCTACAAGAGAGTGGAATCCAGAAACCGCGCCACAAGCAACCAAAACAAATAACATAGGCCAAACCGGCCCTTGTTCTTCGGACATTGCACTTCTCCATGCAGGAGTATTTAGGTCTGGACCAACCCACAGCAACCCGAGGATTGCGAGAGCCATGGAACCAAAAAGAATATACGTAGAAAGGTAATCACGTGGTTGCAACAAAATTTGTACAGGCAAAATAGAGGCGATTCCCGCATAAATCATAAGCACTACAAACCAGAAGATTAAGGGAGAAAATCCCATTACCCCCTCTTCTGGAAGAGATAAGGGAATCTGAAATCCGATATAAATATTTAGAATAACGGCCAACACCGCTATAAGCGAGGCCATTTTTAAATTGAAATTCTTTTTATAGATACACCAGCCAAGTATCACTGAAACAGGTATGATTGCAAAAGTGGGAAATACCATTTCTGGTTGTGCAATTAAAGTTTTTGCAGCAACCACTCCAAATACAGCAATTACCAATAACATCGCTAGTACCAAAAAGATAGCGAATACCGCCTTGGCTCGATATCCCATTGTGCTCTCGGCAATATCAGCAATTGAACTGCCACGATTGCGGACAGAAACCATCAATGTCAGGTAATCGTGCACAGCACCAATGAAAACATTACCGAGCAAAATCCAAACTAAAGTGATCGCCCAGCCAAAATGATGCATGGCAATAATAGGCCCAATGACGGGTCCCGCCCCTGCTATAGATGCGAAATTGTGACCAAAAAGCACCAAAGGTTTGCTGGGTACATAATCGATACCGTCACTTTGCTCCAAGGCCGGTGTGACTCGCTTGACATCTGGTTGGATCAATTCACTGTCCAACCTCCCCGCATAAAAACAGTAGCCAATGAAATATAAAAACAGACAAGCGAATAATAGTATTGCTATGGTCAGCATAAACAGCATCCCAAATATGAATAAAAATAACCTTGAGTATTATACTCGCTTAATAGCCAGCTATCAGCGTATATTCGAAGGAAACTTCATCAAGAATCTGTGAATAATGGACCGAGTTGAATGGTCTCTTCACGATCGGGACCAGTTGAAATTATAAGGAAAGGAGTTTCTAATAAATCACTAAGGTGTTTAACATAGTTTTTAGCTTTTTCTGGTAGCTTATCAAAATCGCGAATCCCTGCAGTTTTTTCCATCCAACCTTCATGCTCTGTGTAGACCGGATCACAATTTTCAAGAATTTTGGGATCAGCGGGCATGTCCGAATAAACTTTTCCTTCAAATTTATATCCTGTACATACTTTTATGGTTTTGAATCCATCCAGCACATCAATTTTCGTCAAAATCAAAGCATCAATCCCATTGAGCTCGATGGCATATCTCGCGACCACTGCATCAAACCATCCACAACGTCTAGGCCTTCCTGTCGTTGCACCAAATTCATGCCCCACACTTCCAAGTTGCTCACCATCTTTATCAAATAATTCAGTCGGAAAAGGGCCTTCGCCAACACGC
>Ga0310344_10002575_pt1 | contig 13660 bp, 9 predicted proteins | sample HC15DNA20200_MG_FD_203801 | JGI IMG/M metagenome (GOLD analysis project Ga0310344, IMG submission 203801) | Marine microbial communities from station ALOHA, North Pacific Subtropical Gyre - HC15-DNA-20-200_MG | ecosystem: Environmental > Aquatic > Marine > Oceanic | place: Pacific Ocean: North... | reverse complement strand
GGATCGACGAGATCAAGTTCACAAGATGTCTAAGGCTGGGACACTAACCGGATTTCGAGGAGTTAAGCCGGGATTGAACTTCCGCATCAAGCCATACGCTCTCGTGAATAATGCAACAGGCAGCTTTTTGGAGTCGGGTCAGAGCGGTACCCAGGCAGATCTTGGCCTCGATCTCAAATTAGGTGTCACATCCGGCCTTACTCTTGATTTGACGTATAAAACCGACTTCGCTCAAGTCGAAGTAGATCAAGAGCAAGTGAATCTGACGAGATTTCCCCTCTTCTTCCCGGAAAAGCGTGATTTTTTCGTTGAAAACTCGGGCACGTTCGCGTTTGGAGACCAATCAGAGCGAAGTTATCGGACGGGTGTCTCGCTCCAAGATTTCACATTGTTCCACTCGCGTCGTGTCGGACTCAGAGGCTCAGGAGTACCGGTCCCCATCCTCGGGGGTGGACGTCTGACTGGTCGAACTGGAGGCTTTGAGCTTGGGCTCCTTAACCTTCAAACGGAGGCGGCTGACGGGGTTCCGGGCGAGAACTTGTCAGTGCTTCGCGTCCGGCGCGGTATATTGGGGACCTCGGATATAGGCGCCATCGTGATCAATCGCGATGCCACAGGATCCGAAGTCGAAGGATATCCCGGCTTCAATCGGAGCTTCGGGTTCGATGCGAATTTCCGCCCTCTCTCAGGACTCCTGATTGCCCCTTACTTGGCAGTCACACATTCACCTGACTTGGACGGAAACAACCTAGCAGGACGTATGTGGGTGGGCTGGCGCGATAATATGTGGGATGCGTCCGCACTCTTTCGGCATGTGGGAGACACGTTTAACCCGACGGTAGGGTTTGTCCGACGCAGAGACATTAGGCAGGGATACATGACTGTTGGTCTGCACCCCAGACCAAATATCCCCAGTGTTCAAGAGATCAATCCGTATATCGAGTTAGATTACATAACCAATCTGGAATCCGAATTGGTGACTCGAAGGAGAGCCTTCGGTCTCGATGTGACTTTTATCGACGGTGGCAGATTGTCGTTCAAGTACGGCGATCGGTTCGAACTGCTCGATGCACCGTTCACTATTAAACCTGAAGCCATTGTTCCGGTGGGTTCATATGACTTCGGTGGGCCCCAGTTGTCTTATCGCTTGAGTCCGGGGCGCGCGCTGTCCGGACAGTTCGCGATCGCCCGATCCAGTTTCTTCAATGGAGACAAAACATCTCTTCGTGCTGATCTGTTGTGGAGGCCAAGCTATCACCTATCCTTTGATCTCTCCGCTAGCCACAATGACATCGACCTTCCGGACGCGTCGTTTTCTGCAGATGTTTTCGGAGCTCGAGTGGACTACGGATTTTCGACTAAGCTTTTTGCTAGTGCATTTGTACAGTACAACGCGGCCACGGATCAGGTCGTCACAAACGTGCGCGTCAACTACTTGTATTCGCCTCTGAGCGATCTTTTCCTAGTCTACACGGAGCGCGGGAATACATCGGTAGGTGAGACGATCGAACGTGTCCTTACGCTGAAACTGTCAAAATCTATTGGCTTCTGAGCTCGTTTAAGTGAAGTAGATAAGGTGTGGTTGCCCTCTTATTGAGGTGCACTAGCTTTCTAATTGAAACCGTTCTTTTTACGGTTAGTTGTTCACATGCCAAGGAGTTTCTTATGTGGTACAGAACTGTCCAACACGCAGCGATCGGCTTGAGTCCCTTCGCCCGACCAGCATGCCTCGTTTCTGTCCTTATCATCGTGTTGGCCCAGGCATTTGGACCGTATGGCCTGAAGGGCCAAGTGCCTGCACTTGCTTCGCATACGCTGTCGCGTTCAGACATTGAGAAGGCGATCAACCAGGGCCGACCGATCTTGGAAAAGTCACTTAGAGAGCAGGGCCTTCCCGGTATTCAGGTCGCGGTTTCAGTCGGTGGCCACGTTGTATGGTCCGAGGGTCTCGGTTACGCGAACGTCGAGAGTCAGGTCCCCGTCACACCGATCAGCAAGTTCCGAGTTGGAAGCGTCTCTAAGTCTATAACTGCAGCCGCGATCGGTCGGTTAGTTGAGTTGGATCAACTTGATCTTGATGCTGTGGTCCAGACGTATGTCCCGAGTTTCCCTGAGAAACGGTGGCCAGTCACCACTCGACAGTTAGGAGGGCACTTGTCCGGGATTCGACACTACCGCGATGATGCGATGGGTCGAGATGAGAATCTCAGCGACGTGCGATATGAGACTGTGCTTGATGGCCTCGTCATCTTTGAGGACGATCCACTCCTGTTCGAACCTGAGACCGGATACTCCTATTCGAGTTACGCGTGGAACCTGATCAGCGCCGTAATTGAAGGGGCATCGGGCAGGCCCTTTCTTCAGTACATGCGAGAGCAAGTATTCGAAGAACTCAATCTCTGGCACACACAGGCTGATTGGACCGATAGCCTCGTTACATTTCGGACGAATTACTACGACTATGGCGAAGATGGTCGGCTTGTGAACTCTCCATACGTAGACAACAGCTACAAATGGGCAGGAGGCGGTTTTGTTTCAACAGCCGAGGACCTAGTCCGGTTTGCCGATGCCCATTCACGTGTAGGGTTCTTTGAACAGGAAACCCTTGACCTTCTGTTCACATCACAAAAGCTCTCCTCTGGCGAAGAAACAGGTTACGGGGTTGGGTGGAGTACAAGGGTGGACGATCGAGGCAGAAAGATTGTAAGCCATGGAGGAGGTTCGGTCGGCGGATCGACGATGCTCATTATGTACCCTGAGGAACGAGTGTCGGTGGCCTTGATATCAAACATTAGTGGTTGGCAAGAGGATCGGCATGCATTGTCACAACAGTTAGCACAACCTTTTCTTGAGGCTCTCGCACTTCACCCGTGATTCACTATGGTGGTTTGCTGAGCAACGGTGAGGCTTGCCGACAACATAGGAGCCGATGTGAGAAGCAACCTCAGTTTGCTTTGTTTTTTGGCGGCAATCTCATTCAGTAGTTCCCAACCACTGTTTGGCCAGACAAGTGGAACGGGTCCTGTTGTGAAAACTGAATCGGGCTTCAGTTCCGGGTCCTCAGTCGCAGCGGGGGAAGTCAGCGTATTCAAAGGGGTTCCTTACGCTACTCCCCCTGTCGGCACACTCAGGTGGCGCCCACCAAAGCGTGTAGGACGTTGGGAAGAAGTGCGACCGGCCACCAAGTTTGGTCCGTCGTGTGAGACTAATGAGGATTGTCTTTACTTGAATGTGTGGACCCCAGCCGATGCATTGCATGCATCACTGCCCGTTATGGTATGGATCCATGGTGGTGGGTTTAGCAGTGGTGCTGGAAGTCACCCGGTATACGATGGAACTCGTTTTGCCCAAGCCGGTGTCGTACTCATCACAATCAATTATCGACTCCATTTTTTCGGCGCGTTTGCCCATCCCGAACTCAGTCGAGAGTCGCCGCATGGCTCATCCGGCAATTATGCACTCATGGACCAAATTGAGGCCCTCAAATGGATCCAGCGAAATGTTGGGGCCTTCGGAGGTGACCCGACGCGCGTAACTATCTTCGGCCAATCCGCGGGAGGACGTTCCGTTTCATCCCTCATGGTATCTCCTCTCGCGAAAGGCTTGTTCCACCGTGCTATTGGTCACAGTGGGGCACTACGAGACGTGAGTTTCACACTCAATTCGAGAGAGGAGATCGGGGTCGAAATTGCCAAGGCCGTTGGTTGTAACATTTCCAACGCACTGACTTGTCTTCGAGGGAAGTCGCTTGAACAGCTGATGGTGGCCCGGTCGGTCCTTAACACCAATCCCATCGTAGACGGTTGGGTTATTCCTGAGGATCCGGTTGCGATGTATGCAAAGGGTGACCAGCATGATGTGCCCATGATTATTGGCTCAAACGCTCATGAGGCGACGTTTTGGTGGGGAGATGGTCTGCGTTTTCATCTCCCTTCCACGTATGAGGAATACCAAGAGTACTTTCGCGATGTATACGGTACGAGAGCTGACCAGGTACTTACCTTCTATGATCCTGTTAATGAGGGTGATCTTACCGATGCGTTTATCCGCTACCAAACGGATGTAGGCCTCACCGTACCGGCCCGTAGCCAAGCTCGTTGGATGACCAACGTTAGCTCTGACGCCTATCTTTATTTTTTCTCTCGCGTGCCGCCCGACCCTAAGATGAAGCGCTGGGGTGCATCTCATTCGACTGAGACGCGCTACGTTTTCAACACGTTCGAAGGTAGCGATACAGATAGGATATTCGGGGTTGGAGACCCGACTCTGTTGGAAGATGTTGACTGGCAACTCTCCACGGCCATGATGACCTACTGGGTTCGGTTTGCCACCTCGGGTGACCCGAATGGGGAAGGACTCCCACACTGGACCCCATACGGACTTGCAACTGATTCTCGAATGGAGTTAGGTACGGAAATCAAAATGCGACGGGCGGTGCGTGGTCCAGGTGAGAATCTCTTGCAGTTACTAATGTTGGAGACCTATCTGACGGGAGAGACGCGACCTTCGCCAATCGCGCGTTAAAAGGGTCCGCTTGCGCACTCGCACGAGACTCGTCACTTATTCCATTCAATAGCTGAACCGGGGCACAATCCAAGGAACTCAACTGATGATGACTCAAGAAGGGGGGGGTATGAAAGCACCGACCTTTACTATCCTTGCCGAAGGAGTCTTTGGAGTTGTGACTGCGAAGACTGCCGCGTCTGCTGTACGCTACCTTCCTGATCGAGTGCTATCTGTTGTTGACACTAGATTTGCGGGACAAACGGTCAACGATGCGCTTGGTTTCGGTGGTGACATTCCGATTTTTGCGACACTGTCTGAGGTGCTGGAACTTGAGCCCAAGCCCGAAGCTCTACTTGTTGGCATAGCACCGCAGGGTGGAGCCTTGCCGGAGGAGTGGCGCGGTATGGTACATGCTGCACTCCATGCCGGACTCGATGTTTGGAGTGGGTTGCACACGTTCCTGTCGGAAGATCCCGATTTGGCAAGTCATGCGGAGGAACATGGATGTCAACTTGTAGATCTCCGAAAGCCGCCCGATGATCTTGTAGTAGCAACTGGGAAGGCACAGCAAACGGCTGCGCTTCGAGTGCTGACAATAGGAAGCGATTGTAATAGCGGGAAAATGACCACCGCCATCGAGTTAAAGCGTGGGCTTGAGAAAGTAGGTCTTCAGGCCGGTTTTGGGGCCACGGGACAAACCGGAATTCTGCTTGAGGGATCCGGTATCGCTGTAGATGCGGTTGTCGCTGACTTCATTGCAGGCGCTGCCGAGCGGTTGACACTCGAAGCGGACAATGGTGCCGATGTGATACTAGTGGAGGGTCAGGGTTCTCTCATGCATCCCGGTTACTCCGGTGTCACATTGGGACTTCTCCACGGCGCCATTCCGCAGGCCATGATCCTCACATGGGTGCCAAATCGACCCAATATCTATGGCTCTAATCACGATTGGGTAAAGCTTCCAGACCTGGATGAGGTGATTGAGTGTTATGAGAGAACTCTGTCATGGATTTGCCCAGACGTCGAGGGTCAAGTGATCGGGGTCTCGTGTGCGACGTACGATATGGACGAAGAAGCGGCCCGAAGCGCAGTTGAACACGCACGCAATGTGACGGGGCTTCCTGCTACTGATCCGGTTCGCTTTGGCGTGGAGCCTCTCGCCGAAGCGATCCGCGATACGTGGGAAGCCGTGGTCGTGAATGGCTGACATGGAGGTACTACAGGCTAGCTTGAACTGTTTCCACCCAGATTCTCGCGAGTTCAAGTTCTAGCTTTCCGTTACCGGCTAGAAACGCTCCTCCGCCTACTGGGAGTCGATCGCTGCTCCCAGAAAAAGCAGCCGAAACCTTCTTGCCTCCCGCGATTGCTTCAGAAAGTGTCGGATCCGTGATTTCAGGGAGCGAACCGAAAGTTCCTCCAGCCTCTTGCACGATCAAAGCCCCAGCTGCCACATCCCACTCCATGAGCCAATGCTCCCAAAAGGCATCCAACCGCCCACAAGCCACGTCACATAGGTCGAGCGCAGCCGCACCGGCCCGCCGTACACCGCTGGTTTTTTCAAGCATGCCCCCCAAGGCTGCCAGGTACCCTGGAAGTAACTCCGTCTTCTTGAATGGGAATCCTGTACCAACAAGAGCGAGGCGGGTCTCACTTAAGTCGGAGACATGTATGGGGTCGCCGTTAAGGGTTGCGCCGTTTCCCCGTACGGCTATGAACTCGTCGCCGTTGGCTGAGTTAAGCACGACCGCGGTCCGAAGACCTTGTGCGTCGAGGGTTGCGATTGAGACCGCGTAAGCGGGGTAACCATGAAGCCAGTTCGTTGTTCCATCGAGCGGGTCTATAATCCATAAAATAGGAGAATCGTCACCTGAAGCCCGCTCATTTTCCTGCCCGATTTTGTCGTGAGTCTGGTCGGCGGAGATTTTCTGCTCTTTGATCATCCCTTCTTCCGCAAGAATTTTGTGGTCAGGAAAGCGTGCTAAGATTCGTGCCAAGATCAGTTGTTCAGACTCGCGATCCACCTCTGTAACGAAGTCCGATGTCGCTTTTTCAGACCAACGTTCCGGTTCAAAGTTGCCCGCTAATGGGCGCTGTAGCGCTGCTGCCACCTGGGCCGCTTCAAGCGCGGTTTCCAATAGGGCGTGATCAAGTGAAGCGCCATTTATGAGGATGGACACAACGCATCCTCTCGCGTTAGGAGAAAAGGTTGAGGGCTTGGACTCGCGTAGAGTCGATTGTGGAGCGATACTACGCGCAACATGGATCAGCGCAAGCGAGTTTTTAGCGGAATTCAACCCACCGGTGACGCTCACCTTGGAAACTATCTGGGAGTGTTTCAACGGTGGGCCCAGATGGTCGACGAATATGAATGTTATTATTGCATCGTCGATCTCCATGCGATTACGCAGGACTATACGCGTGATCAACTCATGCAGCGGGTTTTTGATCTTACTCTATCGCTTATTGCATCCGGTATCGATCCTGAGAAGTGCACTTTGTTTGTGCAATCGCATGTGCCCCAACACACTGAATTGACGTGGTTATTCAATATCGCCGTAGGTGTCGGTGATCTTCAGCGCATGACACAGTTCAAGGAAAAGTCGACTGGACTTGAGTCTGTGAATGCAGGCTTGCTCAACTATCCTGTGTTGCAGGCGGCAGACATCCTCCTTTATCGAGCAGACTTCGTTCCAGTTGGGAACGACCAACGCCAGCACCTCGAACTTTCTCGTGGAATTGCACGAAAATGGAACGCGCGGTTCGGCGATTTTTTTCCGGAACCGGAAACGCTTACGGGGGCAGGGAGTCGTGTCTTAGGGCTTGATGGAGTTTCGAAGATGTCCAAGTCAAAGGATAACACGGTTCCGATGCTTGCCGGTCCCGAAGAGCTATGGAGTCGTATTCGTACCGCAGTCACTGACCCCGCGCGTGTACGAAAGAACGACCCCGGTAACCCTCATGTATGTAACGTGTTCGCATTGCACGAGTTTTTCACGCAATCATCTGTGCGAGCGGACATTGAAATCCGTTGCCAGACTGCTAATCTGGGTTGTGTTGATTGCAAACAGACCCTGTCCGATAACGTTGCTGAGCACCTCGAGCCTGTTCGTGAGAAGGTGGCTGAGCTGAAGGCAAAGCCCGACCAGGTGCTTGAGATTCTAGCAGATGGCGCGACCCGAGCACGCGAAGAGGCTGAGCGAACGATGTCAGTCGTGTGCGAGCGTATGGGGCTTGGTCGCAAGACGCTCAGCGAAGGTATTAGGAAACTTACTGCCCAAGGTTGATTGGTAAACTCACGCCCCGGCTTTATCGAAGAGGGACGTCTGTGAGCAACTAAGGGTGCCAAACCGGAGTCTTATTTCAACCATGCGCCGTTTCGTTGTCTGGATGTACGCACCTAACAATCCGCAGTGGTCAATGCCACCGACATCAGTCGCACGGATTCGTGAGGCTCTTGGTAGCGAGTGGGAAGTTGAGTCTGTCGAAGTGACGCTCAATGCGACGGGGGATGGCGTCCAAATGACCCCGCCGGAACTCGTCGAAGCAATTGCCAATGCGGAGATTTACTGCGGTTGGGGCATACGGCAGGATGCATTTATGGCCGCAAAAAAACTTCGATGGTTTCATTCGGGAGCGGCTGGTGTGAGTACATCGCTTTTTGATGAGATGCGGGAGAGCGATGTAATTTTTACGAATTCAGCTGACATGTACTCTGAACCGCTTGCAGAGCATGCCCTCGCCGCCATTCTGCATTTTACGAGAGGAATTGATGTTGCGGTGCAGGCACAAGCACGGGGCCACTGGGCCCAGGAGGATCTTACGAACCCCCAGAGCCCATTGATGATTGGGCGTCCCGCTGGTGAGATTGCTGGTGCAACTCTTGGGATTATCGGCTATGGGGGTATTGGGTCTGCACTGGGAAGACGGGCCCATGCACTGGGTATGGAGGTTCAGGCAATTCGACGGACGCCTGGCCCTCTGCCACCAGAACTGACGCGGATTGAGGGCCCTGACTATTTGCCGCAACTCTTGGAGTCCTCTGACTTCATTGTGATTGCGGCACCGGATACCCGTGAGACATATCAACTGATTGGCGCAAACGAGCTTGCATTAATCCGGCCTACGAGCGTTCTGATCAGTTTGACGAGAGGCTCCTTGATCGATGATGAAGCACTCATTCAAGCACTTTCAGAACGACGACTACGCGGGGCAGCTTTGGATGTGTTCCAGAAAGAACCTCTCCCCTCGGACCACCCGTTCTGGACACTGGACAACATCCTCATAACACCACACGTAGGTGGCACGTCCGTCAGGTTTTGGGACCGGCAAACAGAACTCATTCTAAGCAACATTCGCCGCTACATTTCTGGCGAGGAGTTGAGGAACAGGGTAGACAAGGAACACGGATATTAAGGTGAACACGAAACAGATCCGTGAAACGTGCTGTCACTAGTGGCATGGTCAAAATTGTCAGCGAAGTGTGTATGGCCAGTGACAGAATTGTCTGCCGCTAATTTTGGAAGCCAAGTAGATCATAGATCTGGTCGGGAGTGGTTTTGTTATATACCATAGCACCTCGGAGATGGCCTCGACGTGTTAAACGAGTAGCGTTCTGACCTTGAACAATCATCTAGACCTTCGCGGTGTACATTTACCTGTAGCCACCCCCTTTTCAGATACGGGGGAGGTTGCTCGAGATTTGTTTGCTTCCAACCTGAGCGAGTGGTTAGCTCACCCCATCGCAGGTGTCGTTATTGCGGGGTCTACCGGAGAAGCTCCTCTCCTGAGCCAACCGGAACTCTTCGATCTCGTAGAGATAGCGGCACCGATCGTTGACGGTCGGAATCTGACTGTTGGGACCGGGGCAGAGGCGACACGCGATGTTATTACTGCTAATTATGAGGTGGCGAAACGTGGGGCGACCGCAGTTCTAGTTCGCTCCCCATACTACTATCAGCCGGCAATGAAGCCCGGTGTTGTGCGTGATCATTTCTTGAGGATTGCGGATGAATCTCCGGTGCCGGTCATTCTGTATCATATCCCAAAATTTGTTGCGGTCGAACTTGTTCCGGATCTCGTCGGGCGTCTGGTTGAGCACCCGAATATCATCGGTATCAAAGACTCATCGGGTGATATTCACAACCTAGGAGCTTTGGTCGAGGCCTGCGGAGATCGTGGTTCGGTTCTGGTCGGATCCGGCGCCTTGCTTTATGCGGCACTTGAGGCTGGAGCTGTTGGTGGCATTTTGGCTGTGGCCGTCATAGCCACCCATTCGTCGTGTGCACTCTATGACGCCTGGCGAGTGGGTGACCACGCACAGGCTGGAGCTATGCAGGAGCGGATTGGCCCGCTTCACAAGACAGTTGTGGTTAAGTGTGGGATCTCCGGCGTGAAGATTGCCATGGATCGTATCGGGCTTTTCGGGGGGACTCCGCGGTTGCCGCTCCCGTTGGCCGATGATGAAAAGATAGAGACAGTCGAGGATGCGCTTAAAACAGCTGGATTAGGAGTCTCTTCCGAGGCATTCTGAGGTTGGTGTCTGCTGATCCACTGGACTCCAGCCCGCGAAGTCATAGTATTCACTACGGGCCAACATGATCATGACCCTGCCGGGTCCGTATCTCAGTCACCTCTGCGGAGAGTAGTTTTTCGTGTTCAGTGATAGTATTCGTTGCCTCGTTGTGGTAGGGGCACAATGGGGAGATGAAGGAAAAGGTAAAATCGTGGATGTGCTCTCAGAGCAGGCCACGATTGTTGCCCGCTATCAAGGTGGAGCCAATGCGGGGCACACAGTTCGTGTTGGCGAAGAGGAATTCATCCTCCACCTAATCCCGTCGGGAATCCTATATCCCGAGGTGCGCTGTCTCCTCGGTAATGGTGTTGTAGTAGATCCATGGGTTCTTGCCGAAGAAATGGACTCTCTTCGAGCACGGGGTATCGAACTCGAGGGTCGTCTCGGTGTGAGCCAGAGAGCACATCTTGTACTGCCTTATCATCGGGCGCTTGATACAGCGGAGGAGAACAGCCTTGGGAAGAGCAAGATCGGGACTACTGGGCGGGGTATTGGCCCCGCATACCAAGATAAGATTGTCCGAAGAGGGCTTCGGTTCGGAGATTTAGTTGCTGTCGATCGAACGCACACGATCATCGCGAATGGTGTCGAGCGTGCAAACATCGCACTTGCCGGGTTTGGAAGCGACTCACGTCTCGATACAGATGAAGTGATGGCTTCCATTGAGGAAGTGCGTAACACAATGCTCGCGCTTGTAACGGACACGGGAGATGAGATTCGTAGTGGCATAACTGCGGGTGGACGAGTGCTTCTGGAGGGTGCTCAAGGTGCATTGCTCGATATTGACCATGGCACATACCCCTTCGTCACCTCCTCTACAACAACGGCTGGCGGGGCGGCATCCGGTGTTGGAATAGGTCCAACACTTATCGATGGAGTCCTCGGTGTTGTGAAGGCCTATATAACTCGCGTGGGGGCCGGTCCTCTACCTACAGAACTGTCTGGTGCTGATGCAGAGCATCTTAGACAACTAGGTGGCGAGTTTGGTGCAACAACCGGTCGCCCACGGCGCCCAGGCTGGTTCGATGCCGCCGTGGCACGTCACGCAGCGCATGTGAACGGACTCACCGCACTGGCTGTTACAAAACTTGATGTTCTCGATTCGTTCGAGGCGATCCGACTTGCAACCGGGTATGAGTTGAACGGTGCGCAGGTGCCGAATTTCCCTTACAGCGTTGAGGATCTCACGGGTGTGACGCCTGTCTACGAGGAATGTATGGGTTGGAATGCTGACACAACGAATTGTCGAACGTTTGGCGAACTTCCTGAACTTGCACAGATCTATCTTGAGAAGATCGAGCGAGCGTGTCGGACCCCGATCCGTTTTGTTGGCGTAGGCCCTGCACGTCGTGAGACGATTCAAGTCACGGGGGTGGTCGACGCCACGGGAGCATGATTCGATTTCTAGAACTCATGACACTGGGAATGCGTTGCCCACGAGCTGCTGAACCCCTAAGGTTGGCGGCCACGTCAAAATCGGGTTTGTACGATTTTGAGACGCGAACGGAGGTATCCGTCGCGTTTTTTTTGATGTTTACAGCCGTCCGATGAGCGTCAACTAGGTCGACGCAAACGGTAGCGAGAGCGACAGCGGATGTTCGAGCGTCTGAGCGACCGACTCGACGGCGTGCTGGGGATGTTTCGACAGCGCGGCGTCATCACAGAGAAGATGTTGAACGAAGGGCTACGTGAAGTGCGTCGTGCCCTTTTAGAGGCTGACGTAAACTACCAAGTGGCACGTGCTTTCCTTAAGCGGGTGGAAGAGCGAGCTGTTGGAGAAGCCGTTCTTAAATCCGTTCGTCCGGGCGACCAGATTGTCAAAATCGTCCACGATGAACTGGTTAATCTTTTAGGCGAGGAAGCGCCTCCGTTGGCTAAGGCACCCGTACCGCCGACCATTATTATGCTTGTGGGGCTTCAAGGGTCGGGTAAGACGACAACGGCTGCCAAGCTAGCACGTCGGTTTAGTAGGGAAGGTGCACGCCCAGCACTAGTTGCTTGTGACCCGTACCGGCCGGCAGCAATTGATCAGCTCGAAACACTTGCCAAAGCCATTAAGGTTCCAATAGTGGGGCGATCAAGCAGTCAAGATGTGACAGAGATGGCACGTTCTGCGGTGGAGGAAGCGCGAAGAGTCGGTGTCACGCATGTTCTGCTCGACATGGCAGGACGGCTCCAGGCGGACGAGGAACTCATGGGAGAACTCGATCGCGTAAAAAGCACAGTGTCTCCACACGAAGTTTTGTTGGTCGCGGATGGCATGATGGGGCAGGAAGCGGTCCGGGTCGCCGAAGGGTTCCACGAGTCGGTAGGACTTTCTGGAGTGGTGTTGACTAAGATGGACGGCGACGCGCGCGGAGGAGCTGCTCTTTCGATCTTCGGAGTGCTCGGTGTCCCGATCCGGTTCGTAGGAACAGGTGAACGGCCAGAAGATCTCATGGTGTTCGAAGCACATCGAATGGCCGGTCGGATTCTCCAGATGGGGGACATCGTCGGTCTCGTGGAACATGCCCAGCAGACGATTGACCTAGGAGAGACGAAGAAGCTCGAAAAGAAATTGCTGGAACAGAAGGGCGAGTTTGATCTTGAGGACTTCTTGCTATCGATTCAGCAGATTCAGAAAATGGGACCATTAAAGGGACTCCTCAAGATGATTCCGGGCGTTAAAGATGGTATGCTTGAGCATGCCGATATTAATTCTCGGAGAGTGAGACATCTCGAAGCGATGATCCTCTCTATGACACCAGAGGAGCGAAAGAAGCCGCAGATTCTGAACGGGTCTCGTCGTGCGCGGATCGCACGTGGCTCGGGTCGACCGGTTCAAGAAGTGAACCAAATGCTTGGACAATTCAAGCAAATGCGGAAGATGATGAAGCGGATGAGTAAGCATGCGCCAAATATGATGAGAGGGGCTAGGGTCCCCGATATCAGCCAAATGACCGGATAGCCGGGCTCGGCATCCAGCCGAGAAAATAATTGGCCCCGTATAGTGGGGCAGGTAAGGAGCGAGACAGAAGCAGAATGGCAACTGTAATCAGACTGAAGAGAGTGGGTGCGAAAAAAGAGGCATCCTACCGAATTGTAGTGACAGATTCCCGAGAAGGAAGCTCGGGTGCGGAGATCGAGCGGTTAGGCACATATAACCCCCGCACAAAACCAGCAATGATACGTGTCGATCCGGCTCGTGCTCTTCATTGGCTTAGGGAGGGGGCGAAGCCGAGCTTTACAGTTCGGTCGCTGCTTAAGAAGACCGGTATCTGGAAGCAATTTAAAGAAAAAGTAGATCCGGGCACACTCGAATCGGGGATGGTTGAGGTCGGGCCGCCGGAAGGGGAGCGAGGAACGTCGCAACGGCCACCACCGACTGATCGTGCACCCAAAGAATATGATCAGCCCTCCCCTGAAGTTTCGGAGAGCGAGGCTGCGGAGGAAGTAGCTGAAGAGGCTGCGGAGGAAGTGGCTGAAGAGGCTGCGGAGGAAGTGGCTGAAGAGGCTGCGGAGGAAGTAGCTGAAGAGGCTGCGGAGGAAGTAGCTGAAGAGGCTGCGGAGGAAGTAGCTGAAGAGGCTGCGGAGGAAGTAGCT
>Ga0310344_10002574_pt1 | contig 13665 bp, 12 predicted proteins | sample HC15DNA20200_MG_FD_203801 | JGI IMG/M metagenome (GOLD analysis project Ga0310344, IMG submission 203801) | Marine microbial communities from station ALOHA, North Pacific Subtropical Gyre - HC15-DNA-20-200_MG | ecosystem: Environmental > Aquatic > Marine > Oceanic | place: Pacific Ocean: North... | reverse complement strand
GGTTTGGCTCGATTGGACCCAGAGAGGTTTCTGCTTGTGTTGTCCAGTTTGCCACCAGATAGGCATTGGCAAGTTCGCGCCGACCTTGCTCAAGCGTTGGCCTTGGTCGACTCGGAGGTTGCGGCTTTCCGTCTCTCATTATTGCTTGAAGACCAGGACAGGCGTGTGATTCCGTCGGTGCTCAAGTCTTTGGTTCAGGTAGGGGCTCCTGATGTTGGTGACATTCTGTTGGAGCATCTCGCGAGTGATGATGTGGTGGTTCGGAAAACCGCTGCTTCTCTGTTGGGGGAGCTAGGAGTTCAACGAGCGGTTGAGTCACTGGCTATGGCCTATGAGAATTCTAGGAGTGACCCGTCATATCTAGCGAGAGCCGCTGCCGTCGACGCCCTCGCTCTTATCGGCGGTTCAGCTGCACTCGAGACTCTGGAGTTGGCATTAGAAGACCCGGATTGGGCTGTTCGGGTGAGAGTGGCTGTGCATTTGGAAAATGCAGGTGAGTTGGAAGGATCAACTGCACCCATCCGTCCAGCGCCGGTACGAATGTCAACCGAGTTCTATAGCTCACCAGAGCTTGTGGCGCCTTCGGTTTCGCCACACGTGTTTATTGAGACTGACGAAGGTACTATTCAGATCGAGCTGGCAGTCAATGAAGCACCGCTTACCTCGGATAATTTTATGGCCCTCGCCCGTTCAGGTTTTTACGATGGTTTATTGGTTCATAGGGTGGTGCCAAACTACGTGGTGCAGTCTGGAGATCCCCGCAGTGATAGTGAAGGGGGTCCTGGCTACACCATTCGTGACGAACTAAGTCTATTACCCGTGATGCGGGGTAGCGTTGGGATGGCCTTGGATTGGGCTGATACAGGCGGGAGCCAGTTCTTTATTGCGACTTCTCCACAACCGCAACTTAACGGCCGCTACACTTTGTTCGGCAAGGTGATTGCTGGGATGGAAGTGGTCGACCAACTTGAGCGTGGTGACGTTATCCGGCGAGTAAGCGTTTGGGATGGGAAGACGCCTATCAACTAGATACTCGATAGAGCGGTGCTGCCTGTGGGCTGTAGCGGACTTGGTTTAGTACAGAAAAAGAGGGGCGACACAATGCGCCCCTCTTTTTCCTTTAGTCGGGCAGGGCCTAGCGCTTCTTTGCGCCCTTTTTAGCGGCCGTCTTCCTGACAGCTTTCCTGGCTGTTTTCTTGACAGCCTTTTTGGCAGTCTTCTTCTTCACTGCCTTCTTCTTGGCCACCTTCTTCGTCGTTTTTTTTGCTGCCCTTTTTGCCATTCGTCCTCCTCGGCATGCGGCTGCTCAGTGAGTTTGTTTACCTCAGTTCATCACAACAGGTAGGCTGAGCCTCCAACCCTCATACCAGATGTAGATTATGGAGAAGAAAATCCGAGTGTCAAGCATGTTATACAAGAAAAGTCAAAATGCCCTTTCGTCTCCAAGCAGGCTTATCGGGCATTCTTGCCAAAATCTCTAGTCGCCTCAGGTGGTCGTGCTAACAATTTTTTGCTTTTCTGTGTGGCGTTGGAATGCCAGTGCAATCAGGCGGTCAAGTAATGCCGAGTAACCGACACCAGAGGCATTCCACATTTTTGCGAACATGCTGATTGTTGTGAAACCAGGATGTGTGTTTATTTCGTTTACAAAGACCTGGCCGTTGTCGGAGTTGACAAGAAAGTCCACTCGAGCCATTCCCGCACAGTCAACGGATTGAAATGCCTTGATAGCAAGCTTGGTTATATTCTTGAGCTCTGCCGAAGAAAGTGCTGCAGGGATTGCGACCTCGGATCGGTTGTCAAGGTATTTCGCCTCGTAGTCGTAGAAGTCGCGTGAGGTGATGATCTCTCCTGGTACCGATGCCTCAGGTATGTCGTTGCCGATAATGGCACATTCGATTTCTCTGCAAGGTGTCACGCCTTCTTCAACGATGATCTTGCGATCGTAACGGGCGGCATAGTCGATTGCCGCTGAGAGAGATGTGGCATTAGTTACACGAGAGATGCCCAAGCTGGAACCCTGGTTTGCCGGTTTTACAAAGAGTGGAAATTTGAGATTGTCCATCACCCGACTGAGGACATCACTACTGGGCTTTTGCCATTCCGGTCGCTCTACCGTCTCGTGATTTACGATGGGCAACCCTTTTTCGGAAAAGACAACTTTCATGAGCGCTTTGTCCATTCCGACGGCAGAAGCTAAAACCCCGGCACCTACGTAGGGGATGTTGGCAAGTTCGAAGAGACCTTGCAATGTGCCATCTTCGCCATACGGACCATGAACTATTGGGAAGACCACATCGAGTGTTAGGGTGCTTAGAAGTACTGGAACGTGGCTCTGTGGTCCGTCGGCTGTTGCGATACCAGGCTCAAGCACCAGCATGGTCTCTGTGCCAGGTGTTGCTATTGGATGTATCTCTTGAGCAGATTGCTGCGGGCTTCTCGGGGCGGCTCGACCCTGCGCGATGGTATCAGCAGCTGATTCTGATGATGGAGGTTGGTCGGGTAAAATCCAGTGCCCGTTTCGCTCAATCTTGATTGGAACTGGGTCGTATCGGTCGCGGTCAAGATTGGCAAAAATAGCGCCTGCTGATGCCAGCGATACTTCGTGCTCGCCAGAGCGCCCTCCATAAATGACCCCTATGCGAAGGCGTTTCACACTTCCAGCCCGCTTTGAACCCTGGTATTGCCAAGCTGTTGGTGGTTCGTCGAGTAATGTCGAGGCTTGGAGGTAACCCAGGCTGCTGTCAACCTCTTAACGGCGTCGGCAAAATTTGGGTGCGAGTCTTGAGTCGTTCTGCAAATGGCGGCCATCGGACCCGTGTAGTATACGGTAGTGTCCGACAGCTTTTCCTTTAAGGTGACCCATCGTGACTCTCATGCGAGAGTAGGTGAGCTTGCGACTTCGCACGGCCTGATTCATACCCCCGCTTTTGCTCCAGTTGGTACACGAGGGGCCGTCAAGGGAATTACCCATCGTGACCTGCTTGGTCTGGACACCGAGTTGATTCTAGCTAACACCTATCATTTGCACCTTCGGCCTGGAGCACCATTGGTTGCTAGGGCGGGCGGTTTGCATAGGTTCATAGGTTGGAATAAACCGATTTTGACTGATAGCGGTGGCTATCAGGTGTTTAGCTTGGGTGCAAGGAGGAAAATCGATGAAGACGGTGTAGCCTTTCGCTCACATTTGGACGGAAGCTTGTGGCGTCTAACTCCAGAGAACGTTGCTGAGATCCAAGCGTGCCTTGGTTCAGACATCGCGATGGTATTCGACGAATGTACCAATTATCCGGTTTCCGAAGAAGAAGCAGAGTTGTCGATGCAACGGACTTTAAGATGGGCTCGTCGGGGCCGCGATCATTTTCTGTCCATAGCCGACAGTCCAGATCGGATTGAGGGCGAGGCTACTAATCCTGGCCAAGCACAGTTCGGCATTGTTCAAGGTAGCGTCTATGAGCGACTGCGTGAGCAAAGTGTCCGGCAGACTGTTGCAATTGGTTTCGAAGGGTTCGCTATCGGTGGTTTGAGTGTCGGTGAACCAGCTGATGTGATGTATCGCGTTGTAGCGAGCACGGCTGCTGCACTTCCAGATGATCGGGTTCGGTATTTGATGGGTACTGGCATGCCTGATGACCTGGTAGAGTGCGTGGCCAGAGGTATTGATCTGTTCGATTGTGTCCTGCCGACACGGAATGGTCGTAATGGGCAATTACTGACGCGTGATGGACCGTTGACTATCAAGCAAGCGCGATTTGCAGAGGATCACCGCCCTCCAGACTCAAGCTGCGATTGCTACACGTGTCAGCACTACTCACGTGCTTACCTCCGTTATCTGTACATGTCTGGCGAAATGACAGCGAGTACTCTTAACACCCTGCATAACATACACTTCTACCTTGACACGATGCGTCGAATAAGGGAGGCTATCGCGTCCGGGACGTTTGAACGATTCCGGCAGTGCTTCCACGAGACGTTCTCTCGTCGTTCCCGTTTTTAGCAGCCCGTGGTGAGGCCCCGTGTTGCATCGAGACGGGCGGCGCGCCTGCTGGGTTGCGAGTGAGCTGTGGTCTGCCAGACGGCAAAAAATGTGGATACGGGAAGCCTGAATGTTGAGACTGGGAGTGCTTGACTCGCCCCGCGAGTAAATGAAGACAGGGGAAGTGATGCTCAATCTGCCGGCTATGTTTGGGATGGCCTCGCCGCCTCAAGGCGCGTCGGGACCTGTTTGGGTCCAATTTATACCGTTTGCGCTCATCGCGGCCATTTTTTACTTCATAATCTTGAGGCCGATGAAGCAGCGGCAAAAAAAAGTCCAAGAATTCCGGGAAGCACTGAAGGTCGGTGACAGGATAATCACCACCAGTGGTATCTACGGTTCGATTACCAAGCTCAGCGATCGGTCGATCCAGCTTCAAGTGGCAGATAAAGTCAGAATCGAGGTCTCGCGTGCTGCAGTTGGCGGGTATCAGGGGGAAGACCCAGTGGTGCAGGATCCTGGTTCGATGTAACGAACTAGCAGAAGCTGTCTGTCGATTAGGTTGGGGTTGAGAGTGCCCAAAAGGGGCAGAGTATCTTCGGTAGAGAAGAGACATGAGAAATAACCTGCGGTGGAAAGTACTTACTATCCTTGCGGTGGTTCTTGCTGCTGGTGTTGCTATTTATCCGATGGAGGATCGGATAAGGCTCGGTCTCGACTTGCGAGGCGGTGTGCATCTTGTTCTTCGTGTTCAGACTGATGATGCGCTACGTGTTGAGACGGAAACGAATGCTAGTCAGTTGAGCGAGCAAGTAGGTTTGAGTGGTATCTCGTTAAGCTCAGCTGCAGCGGTGTCCCCAACTGAAATTGCAGTGGAGGGAGTTCCGGCAGAACGTGATCAAGAATTCCGACAGATTGCGGACGAATACTTAGGGCTTAGCTACGATCGTGAATCGCGAGCCGGTGGGGCATACACTTTTCGGATGCAAGGTGCCATTGAGCGGTCCCTACGGGATGAGTCAGTAAGGCAAGCACTGCAAACTATCGAACGCCGCGTCAATGAGCTAGGCGTGGCCGAGCCGATCGTGGCGCCTCACGGAGTTGCTGGGGACCAGATTCTGGTCCAGCTACCAGGCGTTGAAGATGTTGCTGGGGCCAAAGAGATCATCCGTTCCACCGGGTTGCTTGAGTTGAAATTGGTTGAGGATGGTCCGGCACTGTCCCGTGAGATGTTGCTGCAAACTAGAAACGGTGTTCTGCCGCCAGATATGGAGGTTGTTTCTGGGCTCGACGAGGGGCTGGGGGCTGCACCTGGGTCAACCGTTTACTATTTGGTTCGGCAGGTGGCACCAGTAACGGGTCGTGATCTCCGGAATGCCAGGCCTACTATAGATGAGTACAATCAACCCGCGATTAGCTTCTCTTTTAACCAAGAGGGAGCCAGGAAATTCGGTGATTTCACTGCTTCAAATATAGGACGCAACCTCGCTATCATCCTGGACGATCGTGTCTACTCGGCACCGACGATCCAAGATCGGATTTCTGATGAGGGCCGAATCACAGGGGCGTTCACCCAGGCCGAGGCCTCTAATTTGGCGCTGACTCTCCGGTCTGGAGCTCTGCCGGCATCGCTAACCTATTTGGAGGAGCGAACCGTTGGGCCAACGCTGGGTGCAGATTCGGTCAGGGCTGGTGTGACGGCCTCCGTGTCTGGCCTGATTGCTGTGGCCTTGTTCATGCTGACCTACTACAGGCTGTCGGGGATCAATGCTGTGGTGGCGGTGGCTATGAACCTGCTCATCCTTCTGGGGTGTATGGCTTACATTGGTGCGGTATTAACCTTGCCGGGGATTGCTGGGTTCATCCTTACTATTGGTATGGGGGTCGACTCTAATGTGCTCATCTTTGAGCGTATCAAGGAAGAGCTTGGCACGGCTAGAGGCGTCAGAGCCGCTGTTTCGGCTGGGTTCGATAGAGTGTTTCTTACCATTGTGGACACGCATATCGCCTCGTTGATTGCCGCGGCGTTCTTGTTCCAGTTTGGTTCTGGTCCGATCAAGGGATTTGCCACAACGCTGTTTTTTGGACTTGTTTCAAATGTGTTCACGGCCGTTTTTGTGTCCCGCACCATGTTCGAGGCAATTTTGACTCGTCGCAGGGAGGCGAGTTTGAGTATTTAGTTTTATATAAGCCGAGTTGAGTAGGTATTTAGGTAGAGTCCTTCAGTACATTAGGCGAGTATGCCCATCTTCAAGAATCCTAACTTCGATTTCCTTAAATGGCGCTGGACTGCTGTCGGTCTGTCGGCCTTGATCATTTTGGTCGGGGCTGGTGCGGTAGTGAACCAGGGCGGGCTTGCATTTGGCATTGACTTTTCCGGGGGCACGATTGTCATCGTTCAGTTTGATTCTCGTGTCACCGAGGATGCGGTGCGTGAAGCTATAGCGGGTGCTGTTGGCGAGAGCGTGGTTCAGCAATATGGTGGCCCTGAGGCGAATGAAATAATGATCCGTTTGCCCCAGTCTGGTCCTGAGCAGGGAACTAGTCTGGAAGCTGGAGCTAATGCTGTTGTCGCTGCTTTGGAACAAAGCACGCTTGGTGGATTCACTGTCGTCGGGCAGGAACTGGTAGGACCTGTTATTGGGCAGGAACTGCAGCGAAGGGGTGTCTACGCATTCCTTTCTGCGATGGTCGGGATCTTGGTCTACGTCGGATTCCGTTTCAGGTTCAGTTTTGCGGTTGGCGCTATCATCGCGGTTGCTCACGACATATTGGTGACGCTCGCTATGTTGACTTTTTTTGGGTTTGATTTGTCGTTGAACGTTGTCGCTGCGATGCTGACTATCACTGGGTACTCTGTAAACGATTCGATAGTCGTGTTCGACCGGGTCCGAGAAAATATGCGCTCGATGCGGAGGGACGCTTTTGGCACCCTTGTCAACGCCAGTATCAACCAGACACTGAGCCGAACGATTATCACATCTGGAACAACAGCCTTTGCGGTGCTGGCGTTATTTGTCTTTGGTGGCGAGGTCTTGAGCGGTTTTGCCTTCACGATGTTAGTCGGTGTGCTTAGCGGTACATACTCGACGATCTTTATCGCAGCGGCGGTGGCTATCGTTATCAGTGAGCGTCGCACGGCCAGACGAGCGCAAGAGTTAGCGCCGGCCATTTCAAAACGGAAGCGGCGGAGCAGGAAGAGCCGCGTTCGTGTCTAAAACCAGAAATCCAAACTAATCATCACAGAGTAGTGTGAGTGTTTTTCAGGCTGTGTGGCTCGGGATCGTCCAGGGACTCACTGAGTTCCTCCCTATTTCGAGTTCCGCGCACCTTATTCTGGCCCGGCAAATCTTTGGGTGGGAGGCTGGGAATGCCGAAATCGCATTTGATGTGGCGTGCCACCTGGGTACTCTAGCCGCAGTAGTCACCTATTTTTGGGATGACGTTTTTAAACTGGTTGTAGCTGCACCCGGTGCCATTGTGGGACGAAACGATGAGGCGTCTAGGGCCGGTCGCAGGGTGATAGCTTCGACGCTGCCTATTGTGCTGGTGGGTTTGCTTTTTGAGGGCCAGCTGGAGTCTCTGCGAGAACCGTCCATAGTGGCCTTTTCGTTAGCCATTGGTGGGCTTGCGCTGTTGCTTGCGGAAGCGGTTGGCTCCCGTCAGCGACGCGCAGGAGCGCTTTCTCTATCTGAGGCCGCCCTGCTCGGTTGCGCGCAAGCGGTGGCGCTTGTTCCTGGTGTGTCGCGTTCTGGGGCGGTCATTACAGTGGCCGTGTTGCGTGGGCTAACTCGCGAGGAAGCTGCACGATTTGCGTTCCTGATTGGAATTCCGGCTATTTTGGGTGCAGGTCTTCGGGCATTTCTGAAGCTGGGTTTGAGTGGAATCCTCGAGTTCATGCCGGTTCTCGCAGTGGGATTTGTGGTGTCTGGACTGGTCGGCTACGGAGCAGTCGCTGTCTTTCTGAGGTGTCTGGCTAGGTATTCACTCGCCCCGTTTGCCTACTACCGTTTGGTGGTTGCAGGCGTACTTCTGGTGCAGCTATTTGCATGAATTCGTAGGCCTAGCCTGATAGTGGCGAGGATGGGCAGATCGAGTTTTGATTGAGCAGGTAGGGTAGTGTGTTGAGAGGCAGGCGGCTGTTAGACTCAGAGGCCTGAGACTTTCGGTCGGTCTGATGGTCTGGAGGAAACTGGAGAAATGTGGTGGCTTGACAGTCGCGCACGGCGGCTGCAAGACTCTCGGAGTCGGCTGTTCCGGCGGGTGCGTTGATTGCCGACAACGCCGCGAGAAGGGCTCGTGTAGAGGGCCTTGCCGGTCAAAGCTGTGTTTAGCGATAGAGGCACAAGAGCAAGAATGGACACTTCACTTTATTTTCTATTGGGGTTTGGTGCACCGGTGGGGGCCGCAATATTTGCGTTCGTGCTGGTTCGGGCGATCAATGCCCGCTCAGCTGGTTCCGAGCGCATGCAGCAGATTGCTGCGCTTATTCGGCAAGGTGCGATGGCATTCTTGCAAACTGAGTACAAGGTGTTGGCGATATTCGTCATCGTGATGTTTGGTGTCCTGGTGGCATTTTTGCCTGGGGACTCCCTACTTGTTGGGGTGAGTTTCCTTGTCGGGGCGGTTTTGTCTGCTACTGCTGGATGGGTAGGGATGCGGACTGCGACCGGAGCTGCAGTTAGAACCACCGCAGCTGCTCAGACGAGCTTAGCCGGGGCACTTCAGGTCGCCTTTTCTAGCGGCGCTGTTATGGGGATGACGGTTGTTGCTCTTGGTACCCTGGGAATTGCTTTTCTGTATTGGGCCTATGGTGGGTTGGACGGCCGCGGGGATTCGGCCATAGCCTCGTTGCTTGGGATGTCTCTGGGGGCGTCCTCAATCGCACTGTTTGCTCGAGTAGGTGGGGGAATCTTTACCAAAGCAGCTGATGTTGCCGGTGACCTGTCTGGGAAGGTCGAGGCGGGAATTCCAGAGGACGACCCTCGAAACCCCGCAACGATTGCTGACAGTGTTGGGGACAACGTTGGGGATGTTGCCGGTATGGGCGCAGACCTGTTTGAGTCATATGTCGGAAGCATTATCTCGTCTGTAGCTCTTGCATGGGCTTTAACCCCTGTCGTGGCCACTGATCTATGGGGTATCGACGAGAGCGCATTCTTGGACCTGCAAGGAGATTTGGCGCTGTTCCCGGTTTTATTAGCTGGAGTCGGTATTGTGGCGTCAATGCTTGGGACATTCACTGTTCGCACCAATGATGAGAGTCAGGTGCAGAATGCTCTTCTGCGTGGTTTGATAGTTGCTTCGGTTCTGGTCATGCTTGGTGCAGCTGCTCTTATTTCACAGACTGCGGTGCCTTGGGCGGTTTTGGGGTGCGTCTTGTTTGGTGTCGTGTCGGGTGTTGTTATCGGCAAGATTACAGAGTATTACACTGGTAAGGACCAGCCCCCTGCAGCACACATCGCGGAACAATCAGAGACCGGGCCAGCAACGAACATCATTGCAGGGCTCGGTGTTGGGATGATGTCTTGTGGCTATCCGGTGTTGGTTGTCTGTGTGGCAATTTTTTTCAGTTACCAGCTCGGTGAGCTGTATGGCATAGCCATTGCGGCGGTAGGGATGTTGTCGACCTTAGGTATTAGTCTTGGGGTGGACGCCTACGGTCCGGTTGCCGACAACGCCGGTGGTATTGCCGAAATGAGCAAGTGTGAGCCGTTTGTGAGAGACCGCACTGATGCTCTTGACGCTGTGGGCAACACCACAGCGGCTATGGGCAAGGGTTTTGCCATTGGTTCGGCAGCGTTGACCGCGTTGGCCTTGTTCTCAACTTTCCAGGCAACTGCAAACAACACAGTGGCCCAGGCTGGTGGTGCAGCCGTCTTTGAGGAACGCTTATTAGGCCTGGAACTCACGAACCCGAATGTGCTGATTGGTATGTTCATTGGTGGAATGCTGCCGTTTATCTTTTCGGCCATGACTATGAATGCGGTCGGTCGGTCGGCGAACGAAATGATCGAAGAGGTGCGCCGCCAGTTTAAGAGTATTCCTGGCTTGCTCGAAGGGAAGGCTGAGCCTGATTCGGCGAGGTGCGTTGCTATTTCGACCAGATCGGCGATCAAAGAGATGATCGTGCCGGGCGTCTTGGCTGTTACAGCCCCTGTTGTGACGGGCTTTCTTCTCGGAGTATCAGGGCTGGGAGGTTTGCTGGCTGGGGCTTTGGTCACGGGCGTATTGATGGCCCTTATGATGGCCAACGCCGGTGGTGTCTGGGATAACGCGAAAAAATTGATCGAAGAAGGGCACCATGGTGGAAAGGGCTCAGAGCCACATAAAGCTGCTGTGATTGGAGACACCGTAGGTGATCCGTTCAAGGATACTTCTGGTCCTAGCCTTAACATTCTGATCAAGCTCATGACAATCGTTGCAGTGATCTTTGTGCCGCTAGTAGTGGAGTGGATGCGGTAGCTCTCTTCGAGGGTTTCTTTGGTTTGTCGAAAAACTGGATGAATGTTTGTTGCGCTTGTGGTGGTTTAGGCCAAATGTTTGGTTTGTGAATAATTTCAGTCCGATGATTCGTTGACAGTCCTTTTGGTGTCTGCTTATAATTCGTCCTTATCACGTAAAGAGCGATACCACCTCTAGTGGTTAGGAGGGTGCTTGTGGCAGGTCAGATGTTTGGCGAGATCTCAAACCCATCAATAAAGATAGGGTCGCAACCCTGGTACACGGTGCCTTTGTCCATCGTTATGCATGTAGCTGGCATTGGAGCGATCGTGATTGTTCCGTTGTTAGCGGCAGAGGCCCTTCCGCAGGTTCCTTCTATGATGGCTTTTGTTGCGGCGCCACCGCCGCCACCGCCACCGCCACCGCCACCGCCACCGCCAGCGGCTGCGGCGCCAGAAGCGCCACCGGTTGAAATCAATCCTAATGCAGCTCCGGTAGAAGCTGCAGCAGAGATTGCGGCGGAGACAGGTTTTGACCTGTCAAGCGTTGATCAAGGCGTTGCCGGTGGTATTGCGGGTGGTGTCGTCGGAGGTGTCGTTGGTGGGTTGCTCGAAGCACCACCCCCACCCCCACCTCCACCTGAGCCGGTTCGTGTGGGAGGTAATATCCAGGCTCCCACCAAGATTACGGATGTGCCCCCGACATACCCAGCTGTGGCGCAGGCCGCGCGGGTTCAAGGTGTGGTTATCCTTGAGGCAACGATTGGCGCCGACGGTCGGGTGACCGATGTTGCGGTCTTGCGCTCGGTGGCACTACTTGATCAAGCAGCCGTTGATGCCGTTCGTCGGTGGGTTTACACGCCGACAACGCTGAACGGTATAGCGGTTCCAGTGATCATGACGGTCACCGTGAACTTCCAATTATCGTGAGGACGGCGGTTACCGTGAACTTCCTGTTGAAAAGTAAAGAGACGACATTGACTACCGCTTAAGCGTAAGGGCAGCCAATGTGCAACGAAGTAATACATTTGATTTGAGGTAGGAGGCACAATGGATCTTCTGGAACTTTGGGAACAAATGGGTATGTCCGTGAAACTGCTGATGGGAACGCTGGCACTTATGTCGATGTGGTCGATGGGGGTCTTTTTTGAGAGGCTGTTTACCTACACTCAAGCCACCAAGCAATCCAAGGCGTTTGCCCCGCAGGTGGCGAAACATTTGAAAGATGGTCGGCTGAAAGATGCGATCACCGTGGCGCAGTCGAAGGATTTTAAATATAGCCACCTTGGCAAAGTTGTGTTGGCTGGGCTGCAGGAATATCAGTTCCAGAAGGACAGCGGTGTGAACTTGGACCGTGACGATTTGGTTGACGCTGTCCGTCGGGCAATCCAACGGGCAACGGCGCTGACCTCTTCCGACTTGAAGAAGGGTATGGGAGCGTTGGCGACCATCGGTGCAACGGCTGTCTTTGTTGGACTTCTTGCGACAACTCTTGGTGTTATCAACGCTTTCCAAGGCATCGCACAGACCGGGTCTGGTGGCTTGGGCGCTGTGTCCGGCGGAATCTCAGAAGCGTTGGTTGGTACCGCAGTCGGGCTATTTGTGGCGATTCCGGCTGTTTGGTTCTACAATTTTCTGACGTCTCGGGTGGAGTTCTTTAGTGTAGAGATGGACAACTCATCTTCGGAGTTGGTCGACTACTTCATCAAGAAGGCTGATTAGCGATCGTTGGTGGGCCCAGCTAGGGCTGGGCTTTTGAAGGTATCTTGAGGAGGCATACCCATGGGAATGCAGGTAGGCGAAAAATCCGGAGCGATGAACGCCGAGATCAACATCACGCCGCTTGCTGATGTTATGTTGGTGCTGTTGATTATCGTTATGCTGATCGCGCCCATGTTGCAGCAGGGCGTTGACCTTATTCTGCCTGAAGCCGCCAACACGGCTGAGAAGCCCGACCAAGACTCTGATACCGTGTTGGCCGTCACGGCTGACGGTCGTTTCTATGTCGACAGTGTTCCGACTTCAGAGGCGAACTTGTTGGTGGATGTACAGTCGGCTCTCGATCGGAAATTTGAGAGAGTTGTTCTGATTAAGGCCGACCAGGATGCTCCATATGGGAATGTTATGACAGTTCTTGACCGGCTGCAGCGGGCTGGGATTGAGGACATCGGTCTTATCACTGAGAGGAAAGTCGGCAGCGGAGGCGTCGGTGCCGGGGGAGGCTTATAGGATGTCCAGGAAGCATCATGGGGCAGATGACGTTGTTCAAGCCGAAGCCCCACATTCAAATGCCGACATAAATATCACGCCATTTATTGACGTGTTATTGGTTCTAATCGTCATCTTTCTGGCAGCGCTGCCGTTAAACCAGCGGGGACTGGATATTAATTTACCCCTTGAAACTGGGAGTGCAGCGCAAGCCCAGGCCGATGCTACTCAGATTGTTCTCCAATATACGGCCGACAGGGTCATCACGGTCAATCAGCAGCCGATACCTATTCAATCCCTTGAGACTAGGTTGCGGGCTATTTTTGAGGAACGCCGTGAGAAGACCATGTGTATTGCTGGTGCGGGAAACCTTCGCTACGGTGAGATCATTGAGGTGATTGATGCAGCGAAGGGTGCTGGTGTAACCAAGGTTGGTATTGTGACCGAAGCGATGCGGCGTGCTGGTGGCGCTGAAGCTCTTTAGGTCTAGAGAATAGCTACACGCTTAATGATCGGTCGCCACGGCAATCGCAAGGTTGCCGTGGCATTTTTTGTGTCTGGAAGGGGGATGGTCGAACCAAACTTCGGCGTTCCTCGGACTAACACCTCGGTGAGATGCTCATAGAGGTGTTCGATAATCTCGCCTCCCGTGATAACTTGGTTTGATGTCTGGACTGCACAGTGGATACCATGTCCGGCTCAAACGCTGGGCCGCCCTGTGGAGTCTTCCCGGACTGGAAGACCGAGTATCGGTGACATTCAGCCGCCGCTTTCGGAGTTCGCTGGGCCGCTGTGCACCCTCGTCTGGCGAAATCCGACTCGCGGCATTTCTTCAAGACGGCCCCCGCGCACTCCTAATCGAGGCGCTGTGTCACGAAGCCGCCCACGCCGCTGTTCACGAACTCCACGGCCCCGGTCCGAAGCCACACGGCCCCGAATGGCGGGTGCTCATGCAGGCGGCTGGCTACCAACCCCGAGCCCGTGTTCCAGCTGCACTGCTTGAAGACCTAGCTCCGTCTAGCATACGTACCCGTCCCA